>JACCEE011719160.1_pt1 | contig 11562 bp, 7 predicted proteins | sample 7449931 | NCBI WGS metagenome assembly JACCEE01 (sample SAMN15323457, study PRJNA562643) | freshwater metagenome | isolation source: river surface water | place: USA:Blue River Watershed | collected 2017-08-19 | reverse complement strand
GGACGTGACGAACCACGGTTCGTGGTCGCCAAGCCTGCGCATGGACAGTGCGACCTCGTCATCCTGCGTCCACCATCGGACCTCGTCTGCGTCCTGCTCGGCGTACAGGTCCGGCGTGATGTCGTATCCGCCTCGGCAGTACTGAATGATCATAGTTACTCACCCTCTCGTGGTCTGAACGGTGCAGGCACGGCACGCGATGTGTGCCGCACCCCTTTAGTATCCGAGCGTTGCGAAAACGTCGTCAACGCGGAACATTTCGTCACCGTCCGGCTCGAGGCCGTCCTCCATGAGATCGGCCACGGTCACGCCATGCTGCTTGGCGATCTTGTCGACTTTCGCCACGCAGATACGGTCACCGTAGCGGTCGCGGTACGCGTCGACGGTGGGTGACGCTCCACGCTTGTACCTGTACCCCATGATTCCTCCTAGACGACGAAAGGCGTCCGGCCGTATGCCGGACGCCCATAGCCTGCCTAGGTGCGGCAGTCACACAGTCAGTGTATGTGCGGTGTGTGTGCGTGGGGTGTGGATCGTCTGCGCCTTATCGTCCCGCTCCGGCCATCCGGTCATCGCTCCCACCCGCCTCTAGCGGGTAGTGCTCCCGGCCCTGGTTTCTCGGCTTCAGCGCACACTATGCAGGTGTCATGCTGCCTGTCGGTCTCAGGCGGTTCGCCCCTTGCGGGCCGTCCCGTCCTGCCGATGCCTCAATCATGCACCACCGCCGGTGCCACGGCAACCCCCGGAGCGCATCGTGCGACGAACGGTCACGGCGCTTGCGACGAACGGTCATACGTGCAGCTCACGAGGCTGCGCCACACCTGGTGGGTGTGGGGGCGATCCGAGGCAGCCCACACACATAGGGCAGGCGGTGCCTGCACACATCGACGGGAGCAGGGGGAGCCCTAGCGACTGTCGTTCACTTTAGTAAACGCCGTTAACTGTTGCCGCCTGCCTGGCAGGCAGACCACGCATGCCCCTAGCCGCGCCTCCCCACCCATGGGCATGTGATGTGACTCAATTCATGTGTACTTGCATGGCCTGAAGGGCGCATTGCATGTGCCATGCAACCTTATCGAATCGTTCCGATGTGTTGGGTCATCCCATGATTGTATGACCCCACCATGTTAATCGCGGCCCCCCCTCATGGGGGGCTACTATCACCAAAAATCCCTCCCCCCGGTAGCACTGCACCACTCAGGTGTGTGTGGCGTCAGTCACACACACGGCTCTAGAATCGGACATATGAGCACAGATGGGCACCCCTACGGGTGCCTGTGCCTGAAGTCGCATCTCGAAAACGTACATCGAATCGATTCTACTCATGTGATTAATAGGGTGAGGCTTCACCCCAATCAGCCTCACCGATTGGCGAAGCCGAACCCGTCAGCCTGACGGGCTGACGAAGCCCTAGCGGAGTCAGGACGTCAGTAGTGCAGCCCTTGAGGGGCTGCTACATAAGGCAGCCCTAAGGGGCTGCCGTTGGTAGTTAGGGGCTTCGTCTAGAAGCCCCCTCTGTCAGGCCTTCGGCCTGACATCTCCCCCTAGGGGACACCCTAATCAAGTCCCCCAATACCCCCTGAACCCTTGACCGCTCAGGCGCCCCCTCCAGGGGGCGTCGTGAGTATTCCTGCACACCAGTCTGCACACGCCCTTTCGGGACCGTGAGACATTGTTGTGCGGGCAGGAGCGGCCCGCCCCTGAGTGACCGGCAGACGCGCCGGAGCGGGCTTCCTTTCCCTCCGCAATGGCGCGCCCGCGCCTGCGTTGAGGTGCGGACGTTGAGCAACGAACGAAAGCCGCTTAGGCACGTCGTTGGGGTTTCCGGTGTAGCTACGGCAGCCGGTTGCTGCTCCGTCCGCCAGGCCCTTGCCGCTCGCTACCCGGCAAGGGCCTTAAACGTACCCGCCTTCAGGCGGGGTGTTCCACCAACTCCGATCCGGGAGGCTTAGCCGCATGGCAGCCAAGACCGTAACCCTGGTCGCCAATACGGCGACGACGATCACCGTGTCGGATGACACCAACCGGTGGTGTGTCTACAACCTGTCCGGGACGGACACCGTGTGGGTGTCCGAGGGGACGGCGGCTCCGACGATCGCCGGGGATGGCTGCCTTCCCGTCCTCCCGACCGGACAGCTCGTGTTCCGCCCTCCGGCGAAGACCTGGGGCACCTTCGACATCAAGGTGATCTCGTCCGGCACCCCGCAGGTGACGGTGTTCTCCGCCGACGGTGAATGCTGATGCCCCGCTACATGGATAGCGGGTCGCTCCCTTCCGGGGGTATCTCGCTCTCCCCCGGCCAGTGGTACCCGTCGTCGCAGTCCGCTCCGTCCTCGCAGTCGGGTCTTGGCAACAACACGCTCCGCCTCTATCCGAAGTTGTGGCCAGTCTGCACGCTCGCCTCCGTCCTTATTGACGTGGCGACGCAGGGGCAGTCCGGCTCGACATTCCAGGCGTGCGTCTACGCCGACAACAACGGGGCGCCAGGCGCCCTGCTCCACGACTTCGGGGCAATCTCCACGGCATCGACGACCCCGACGGCTTTGACCGGCACGTGGAAGATCCCGTTCTACGGGGTGTGGTGGTTCGGCGGCGTCATTCAAAACGCCTCCACCGCCTCCGGCGATCCAGGGTGTGACTTCGATCGACGGCGGCACCCCGGTCCCCCTATCACTGAGTACCAGCCCCGGCGCCGGCACTGGCCCCCGCTGCGTTCTCACCGCAACCGTCAGTGGTGCCCTCCCAGCGACATTTACTCCGGCCGCAGTCGCCGGTATCGCACCACGCCTTCTTCTCAAGACCGCCTAGCCGGAGCCGTAGCCTGACGAGACTCCCCACCCCTCAGACAAGTAACGGGGTGGGGTTAGGAGTTGACCGTTGCCCCGCAACATGAGCGTCGGAGTCGCTGACGCCAAGGATAAGGTGATCTCGGCTATTGCTGCCGGGGCCACGGTCGAAAAGGCGATGTCCTCGGTCGGACGTACCGTCAAGACCTACGAGAACTGGCGTGGGTCCGACCAGGACTTCGCAAAGAAGATCGATACCGTTCGCAACGCGCGAAAGTCTGCGCGCGATCGCGGTGTTGATGAGGATTCCACGGCAATTGGCTTCACGGAGTTCAGGAAGAAGTACCTCGGCCGCGAGACGTACCCGCACATGCAGGCATGGATCGACATCCTTGAGGGGCGAGAGCCGGAACTCAAGACCGGCTGGACGTACCGCAAGCGCCGGGCCGACCGCCTGATCATCAACACCCCGCCCAACGTGGCGAAGAGCAACACGATCACGATGGACTACGTGACATATCGCATCTGCATGAACCCGAACACGAAGGTTCTGGTCATCTCGCAGACGCGAGAGATGGCCGAGCGGTTCCTCTACCAGATCAAGAAGTACCTGACGGACCCCGCTTTTATCGAATTGCAGCAGGCGTACGCGCCAGATGGCGACTTCAAGGGCGACGTGTGGACGTCGAAGCAGATCTATGTTGCGGGCCGCGACCCCCAGATGAAGGACGCCACCGTCCAGTCGGTCGGTTGGGGCTCGCAGATTCAGGGCCAGCGCGCAGACCTGATCATCATGGATGACGTTGTGACGCTCACCAATGCCGGTGAGCCGAACAAGATGGCGTTCCGTATTGCGCAGGACGTCGCCTCCCGTCTTACCACCGGGAAGCTGGTCATCGTCGGAACTCGCGTCGGCCCGACCGACCTGTACGAGTACCTGCTCAACGACGAGAACTTCAATGGGCGCTCCCCCTGGACTCACCTGAAGCAGCCGATGGTGAGCAAGTTCGCCGAGGACCCGGCGGACTGGGAGACGATCTGGCCCCGCTCTACGGAGCGGATGGACGAGAACGACGAGGTTGTCGCCGACGATAACGGCCTCTACCCGGCATGGGATGGCCCAGCCTGTGCGCGTAAGCGTGGCGAGGTTGGGCCGAAGGTGTGGGCACTCCTGTATCAGCAGGAGGCCGTCGCGGATGACTCGACGTTCCGCCCGGAGTGCGTTCTCGGCTCCGTCACCCGCAGGCGTAAGCCAGGCCCGCTGAGCGCGGGCGCTATCGACCACCCTCGCGCCGGGATGCAGGGCATGTATGTGATCGCCAGCATGGACCCGGCGATGACCGGGGACACGTTCTCGCTTGTAATGGCGGTCGATAGGGACACCAAGAAGCGTTACGTGATGAACGCCTGGTGCGAGACGTCCCCGACGCCTCGGTACATCCGTGAGCACATCAAGAGCGTAACCGAGCAGTATCAGGTGAATGAATGGCGCATCGAGTCGAACGCCTTCCAGTTGTTCCTCACGCACGATGAGGAGATCACCGGATACCTGACGAACCGTGGCGTGAAGCTGAGCCCGCACTATACGGGGCGCAACAAGATGGACCCCAACTTCGGAGTGTCCAGCGTCGCCCCCCTGTTCGGATCGACCCGCAAGAGCAACGGCGACGGGGGCCGGGAGATTTTCACCGAAGGCTCCAACTTGATCACGCTCCCGGATCCTGGCTACAGCAATGGAGTAAGCGTCCTGATCGAGGAGTTGATCTCCTGGGTCCCCGGGGTTCGAGGCAAGGACCTCAGGCAGGACGGCCCCATGGCCCTGTGGTTCGCCGAGATCGCCGCTCGGGACATTCTCCGCGTCGGGTCGCGGGCCGAGTCCGAGCACTTCCGCGAGAGCAAGTGGCTCACGCGAGGGCAAATGAAGCAGCGGAAGGTCATCGACTTCACCGCGTATATGCAAGCGTCTGGAGAGTAGATGGCAAAGGCTCGCACATTCGCCGTTGGCGACCGGGTGATCTGCAATTACAAGCACCCCCACGACGACGGGACGCCGGAACTCAAGGGCGCATACGCCGTCGTAGCTGCGATCAATACCAACGGCAAGACCCCGCTGTACGAACTCGACTTCGACTTCATCCCCGGGCCGGACGGTGAGCACTACGCGTTCCCCGCTCGCGTCCTGGTCCCGTCTCTCGAGACCGGAGAGTAGCCACGTGGCAGCGGTTGACAAGATCGCAGAGCGGGTCGAACGGCTCCGCACGTATCATGCAGCCGTTGACCGCCAGCATGACGAGATCATCCTCGCCCGAAGGGGCGAGTACGAGCGCATTGCTCCCGACCTGTTCTCGGACGAGATCGACCGCCTGACGGTCGCCAATATGATCGATACGGTTGCGCGTGACTTCGCTTCCGTTATCGCTCCGCTGCCGACAATTACGTGCAGCTCAAGTTCCATGCTCTCGGATGCGGCGCGTAAGTTCGCGGACAAGCGCAGCAAGATCGTGAACTCCTACGTTGAGGAGTCTCACCTTCAGTACCAGTTCAGCAGCTTCGCCGCCGATCAGTTCAACTCGTTCGGCCAGATGGTCTTGTGCGTCGAGCCGGACTTCAGTGAGCAGCAGATCAGGCTACGCGCGAAGGACGCGCGCCGGACCTACCCGGTCTTCGACTCCCTTGGCCGAGTGGTGGAGATTGCCCGCCTCTACATGCGCCCGTGGGTCGACGTCTGCGCAGAATACGACATCCCCGAGAACTCGGCGTCGAGCTTCCCGTCGGGAATGACGCCGGATCGCCTCGTCGAGGTTTGCGAATACGCGAACCGTAGCACCCTGGTCACGTTCCTGCCGAAGATGGGTAACAAGGTTCTCGTTGGCCCAGTCGCCAACGAACTCGGCGTCGTCCCCTACGTCGTCATCCAGCGCCCTGGTCTGATCCCCGGGGCTATCCGTGGCGCCTTCGACGACGTTGTGTGGGTCCAGCTCATCCGGCACAAGCTTCAGCTTCTCACGATCAAGGGCGTTGACGATGCCGTCAATGCCCCGTTGGTTGCTCCGAACGACGCGAACGAGATCGTTCTCGGTGCTGACCGGATCATCAGGACTCAGGGCGGGGCGCAGTCGGTTGGCCGGGCCAACTTGACCTTGCCCAACCAGGTGTTCACGCTGGGGCAGATCCTCCAGCAGGAGCAGCAGATTGGCTCGATGAGCCCGTCTATCCGCCAGGGCGAGATGGATTCGAGCGTCATCACGGGCAAGGGTGCCAACGCCCTTCAGGGCGGGTGGCAATCTCAGGTTGCCGCAGCGCAGATGCAGATCGCCGAGGGTCTTCGTCGCATCCTTGAGATGGCTCTCAAGATGGACGAGAAGCTGTTCCCCAATGTCGATAAGGACATCAAGGGCAAGATCAGCGGAATCCCCTACTCGATCTCCTACCGCCCCTCACGGGACATCAGGGGTGACTACGGGGTCGACGTTAACTATGGCTTCGCTGCGGGCAGCGACCCCAACCGAGCGCTCATCTTCCTGCTTCAGGCGCAGGGCGCCGGGCTAGTGAGCAAGGACTACGCAGCCCGCAACCTTCCGGTCGGCATCAACCCGGCAGAAGAACAGGCGAAGATTTACGTCGAGCAGTCGCGAGACTCCCTGATCCAAGCGTTCTCCGCACTGGCGCAGTCCATCCCGCAGCTTGCCGCCGAAGGCGGTGACCCGCTGGCGGTTATCGCCGCTACCGCGAAGTTCATCGACCAGATGCAGAAGGGCAAGCAGCCTGAAGAGGCTGCCACTGAGGCGCTTAGGCCACCCGAGCCGACGCCCGCGCCGGAAGCACAAGGTGTTCCCGGAATGCCCGGCGATCCGAACGCCGCCCCCGGCGCCGAAGGCTTCGGGCAGTCCGGCCTTCCTGCCGGGCTCCAGCCCGACATCGCAACAGAAGGACAGGGCGGTCGCCCTGACCTGCTCCAGCTTTTCGCCGGAATGTCGAGCAACGGGAAACCGAACCTTTCCGGCGGAATCTCCAGAATGAATCCGGTGATGTAATGAAGAAGCTTGCTATTACAGGAGGTGCCGTTGTGTGCATTGCAGTCATTGTCTATGACCTGCTCACCCGAAGCTGGGCCTAATGCCCAGGGGCGGCTACAGGAGGCCGGAGAATCCGGCAGCGGTGTCCGGGCCTGGCGCACACAGCAAGAGAACCGACGGTAAGCAGCCTGTCGTTGTTGCCCCCGGCGGTGACTACGGGGAGGCAAAGGCATTGGCCGAGATGCAGAGCGCGTCGCCGCTCCCCCAGGTCTCGGGGGCAGCCCCGGCCCAAGCCGGACCGGTGTTCGACACGTCCGGCGTGGTACCGCTTTCGGCTCCGACGCAGTGGCCGGACACCCCGGTAACTGATGGAGCGGCCCTTGGGGCTGGCGCGGGGCCAGAAGCACTTGGCGTCATGAGTCCATTCAAGCAGGACGCGCAGGAAATGGCTAAGTACCTGCCGACCCTGCTCGCGCTGGCAAGCAACCAGGCGATGCCACCCGGGTTCCACAGCATCATTCGCAGGATCGTCGCTAACAGCTAGGAGAACCGTCGTGGGGTATTGGGATACGGTATCGGCCGCCGCGAGCCAGACGACCAGCCCCGATGACGTCACCACTCCGATTGCTGCCGCGTCCGTCTATCGTCCCGACGCCGTGGCCGGTATCCAGATGAAGGACGCACAGAAGGTTCTCGACACCGGATACTTCAAGGCGGACTCGGCTGAGTCGCTGTGGCTCCAGCAGCAGGCGGCGATCTGGGCGGCCACCGAGAAGGAGTCGGAAGGCAATTCCTGGTGGGACAAGACCAAGGGTGCGGCCGGGTGGGGGCTCCACGCGCTCGGCGTTCCGCTGGACTACGTGCAGCACGGCTTCGGCACGGTAGCCTACGTTGACGATAAGGCTCGTCATGGGGATGGCTGGGGTCCGTTCGAGGACTTCGGAGAGCTATTCAAGGGCGAGAACTGGAGCGAAGGATGGGACCGCTCAAAGATCAACAGCCCTGGGCAGCTCATGCTCTCCGGCTCCTCTGGCATGACGGCCGATGAGCTTAAGGAATACGGAAAGACCGGCTCGGGCCGCCTTCGGTCGGGCACCATCGATCTACTCATCAACGTCTTCGCAGACCCTACCGTTGTTGCGGGCAAGGTCAGCAAGGCGGCGAAGCTTGCCAAGGTCACGGTCGGGGCAGGGAATACCTCCGATGTCGTGAAGGCGGCCGAGGCCGCCAGCAAGGGCGACGAGGCGCTCAGGGCGCTCGATGTCAGCAAGGGTGCCGCCAAGCAGGGCGTCAAGATGGACAACCTAATCAGGTCCACGGACGGCCTGAACGAGGCGCAGATCACGAAGCTCCGGCCGTTCGCCAAGTCCGCCGACGCCAGCGTCATCGCTGCGTTGTTCGCCGACGCGAACCGTAGCATCGATGACGACGTGGCCCGCTGGGCCGCTAAGCGCGAAATCATGGCTGCGGCCATGGACGATCCGGCAGCCCTGGAGAGGCTGGCGGAAAAGAGCGCGAACCTCACCTCGAAGCTCGCCGCGCTCAAGGCCAAGCCCGAACTCACGTCCGCCCCGTCAGCTCTGGCCGACGAGACCGGCCAGCTGTCGTGGGACTTCTTCAACTCGGCAGGCAAGGTCGATGGGGTCAAGGCGATCCCCGGGCTTGAAGACGAACTCGGGAAGCTGAATCGGCTTGCCGAGATCGCCGGAACGGTCAACACCGTTGGTACCCCCGGCATGGTCGACCGTGGCATTCAAGCGCTCCGCGTCAAGCGCGCAGCGACGGAGCGCACGTTCTTCGACGGCCGCCTTGGCCGCACCGTTACGATAGTTGGCGGAAAAGTCGGGGTCAACGTCAAGGCCCCCCATTCGATCAACATCGGCGACGCGACGTCCGGCATGGATGATCTGTCCAATGCGCTGAAGAATGCCGGGTGGGTGGACCGTGAGACACGCAACGGCCTGCTCGGAAAGTTCGCACAGGCTTCGACCCGCGAGGCGCGACGCAACGTCGTCGCCAAGGCCGAGAGCGTCATGCTCGAAGGTCTCGCCAAGCGAGTCGCCGAGGATCACCCCGGCGTGAGCATCGACAACATCCGCATGTTGATCGCGAAGGGTCGGGACACGCGGGGAATCTGGCGCTCCGGTCTCGGTAGTTCGCGCCTGTATTCTGCCGCGAACACCGGCGTCCACGTTGTGATCGGCCCCGACGGTTCGGCCGTCGGCTACGACAAGCCGATCCTCCAGTCGATGATTGCCAATACGGCGGACTTCATGGACCCGAAGACGGCCGAGAAGGCGCTCCGGTACGCGACGAAGACCCGCGCCGTCGACATCCTGAACCCGGAGAACGCAGCCAAGGTTACCCGGGCCGGGGATATTGCCGAGTCCGCCCTCGACGCATACATGAACGCCTGGAAGTTCGCCGCCCTGTTCCGCCCCGCCTACCTCGGACGCGTCCAGCTCGATACGCAGCTTCGCGTGCTGTCTGCGCTGAAGCCCGCCCTGTGGGCGATGGAGGCGACACGCGGCGCCGTGAACACGGTGAAGGAGCGCGGGGGTGCCTGGGCGGACGAGCCGCTGAGGGCACTGTTCGGGGCGGACTCCGAGGGCAAGCGTCTCGGCGCAAAGGTAATCCTCAAGGAGCGCCAGGCGCAGGGCGCTCAGCGCTCGATCCTGAAGCGCCCGGAAGAGCACCTCGGTGCAAGCATCCAGCCCGCACGCAACAACGAAGAGCTGGCGATCATCAACCGATCGTTCGGCAACGACGTGTCGGACCTACTGCTGGACGCCACCGACCGGAACCTTCAGCGACTTCGCGGCGGTGGGGACTGGACGGTCGTGAACACGGACGACCTCCTATGGGGGGTTAACTGGAAGCGGGCCGTCAACCGGCAAATCCGTAACTCGCCCACGGCGATGGCGTTCGTTCGCGGAAAGAGCATCGAACACATCAAGCGCCTCGCCGAGAGGCAGCCGGATTCGGACATCGCGAAAGAATGGGCGCTGTTCCGCGACTCGCACGTGGATGTGGATCAGTGGCTTGCGAAGGTCGAGGCGCACGTCGACCACTACCTTCCGACCGACGATATCCGGTCCAGCGTTGCTTCTCGTGCCATCAACGATGGTGACGTGAAGGCGTGGTTCGACAACGAGAACTCAGTGAACCGCATGAAGGTCCACGGGGAGGGGTATTCCCCGACCAACGCGGGCAGCCCGCTCCACAAGGAGTACGCCGACTTGCGTCGGCGCTGGTTCGAGACGATGGGCGACAAGCCGGAAACCCTGTGGGGTAAGCACCCGGTCTACAACAAGTCGTTCCGCGATCACATGAAGACGCAGTTGTCCACCTACAGCGCCAACCGTGGCGGCCTGTCCGGCACTGGCGTCGACCGCGATGCGATCGTCCGTAAGGACCTGAAGCAGATGGCTGCGGACCGGAACATCCGTGGCCGTGGGCGCATGAACAAGGACGAGCTGGCTCAGGCTATCGACGCGTACGACCGGACGATCCCGCTGGACGAGATCAACCGGATGCGTCGCAACGCGGCGAAGCTGGCGAAGCGCGACGTGTCCGACCTCCTGTTCGACTCGACGAAGATGTCGAACGCCGGGGCGACGTTGAAATACCTGGCGCCATTCTTCGGCGCCTGGGAAGACACGATGAAGAAGTGGGGCGCGATCTTCTACGACCAGCCCTGGCTTGCCGAGAGGGCCAATCAGATCATCGACACCCCCGAGGCCACCGGCCTCGTGTATGAAGATGACAGCGGCCAGAAGTACGTGTTCCTGCCGGATAAGCTCGGGAAGGCGTTCGGCCTCGCCGAGGGCGAGGGGCTTAGACTTGACCCGAAGTCGCTGAACGTGATCTTCCAGGGCGACCCCTGGTGGCTTCCTCCGATTAACGGCCCAATCCAGGCTTACGGCTTGAGCAAGTTGGCTCAGAATGACCCGTGGTTCGCGTCGCAGGCGGAAAAGAACCCGCTTCTGCGATACCTCCTCCCGTATGGGTCGGACGACGATTCATCCATCGATCAGATGCTTCCGGGTTGGGCGCGCTCACTGAAGTCCATGGTGTCGAAGGACAAGGAATACGCGGCAGCGTTCAACACGGTAATGCAGATTGAGATGGTCCGCTACAACAAGGGCGAGCGTAAGGATAATCCGCTCGACAACCCCGAGGACATCAAGAGGCGGACGCGTAACTTCTACTGGACAAAGGCCCTGCTCCAGGCTAACGCCCCGGTGAGCATCAAGCCGGGCTACTCGCAGCAGCTCCAGTTCTACGTCGACAAGGCGCACCAATTCCGCGACAGCGGAGACCCGCAGTGGATGGAACATTTCGGCGAGATGTTCCCTGAGTATTTCCCGCTGGCGATGTCGCTTTCGCAGAACGAGACTGGCGTCGTTGCCAGTCTCGACGCGCAGCGCGAGGTGGAGAAGTACGGCAAGGCCCTCGCCGCCGACCCGTCTATCGGTTGGGCTCTTGCCGGTGCCGAGAACTTGGGCCAGGAGTTCGACGCCGGAATCTACTCCTACCAGCAGAACAAGGAAGTCGGCGACGGTTCCGGCAAGACCTTCAGAGGGAAGAAGGGCGCCGTCGAGGCTGCGCGCCAGATGAATGTCCAGAAGGGCTGGATCGACTACCACAAGGTCACAATGTTCCTTGACGAAACACTGAAGGCCCGTGGCCTCACGTCATACCAACAGAGGGGCGCCGAGGATCTGGCCGAGGCGAAGAGGCAATACCGTCTCGCGCTG
>JACCEE011039162.1_pt1 | contig 11568 bp, 6 predicted proteins | sample 7449931 | NCBI WGS metagenome assembly JACCEE01 (sample SAMN15323457, study PRJNA562643) | freshwater metagenome | isolation source: river surface water | place: USA:Blue River Watershed | collected 2017-08-19 | reverse complement strand
GTTCGCCGCGGGACGATCGCGAGGTGCGTACGCGCCCAGGTGACCACGTAGGCCTCGACCATCGGTCGCATCTCGAAGGGGGGGCCGGGAAGGAAAAAGAGGGTGCTCCCTTGGACGTCGAGGCGGAACCCCGGTGCCGTGCCGAGGTGATTTTCGAGGATGACGGCGCCCTGGGGGACCACGGCCTGTTTCCGGTTGGCGGGCGGCATCGTCCGGTTGCGCGAGGCGTAACGCGCCTCGATCTGCGCGAGCGCGACAGGATCTTCGTGGAGCTCCCGTTCGAAGGCGAGGGCCGCGGCCTCTGCGGTCAGGTCATCCGAGGTGGGACCGAGGCCGCCCGTGCACACCACGATGTCCGAGCGCGCTGCAGCTTCGCGGAGGGCGTTCCGGATGTCCTCGAGCACGTCGCCCACGCAGGCGGCACGGTTGGGAACGAGACCCAGCGCGCCGAGGGTCGCGCAGGTGAACGACGTGTTGGTGTCGACGAGGGCCCCCGAGAGGATCTCCTCGCCCTGCGAGAGGACGTCGAAGGTTGGCATGCGGCCCGTTATCGCGTCCGCATGACGGTAGGTCCGATTCTCGCACTCGACGTAGGCACCCGCACGATCGGCCTCGCGAGCACCGACGCGAGCGCCCGGTTCGTCCTTCCCGACCGGGTTCTCTCCCGTGTGGGGACGAAAAAGGACGCCGAGGCCGTCGCGAGGGTGTGCAAGGAGAAGCGCATCGCGACGATCGTGGTCGGCCTCCCGCTCGGGCTCGACGACGAGGAGACCCGGAGCACGCGCCTTGCGCGCCAGGTCGGCGAGGCCGTAGCGCTCGCGACGGGGTTGCCGGTGCACTGGCAGGACGAGCGCTACAGCACGCTCGAGGCGGAGGATCGCCTGCGGGCGGCCGGGGTCGACGCAGCCACGCGGCGGGCGCGCATCGACGCCCACGCCGCCGTGGTGATCCTCGAAGACTGGCTCCGCGCACGGACCAACGCGGGATAGGGAACGAGCATGCCGTCTCACGCACATGCAGGGCCCCCGCGCCCCCTCGGCTTCCGGGTGATCACCATCTCCTCGACACGGACGCTCGCCGACGATTCCTCCGGCGCCGCCGTCGCTCACCTCGTGGAGGCTGCGGGCCACGTCATGGTGGGTCGCGTCCTCGTGCGGGACGACGTGGACGCCATCGGGGCCGCGTTCGATGACGCCCTCGCCGATGCGTTGGTCGACGTGGTCGTCTCCACGGGCGGCACGGGCATCTCGGCACGCGACTGCACGCCCGCCGTCGCGCGTGCGCGATTCGCGCGGGAACTGCCTGGTTTCGGCGAACTCTTCCGCGCCCGGAGCTGGGAACAGGTCGGGACCGCAGCCATGCTCTCGGATGCGGTGGCCGGAATCGCGGCCGGGCGACCGATCTTCGTCCTCCCGGGTTCGTCCCGTGCCTGCACACTCGCCATGGAAAGCCTCGTACTTCCAGAGATTTCCCACATCGTGGGCGAGCTCGTGAAGGAGAAGAATTTTGGGGCGGAGGGGGGCCCGGCCCCCCTCCGCAACGCCTCCCCCGGCGCTGTCGTGCCCGTGCGTCGCGTCGCGGAGGTCGACCTCGTCGAGGCCGAGATCCTCGCGCCTCCGTCCTCGGTCACGATGCCCACGGTGGCGGGCGCCTCCCGCGGACCGGTGGTCGCCGTCGAGGCGCCGCGATCGCAGCCGACGCAGCCACCCGCCGCCACCTCGGCCTCGGGTTGGATGGCGGGTCGTGACGCGCTCGGCGCGACCTTCTCGGGCCCCGCCCCCTTCGAACTGCCCGAGACCCTCGAACGTCTCGCCGCCGTCCACGACGTACTCGCCAGCGCGGGTCAGCGTGCCTGGTTCGACCTCCCGAACGGTCGTCGCTACACGGCCTTCGGTTTCCCTGACCTGACGCGACCCACGTCGAAGGTGCTCCTCGTCGCGGGAGACGACGCCAGCGTGGACGGCGCCGTGGAGATCGTGGCGCTGCACCGATGGCCGCGCCGTGTCGGCGCGTGTGGCGACGGTGCGATCCTCCCGTCGGTCGATGCCGACGTCCTCGCGGAGGCGCGCGCGCGCACGGGCGGGGACGCTGTTCCGCTCGGTGCGCTCGTGGCCGTCGAGGGGGACGCCGTGCACGTCGCATCGGCGCGGGGCGTGCTCCGGTACGACGGGCGTGGCGACCCGTCGCCGGTCCCTCGGAGCTCCGCGCTGGGGACCCTCGTCCTCACGTGGAGCCAGCGCTGACGATTTCGTAGGCCCGCCGACGAAGGACCCCGGAGCGAGGCCTCCGCGCAGGTTAGGCGCTGCGGCATGGATCCCCGTACCTACCTCGAGCCTGCCGCCACCCGCGTGCGGGACCCCCTGACCGGACGCTCCGCGTGGCTCTCCGGTCTCGTTCAGGACGCTGCCATCGAGGGCGACACCCTCCGGTTCGTGCTCGCGGTACGCCCCGAGCATGGGGCGGACGACCGTCAACGTCTACGTGAGGCCTTGCTGCGCAACCTCGCGGAACGATGGACAGGTGAGGTCGTCTGCACCCTGCGTGAGAGCTCCTCGTCCGAGGCTGCCGGGGGCGTTGCGGGGGGCGGTGCCCCCCGCCCCAAGAGCGAGGGTCATGACCACGCGCACGCGCACGGGCACGGCCATGCGCATGCGCATGGCGACGCAGCGAAGCCCAAGGAGCCGCTGCGTGGCATGTCCGGTGGGGGGATGCAGCCGCACGGCGGGCCCATCACCAAGTCGAATCCCCCCGGCGTCCGTCACATCGTCGCGGTCGCGTCCGGGAAGGGCGGGGTCGGGAAGAGCACGGTGGCGACGAACCTCGCCGTGGCGCTCGCCCGCCAGGGGTGGAGTGTGGGCTTGCTCGACTCCGACATCTACGGGCCGTCCCTGCCCTTGATGATGAACGTGAACGGTCGTCCGCTCGCCAACGGCGACAAGCAGATCCTCCCGCTCGTCTCGCATGGCGTGAAGTGCATGAGCATGGGGTTCCTCGTCGACGAGAAGGAGCCCATCATCTGGCGCGGCCCCATGGTCATGGGCGTGATCAACCAGTTCTTCAAGGACGTGGCCTGGGGCACGACCGACTACCTCATCGTCGACCTCCCCCCTGGAACCGGGGATGCGCAATTGACGCTGATCCAGGCGGTGCCGCTCTCGGGGGGGATCGTCGTGTCGACCCCCCAACCCGTCGCGCTCCTCGACGCCGTGCGCGGCGTCGAGATGTTCAAGAAGCTCGAGGTTCCCGTGCTCGGCGTGGTCGAGAACATGAGCTGGTACGAGGCTGGCGGCGCGCGGATGCACCCCTTCGGTGAGGGCGGCGGTGCCAAGCTGGCGGCCGAGTACGAGGTGCCGCTCCTGGCGCAGCTGCCCTTGCGGGACGATGTCCGCTCCGGCGGCGACAGCGGTCGGCCCGTCGCCCTCGAAGGAGATCCGGTTTTCGATGAACTCGCGCGGGCCATCGTCGCGCGGCTCCCCGTCTAGGGACGCGTGGCGGAGGACGTCCCGCCCCTCGTCGATCGCTTCGCGCGCGCGCACACGTACCTGCGCGTGAGCGTGACGGATCGTTGCAACTACCGCTGCGTGTACTGCCTCCCCGACGAGGGCTTGTCGTGGATGCCGCGTGCGGAGGTGCTCCGCTACGAGGAGATCGCCCGGATCGTGGGGGTGATGGCCCGGATGGGCGTGCGTCGCGTGCGCCTGACGGGCGGTGAGCCGACGGTGCGTCGTGACATCGAGGCGCTCGTGGAGGGCGTGGCGAGCGTCCCGGGCATCGAGGACGTGTCGATGACGACGAACGGTCACACCCTCGCGAAGCTGGCGCCCCGTCTCGCGGCGCGGGGATTGCGGAGGGTGAACGTGTCCCTCGACTCGCTCGATCCCGCGCGTTTCTCCACGATCACGCGCGGGGGCGACCTCGCTCGGGTGCTCGACGGGATCGCCGCTGCGCGGGACGCCGGGCTCGTGCCGATCAAGATCAACGTCGTGGTCATGGCGGGCGTCAACGATGACGAGGTCGTGCGGATTGCCGAGTATTTCCAAGATCATGCCATCGATACCATCGTGCGCTACATCGAGGCCATGCCGTTCGAGAGTGTCCGGAACGCACCGACGGTGTCGGCGTCCGTGCTCCGGGACCGCCTCACGGTGCTCGGGCCGGTGCTCCCCGATGCGAACCCGCCCGTCGGCGGCGGCCCCGCGCGGTACTGGACGGTCGGGGAGGGGAGCCGAGCGCTGCGTGTCGGGTTCATCGCGCCGCTCAGCGAGCACTTCTGCGCGACCTGCAACCGCCTGCGCTTGCTCGCGGACGGGCATCTCCGCACCTGCCTCGCGCACGAGGAGACGCCCTCGCTCCGGGACCTCCTTCGTAGCGGCGCGACGGACGACGACCTGGCGGCGGCCGTCCGAGGGATCGTCCTCGGAAAACCCGCAGGCCACGAGGCGCATCTCCCCGGCGGCGCCGCGTTCGAGGGGGTCATGACGGGGATTGGCGGTTAGCAGCGCGCCATGAAGTTCAAGGACGCCGCACGGCACGCCATCAAGCTGATCCTCACCCTCGCCGTCTTCGTCGGCATCTTCGCCGAGTTCGGTGGGGGCGTCGTCGAGGTGTCGCCCACGGAGCTCCGCGCCGGTGCGATCTGGGAGCAGGGGAACCCGGCGATGCCGGGGATCGTCGGGAAGCTGAAGGCCCGCGTGAAGGGGGAGGCGCTCCCCGCGCCGCGTGTGCCGCTCGCCGCGTCGGAGGTCTGCAAGGTCGCCGCGGGCGCGCAGGTCTTCGCGCGGGGGCTCGACGGGAACGTCGTTCCCGTGCGGGCGCTGCGGCACTGTCGGGAGGACGCGCTGGCGGTGGCCTTCGGGCAGGCCTCGGAGGACGCTCCCGTCGCGATCGACGCCGTCGGGGAGCGCGCCTGGCTCAGGCGTCAGGGCTTCCAGCTCGTACCGATGGATGCACGCGAGCTCTGGCGCGAGGTGACGAGCGTGCAGCTCGGCACGTTCCTGCCGTGGTTCCTCTTCGCCATGTCCGTGAAGCTGGTCGGCATCTTCGCGAACATCTACCGTTGGCAGGTGCTCCTCGCGGGGCAGGGGCTCACGTTCGACTTCAAGTGGTTGACCTCAAGCTACTTTGTCGGCAGGTATTTCGGGATCGTGACCCCGAGCACGATGGGCCTCGATGGTTGGCGGCTCTACGACACGATCCGTGCGACCCGGAAGCCGGTCGAGTGCACGACGGCCCTCGCCGTGGAGCGCTTGATCGGACTCGTCGGGTTGTTGGCGGTCATCCTGGTGTTCATGCCCTTCGCCTCGCTCGAGGGGCGCAGCCTCGCCGAGCTCGTGCGGGCCATGGCGGTGCCCATCGCGGCGGGGGCGATCTTCACGGTCCTCCTCCTCCTCCGCCCGACGGCCTTCCGCTGGATGGTGCGCCTCATGCCGCACCCGAAGCTGCGGACGTTCCTCGGTTCCGCCATCGATAGCGCGACGGCGTACAGCACCAATCGGCGCGCGCTGGTCATCGCACTCGGCTGCGCCTTCTTCGGGCAGGTGACGACGATGTTCATGTACTTCGGGAACGCCATGGCGCTCGGGGTCGAGAACGTCACGATGGCACAGGTGCTCTATGCCTCCGCGATCATGACGCTGGGAACCTTCCTGGCGCCCAGCGCTTCGGGAGAGGGCGTCCGCGAGCTCGTGTTCGTGGCGCTCCTCGGCGGCCACACGACCGCGGCCAAGGCCTTCCTCATCGGGCATCTCGGCTTCTGGATCGAGAAGCTCCCGCTCTCGCTCCCCGGGCTCTGGCCGCTCCTCCGCGCGCCCGACTCGTACAAGCGCGTCACGATGGACGACCTGAAGGCCCTGAAGGACGAGGTCGCGGCGGGGTAGGGAGTCCGAGCGACGGTGGGGCGGGGCTGTGGCCCCGCAACGCCCCGGGCCTCGCGTGACGGCGGAAGTCCGGACGCCTCGCGGCGACGGGTCCGCGCGCGTCACGGACGATGGCGTGGGGGCCGTCGGTCACCTCCGGACGAGGTAGCGCCCCATGACCATCGCGTCGGTGCGGCCGTCCCGCCAGGCGCGGGCTGCGTCGTTCGGGCTGTGGACGATGGGCTGCCCCGCGAGGTGGAAGCTCGCGAGGCCGATCACGCACTGCCCCGACACCCGCTCCCAGGCCGCGAGGACGCCGTCGAGGACGTCTCCGGGGTGAACGACGACGGGGAGGCAGGTGCCGTCGGGGTTCACGGCCGCGGGCCAGCGCGCACGTGCATCCGCGTGCAGGGTGAGCGCCGCGCCGCCGAAGCGTGCGACGGCGTCCAACCCGGGAGGGAGCGCCACGACCTCAGCCGCGCGCGCGGCGCGAACGGCGAACCCCACGGGAAGGCTCGGGTCGCGGCCCGTGGCCTGGCGTGCGCGCTGCACCACGCTCGCGTCGTCCGCGCGGAAGAGCACGGCGCGGGTCCCGTGCGCGCGGGGACCCACCTCCGCCGTGTCGGTCACCCGCGCGACGACCTGGCCTTCGTCGACGAGTGCGGCGACGACCTCGTCGGGATCGTCCACCCCCTCGCGGGGGAGGCCCGCGACGGAGAGTTGTCGGTACATGTCGGTGTCCGACCACGCTGGCCCGAGCGCGGCGGTCGCCAGCGGCGCGCAGGCCGTACCCGCGACGTGCAGGGCGGCACCGGCCGCGAGGCCTGCGTCTCCGGCGAGCGGTCCCGTCCAGATCGTCGCGAGGCCTGGCGTGTTGGCGAGGGCCCCCACGAGACGGGAATCCTCGGCGAGGGACCCGCCGAGCACCACGTCCCGGAGCCCCGTCCGGGCGATCCAGCGCTGCAGGAAGGACGACACGGCGCTGGCGACGGCGTCCTCCACCGCGGCGGCGACGTCGGCGGGGTTCTCGGCGCGGAGGCTCCGCGCGAGCGCGTCGCGCCCGCCCACCCACCGGTTGAAGCCCTCGTTCTCGGCGCGCACGAGCGAGGCGAAGGTCGCCACGAGCGCGGGCGACGGGGCCCCGCGACCCGCCATGGCCGCGACCTGCGCGGGCGTTCGTCCCAGGACCTCCGCCACGTAGGTGGGCACCTCCGCGATGCTCGCCAGCGAGGTCTGCAGGTACAACCGGTCGAGTTGGAGGTGTCGGCCCGCGCTCACGGTCACGGCCGCGCCATCCCCGGAGGCGTCCAGCGTCACGACGAGGGCGCTCGCGCGGGGTTGGGTGCGGTAGACGGCGCTGGCGTGCGCGCGATCGTGCTCGACCGTCTCCACCGAGGCGCGCTCGAAGCCCAGTTCCCGGATCGCGTCGCCCAGTCGCAGCCGTCGGGCATCGTCGCGGAGTCGCCACAAGCCGCTCCCGCGCAGGAGCGCGTGCACCCCGTAGGCCCGCGCCCGCAGCTCTGCACGCAGCCCGGAGTCGGGGAGATCCAGCGTTCCCGCGACCGCGACACGGTGCACCTCGCGCGCGCGTACGCCCGCGGCATCGAGCGCGGCATCGATGGCCGCGCTGGGAAACGCGCGTGACCCGGGGACACGGTCCACCTGTTCCTGGGGGACCACGGCCACGAGCTGGCCGTCGCGCACGACCGCGGCACCGGCGCCGCTACCTTCCGAGAGTCCGAGGACGATCATGTGCGGGGCTCGCTGCTCAGGGTCCGGGGACCGCGTCGAAGGTGTAGGGAGAGAGGTCAGGGTACAAGGCCCCGTTCTCGTAGAGAAGTCGGTACATCTGCCAGCTCGAGGAGACGCGCTTCACGTAGTGGCGGGTCTCCCGGAAGGTGATGCTCTCGACGACCACGTCGAGCGGCGCGTTGGGTCGTGCTGCGAGCCACCGGTCGGCGTTCCCCTCGCCCGCGTTGTAGCCGGCCATCGCCATCGGCGCGTTCCCCTTGTAGCGGCCCACGAGGAAGTCGAAGTAGGCGGCACCGATCTTCAGGTTGGTCGCCGGGTCCCAGATCCGCGCTGGGGTATACGGGATCTTGTTCTTCCTCGCGGTCGTCGCGGCGGTGGCCGGCATGAGCTGGGAGAGACCCTTCGCGCCGACGTGACTCTCGATCTTCGGGTTGAAGTTGCTCTCCTCCCGCACGAGAGCGTGGAAGGCGCGGGCGTCCCACGCGTAGGGCGCCGCCGTGCGCACCTCCTCCCAGTAGCGCTCCGGGTAGGCCTGACGGAGCACCTTGTAGGCGTTGGGACCCAACGTTTCGGGGGTCTGTGTCTTCAGGTAGTTCCGGAGGCGGTCGTGGGCGTAGAGGAACTTCCCGGCATCCGCCTGCAGCCCGCACGCGATGGCGACCTCACTCCCGCCGAGCGTCGCGTCGTCGAGGGTCGCGAGTTCGGCCAGGGCTTCCGCGCGTAGGCCCACGCGCGCAAGTCCGAGGGCGTCCTGCACCGCCGGGGTGTGCCGCCACGCCGCGCTGACCTGCCACGGAGCGTCGAGGGCGTCCATCCGCGGGCGCGTGAGCGCGGCGGCGCGCTCGGGGGCAAGCTCGCGCAAGCGCTGCGCGGCCAGCATCCCGTCCCAGTGCCATGGCGCGGTGCGCGCGAGGGCCTCCAGTTGGTGGGTGGCGTCCGCGAGGCGCGCCGGGTCCTTCGTGCGCGCCTTGCTCTCCGCAAGGGACGGCCAGGCGCGCCACCGAGCGCCCCAGTACACGCTCGCCAGGACCTCCGTGGGGTTGCGGGCCACCGCGAGCTCGTTGCGGGAACGGTCCGCCCAGCGCAGGGCCTCCGCTTCGTCGCCCGCGAGCCAGGCCCCCCACGCGAGACGCCACGCGTTCTCCGGTGCGAGGTCCCCCGCCGGGTACGCCTCGTAGCCCTTGGCCCAGGCCTTTCGCGCGCCCGGCAGGTCCCCCGCCTCCTGCAGCGCGATCCCACCTAGCGCGTAGCCGTCATCCGCCATCGAGTGCGCCGGGTACTGCGCGGGGATGGCGAGGTAGGCGCGGGCGGCGTCGCCCATGCGCTTCGTGCGCTCGTAGGCCTTGGCCGACAGGTACAGGGCCTTCGCGCCGCGGTCGTCGTCCTTGCCCTTGCAGGCCTTCCCGAGCGGTTCGAGCACCCCCGCCGCCGCGGTGATGTTGTTCTTCTTGAACTGCGCGCGCCCCCACGCGAACCGCAGGACGCAGTCGTCGGGCTTCGCGCTGGCGAGCAGCGGATCGACGATCTGGAGGGCCCCCGCGTGGTCGCCCCCCTCCTGCAGCACGTCGGCCCGCGCTGCCTTGTCGGCGTTCGTCACCGTCGGCATGGGCAGGCCCTTCCCGAGCTCGCGGTCTTCCGGCGAACCCGGGTAGGAACGGTAGACCCGGACGAGGAGCGCCGTTCCGCGCGGAGAGTCGGCCCCCACACGTCGCGCGAGCTGTGCGAGGACGGTGGCGCCGCCGGGCGCCGGGTCGGGTCGCTCCGCCAGCGTCTCGTAGAGCTTGGTCGCGTCGGCGCGTCGGCTCGCCGCGTCGAGGGCCCGCGCCCGCGCGAGCTCCGCCCGCACGTGGAGGGTCGACTCCGCGGGCACCCCTTCGAGCTCCTTCGCGGCGTCGATCGGCTTCCCGGCTTCGAGGAGGAGCTCGCCAGCGAGCAGACGCACGTAGGTGGGGGGCGCGTTCAGGGCGCTCCGTGCGGGTTCGAGGTAGGCGAGGGCCTCCGCGTCCCGTTCGGCACGCGCCAGCGCCCACGCCGTGACGAAGGCGTGGTCGCCGGCGGCGGTGCCAGCGAGCTTCGTACGGTCCACCGCGACGAGCATCCGCGCCGCATCGGCCCATGCGCGGTCGGCCAGCGCCCCGAGGAGCGCCTCCGAGTAGGGCAGCACCGGCTGGAGTGCTGCGGGGGCGACGCTGACGAGGCCGTCGTCCGTGTCCGGGATCTCGGCGAGGGCCGAGGACGCGAGGAAGGCGAGAGACGTCAGGGCGGTGAGCACGTGCGCTTCCGGGGAGGGCGTTACGGGAGGGGGCGGGCCCCCTCCCGTCCCAGGAACCGGGAGGGTAGGGGAGACAAGCCCACGTTCTTCCTGTAACGTGGCGCCATGCTTCTCTCCCTCGTCGCGCTCGCGCTCGCCTCACTTCCCGACCCCCGCGCGCTCTCTGAGCTGGAGGAGCGTTCGCACCGTGACGTGCGTTCGGGTGCGCGCATGCCGCGGCCTCCCGTCGCGTCGGTCGCCCCCGATCCCTTCGATGTCGAGGACGTGGTCCTCCGCGTCCGGATCGACCGTGCGACGCGGACGGTGACGGGTCATGCCACGCTCTCGGTGCGTCGTGTCGCGCCGGGCGATCTCGTGCTGCACGCCGATGGCCCCGTCGTGTCGAGCGTCGAGGTCGGGGGCGTCGCGACTACGTGGCGTACGGACGGCGACCGCGTGCTCGTTCCCGTCGTCGGAGACACAGCCAGCGTCGACGTCCGCTGGACCTGGTCGGGGCCCTCCGATGCCGACGGCGGGCTCCAGTGGGGAGACATCACCTTCAGCTTCCACGAGCCCGAGGCCGCGCGGAAGTGGCTCGTCCTCCACGATGTCCCCTCCGACAAGTTCACCTTGCAATGGCGCGTCGACGCGCCCGTGGACGATGTCGTCGCCGCGAACGGGGTGCTCGCCTACGTGAACCCGGCGTCCGACGGCTTCCAGACCTGGGTGTACGACTTCGAGGCGCCCATCGCGAGCTACCTCGTGGCGGTCCACGTCGCGCGGTACGTGCGTCTCGAGGACGTGAGCGGCGAAGTCCCGGTCTACGCCTGGGTGCTCCGGGGCATGGAGGACGATGCGCGGGCGACCTTCGGGACGACCCCCGACATGATCGCCTTCTTCTCCGAGCGCTTCGGGCCCTACGCGTGGCCGAGCTACGGCAATGCCGTGGCGCCGTTCGGCGGGGCGATGGAGCACACCACGGTCACGACCTTCGGCGAGTTGGTGAACGCCCACGAGCTCGCGCACCACTGGTTCGGCGACGACGTCACCCTCGCGGATTGGCCCGACATCTGGCTGAACGAGGGATTTGCGAGCTACGCCGAGGCGCTCTGGTACGAGCAGAGCTACGGTCAGGAGGGGCTCACGGCGTACGCCGAGTACTACACCGACTCGTACCGACGCTGGAACGGGTACGAGGGGGTGTTTCCGCTGTACGACCCGGAGTACCTCTGGGGCGGGACGGTGTACGACAAGGGCGCCATGGTCGTTCACATGCTCCGCCACGTCGTCGGGGACGCCACCTTTTTCGAGATCCTGCGCAGGTGGGAGGCGACGCACCGCTTCGGGAATGCGTCCACGGCCGACTTTACGACCCTCGCGGCGGAGGTCGCGGGCGAGGACCTTGCCTGGTTCTTCGACCCGTGGCTCTACACGGCGGGCGAGCCCACCTGGGAAGAGGGCTGGGCCGCGCGCGAGGTCGTCGGAGGGTGGGCGCTCGACCTCCACGTCGGTCAGGACCGCGGCGAGTTCCGCATGCCCGCCGACGTGCGGGTGACCCTCGAGGACGGGAGCGTGTCGGACCTCGAGGTGTGGGTGGCAGGGACGGGGGCGGAGGCGTCGTGGTGCCTCCCCGCGCGGCCGACCGAGGTCGCCGTCGATCCCGACCGCTGGCTGCTCGTGAGCCATGCGCGCGGCGGGGCACCGCTGCGG
>JACCEE011789833.1_pt1 | contig 11574 bp, 7 predicted proteins | sample 7449931 | NCBI WGS metagenome assembly JACCEE01 (sample SAMN15323457, study PRJNA562643) | freshwater metagenome | isolation source: river surface water | place: USA:Blue River Watershed | collected 2017-08-19 | reverse complement strand
CCTCGTGAAGGCGGTTTCAATATTACGGCAGCCTCGGAAATCATGGCAATTCTTTGTCTTTCAAAAAATTTGGAAGACTTGAAAAATCGGTGTGGAAACATTTATGTTGGAAATACCTTTGATGGAAAGCCGGTTTTTGCTCGCGATTTAAAGGCCCAAGGTGCGATGGCGGCCTTGCTCAAAGATGCAGTGAAACCCAACTTAGTTCAAACTTTGGAGGGAAATCCTGCCATTATTCACGGAGGACCGTTTGCGAATATTGCACAAGGTACCAATACCATCAATGCAACTAAATTAGGCATGTCGGTTGCGCCCTATGTGGTAACCGAAGCTGGATTCGGAGCCGATTTGGGCGCCGAGAAATTCCTTAATATTAAATGTGGATTTGCGGGAATTTCCCCTAAGGCCGTTGTTATTGTGGCGACCATTCGTGCATTGAAATACCATGGAGGAATGAAATTGGATGAACTCAAATCTGAAAATTTGGATGCTTTGGCAAACGGATTGGAGAATTTGAAAAAGCATATTGAAAACATCAAATCATTTGGGTTGCCACCGGTTGTTTCCATCAATCGATTTGTTTCTGACACAGAAGCGGAACTAAAATTGGTTTTTGATGCCGTACAAGCTTTGGGAGCTAAGGTAGCCGTTGCTGAAGGTTGGGGTAAAGGTGGAGATGGCATGAAGGAACTGGCCGAACGAGTAGTTGAAGCCATTGAAAGTTGCGAAGGGAAATACATTCCTACGTACGACTGGAACGACACTGTTGAGAACAAAATCAACGCTATCGCTCAAAAAATTTATGGCGCAGATGGGGTAGAATTTTCAAGTAAAGCAAAAACTGACTTGAAAAAAATCTACAAATTGGGCATGGATAAATTACCCATTTGTATGGCAAAAACCCAGTATAGCTTCACAGAGGACCCTAAAAAACTAGGAAGACCAACTGGATTTACACTCACCATTCGTGAATTTGAATTTGCTGCAGGTGCTGGATTTATTGTTCCGATTGTGGGTGAAATTCTTAGAATGCCTGGATTACCTCAAATCCCAAGCGCTGAAGCTATCGACGTTGATGCCAATGGCGTGATTTCCGGTTTGTTTTAATGCATGGAACGAGATCTCAAACAACTTTTCCAATCAGATCCAAGGCGATTTTCTAAATTCACTTTGGAGAATGACTTTTTGTTAGCAGATTTTTCTAAAAATCATCTTGACACGCTTCATTTATTGAACCAAGAAGAGCAGAATAGAATTGAATGGGCTCGAAAACAGTTTTTTGGTGGGGAAAATATCAACCATACGGAAAATCGAGCTGCCATGCATTTCCGATTGAGAAGAACTTCTCCGATGGATCCCTTGGATGAAGAAGTTATTTCGATTCGAGATCGATTCTTAGAATTTGGAGATCAAATTTTTCAGCAAAAAATCTTGGGCTTCTCAGGAAAAACCATCGACACTATCGTCAATATTGGAATTGGTGGATCTGACCTAGGTCCAAAGTTTCTTTACGACGCTCTTCGAGATTTTAGAGGTCATACCAAAGTTCATTTTGTTTCCAATGTTGATGGACTCGCCATTCACGATGTTTTATCAGAAGCCAATCCAGAAACAACGCTTTTCATTGTTTGCTCGAAAACCTTTACCACACAAGAAACACTTCAAAATGCTCAAACCGCTAAGAATTGGCTGTTTAATTCACTAAGCAAAGATGCTGTTTCAAGTCATTTTGTAGCCGTTTCAACCCAGGTTGATTTAGCCAAAGAATTTGGGATTAATGAATCAAGAATATTTGGATTTTGGGATTGGGTAGGAGGACGATATTCACTATGGAGTGCCGTTGGGTTATCCTTAGTTTGTGCCATTGGCGCTACTCAATTTCGAGAACTTTTGGAAGGAGCAGTATGCGCCGATCATGCTTTTGAAATTGATCCTATTCAACAAAATCTTCCCGTAATCTTGGCCGCTGTTGACCATTATTATTTCCAAAAAAATGGTTTTAATTCCAAAGTTATTGCGGCTTATGCTCATCGTTTTTCGATGCTCGTACCCTTTCTACAGCAACTTGTTATGGAAAGTAATGGAAAAGGAGTTGATGTTTCGGGAAATTCTGTAAATCGTTCTGGAGTGGTTTGGTGGGGAGCACCCGGAACAGACGCGCAACATTCATTTTTTCAATTATTACACCAAGGAACAGAAAAAATTCATGTAGAGTTTATTGGAGTTATTCATCAACCAGGAGCGGATAATGATCATCAGATCAAGCTTTTATCTAACCTATTTGCCCAATCTAGAGCATTGATGATTGGAGAAAACTCTTCATTTCCAGAGAAAAAATTTTCTGGTAATCGTCCATCGACAACCCTATTACTCAAAAAAATTACACCCCAATCTTTAGGATATTTGGTAGCATCATATGAACACCGAGTGTTGTGTGAAGCGGCTTTATTAAACATCAATCCCTTTGATCAATTCGGAGTAGAATTAGGCAAAAAACTTTGTAACGAGCTCCTTCCTGTAATCAAAAAAGAATCAAATTCAATGGAATTAGATTCTTCAACCGAAGGGTTGATTCAATATGTTCATCGGCATGGGTAAATTTCTTAGATTTCAGCCCATTTTTCTTCCCAAGATTTGGGGAGGAAATCATATTGAGAAACTTAAAAGTTGGGATGAAGAAGTGCCTCAAAATTGCGGAGAAGTTTGGTTAGTTTCCGATGTTACTCCTCATGAGACGTATCAAAAAGGGTCAAATCAAACCTTAAGTCAATTAATTGAATTGGACGTTAATCATGCATATTTTTCACCATCCTTTCGAAAAAAATATCAAAAATTCCCACTTCTAATTAAAATTATTGATGCAGAAGAAGACCTTTCAATTCAAGTTCATCCCAATGATGAAATCGCACAAAAAAAACACGGTTGCTTAGGGAAAACCGAATCTTGGATTATTTTGGACCATGAAAAAGATGCTTTTTTGTATCTGGGTTGGAAAAATGAAATGACACGACAAGAGATTCAAACGGCTAGTCAAGGCGGTTGGATCGATTCCGAAATCAACCAAATTCAAGTCCAAAAAAATGATCTTTTTTTCATCCCAGCAGGACTGGTTCACAGCATCGGAAAGGGAATTGTTTTAGGTGAGATCCAACAATCATCGGATGTAACCTATCGATTATTTGATTTTAATCGAAAGGATGCTAATGGTCATCTTCGAGATCTTCATTTGGAAGAATCTTTGGAAGCAGTTTCTCTTAATTCATATACCACAGTAAAAAACAACTGTCATTCCATTGAATCAGAATATTTTTCCTACAGCTTGCACAAGTTGAATGACCATGAAACCATGGAAATTTCTAACAATCAACTTTTTTGGCTTATCGAAGGCGATGAAGTTGAAATCAGCACTTACGAAATTACGGAAAGTGTCACCAAACATGAACCCGTATGGATTCCCAACTCATTTGAAAATGTACGTGTGAAAAGTAATGGAATCTCCCATTTTTTAACGATTCAAATACCATGAAACCTGTACAACTAATCGATCTTGGTGTCCAGGATTACAAAGAGGTTTGGGATCTTCAAGAACGGTATTTCAAGGAATCTATTGATTTAAAAATGGCGAATAAATCCAAAAAAACGCACAATTTACCCAAAAATAGGCTTTTGTTTGTTGAACACCCCCCTGTTTATACCTTAGGTAAATCAGGGAAAAAAGAGAATCTTCTACTACATGAAGATCAATTGAAAGATATTGGGGCTACTTTTTATGCTATCAATCGGGGGGGAGACATAACATTTCACGGACCAGGACAATTGGTTGTTTACCCTTTGCTTGATTTAGAGCAATTTATTCCCAGTTTAAATGCTTTTGTTACTTCATTGGAAAAATGTGTTATTGACGTTTGCCAATATTACGGTATACGGGCTGAAGCATTTGAAGGATACACGGGCGTATGGATTGAACCTGGGGTGGAAGGAAAAGAACGAAAAATATGTGCTATTGGCCTTAAATCAAGTCGATGGTGCACGATGCATGGAATTGCCTTCAATATCAACACCTCTTTGGATTTTTTTAATCACATGATTCCCTGTGGCATCGACGATAAAGCGGTAACATCCTTGAAGAAAGAATTGGGTAAAGATGTTGACATGGCAGAAGTGAAAAATCTCTTTTTACAGGCTTTTTTGAAAGAATTTAATGCCCAAATCATTTCGTGAAACTAATTATATCCATCGGATTTTCCCTTCTCCTTTTGCTTTTGTTTTTCAGTCAAATCCTGAACAAACAATTGGAGTCTGTTTTTAAGCAGGAAATAAATCATCTTGTTAAAGGTGAACTTCAATATTCAAATTTTTCCACCTCTTTTTTTAAGAATTTCCCAGATTTATCCATCAAATTTTCCCACGTTATTTTACTAAACGACACCTCTAAAATAGATACTTTGGTAAAATTGGAAAGTATTCAAGCTAGTATTTCTTCATTTTCAATTTTTGAAGACCAATTAAACATTTCAACCATAAAGTTCAATAACGCCGAGCTTTTTCTCGATTATCTTGAGAAATGGGAAATCTTTCGGAAAGATTGGAAACCTCAAGAAATCAATATTCAACATTCTAAGATTCAAATTCCATTTTCGAGTTGGATCTATTATCGAAAAAAACAAAAGATATCCTACTTTCCTACCTTACCTATCATTCACCTAGATCAAATTCAAGCTTTACAACGAAGTTGCTTTCCGGTGTTGGTTAGAAAAAAGAATCAGCCTGATTACTCTAAAAATGAGTGTGTTCTATTTGATCTGAAACAAGGAAAATTGCTGTTTGAAGATTCTTTAGGTATTTTCAAGAAAGAAGGATTAAACCAAATCAACTTTTATGAGCAGTAAACGAATAGCCATTGTTGGGGGAGGAGCTTCTGGATATTTTACAGCTATTCATGCTGCCCAAAATTCAAACGATTCAAAAATCTTCATCTTCGAAAAAGCCAAAGATGTCCTTCAAAAAGTTCGAATTTCAGGAGGTGGTCGATGCAATGTAACCCACGCGTGTTTTGATCCCAAAGAATTAACTAAATTCTATCCTCGTGGAGAAAAAGAACTTCTTGGCCCATTTCATAAATTTTGTTCGGGAGATACCATGGATTGGTTTGAAAAAAAGGGGGTTGACTTAAAAATTGAAGAAGACGATCGTGTTTTCCCAGTATCCGACTCAAGCGAAGACATTGCCCAAGCATTGATCCGAGAAGCCAAAGAAAATAATATTGAAACCTTGACTCAAATGGCGGTAGTCGACATTCGAAGGAAAGATGAAGGCTTCATCATTGAGTTTACCAATGGTCAACAAAGTTTTTTTGATGCTGTGGTTATTTCTTCAGGATCATCGGGTAAGATTTGGGAAATTCTTGAAAAATTGGGGCATAGTATTGTTACGCCGGTTCCTAGTTTATTCACCTTTAATATCAAAGATAGCCGTTTAAACAACCTTCAAGGAGTGTCCGTCCCCATGGTACATTCAAAAATTGAAGGAACTACTTTCGAAACTACAGGTCCATTACTCATTACACACTGGGGCATTTCAGGTCCTGGCATTTTAAAGTTATCGGCCATTGGTGCTCGAAAATTAGCCGAGATGAATTATGATGCTACCATTGTTTTAAATTGGTTAGGTGAAATGGAAGAACGTGATGCTTTTTCAATCTTAGAAAATTGGAAAAAAGAAAATCCTAAAAAACAACTCCTATCGGGTCCTTTTTCAAATTTGTCGAAACGACTTTGGCTAAAATTAATCGAGTTCGCCCATTTGGATGGAAATGAAACTTGGGCAAATGTACCACATGCATCCATCCAACGGTTGGCGCATCAGCTCACCCAAGCCAAGCTTGGAATGAAAGGAAAAAGTACCAACAAAGAAGAGTTTGTTACCGCCGGTGGTGTGGAATTAAAAGAAATTGATTTCAAAAGTTTTCAAAGTAAACTTATTCCAAATTTATTTTTAGTTGGCGAGTGCATTAACATCGATGCGGTTACCGGCGGTTTTAATTTTCAAGCAGCCTGGACTGCCGGATACATGGCAGGAAATTATTTATCACAAAATTCATGACTTCCCAAGTACCCTTAGCTGAGCGATTACGTCCAAAAATTTTGGATGATTTTATTGGCCAAAACCATTTGGTAGGGAAGGGTATGCCACTACGCAACATGATTGAAAGCGGGAGTTTTCCTTCCATCATTTTGTGGGGTCCTCCCGGAGTAGGTAAAACAACCTTGGCACAAATCTTAGCCAAATCTGTTCAACGTCCATTCCATTTTCTTTCTGCCATCGAAGCGGGGGTAAAAGATCTGAGGGAAATTATCCAATCTGCTAAAGGATTATTTCCTCCCATTTTATTTATTGATGAAATCCACCGCTTCAACAAAACTCAGCAAGATGCACTTTTAGGTGCTGTGGAAAAAGGCCGTATTTCCCTCATTGGAGCCACAACGGAAAATCCCTCTTTCGAGATCAATTCTGCTCTCATTTCAAGATGCCAAGTTATTGTTCTAGAACAACATACTACTGAACATCTAAAAGAAATATTAAATCGTGCTTTTCAATCCGATCCATGGTTATCATCCCAAAAAATACAGCTAAAAGAAACAGATCATTTTATTAAATTTTCGGGAGGCGATGCCCGGAAATTACTCAATTTATTGGAAGCTGTTGTATTTTCCATTCAAGGGGAGAAAAAGAAAATCATCACCAATGAATTGATTGAAAAGGTGGCCGCAAATAATTTTTCACGATACGATAAATCGGGAGAACAACATTACGATGTCATCAGCGCCTTTATCAAATCTATCCGTGGAAGTGACCCACAAGCTGCGGTTTATTGGTTAGCTCGAATGATACATGGAGGAGAAGACCCTAAGTTTATTGCCCGAAGGATGTTAATTTTAGCATCGGAAGATATTGGTAATGCTAATCCAACGGCCATGATTCTGGCTAACAATACCTTTCAGGCTGTTCATCAAGTTGGAATGCCAGAATCGAGAATCATTCTTTCGCAATGTGCCATTTATTTGGCCTGCAGCAGTAAATCAAACTCAAGTTATCTGGCCATTGATTTAGCCTTAGAAGAAGTGAAAAAGAATCCGAATCTGGAGGTTCCTCTACATTTGCGAAACTCACCTACTAAATTAATGAAAGAAATGGGCTACGGAGAAGGCTATTTGTATGCTCATCATTATGAAAACAATTTCGCAAAACAGGCTTTTTTACCAAAAGAGTTGGAGAATTTTGAGTTTTTTACCCCTGGAAAAAACCCAAGAGAACAAGAAATGAAACAATTTTTAAATCAACGCTGGGGTAACAAATCTAACGAACCAAAGTAACCAATCCTTGCCATCGGTATGTTTTTCCGTTCTTCCCAATGGCATTAACCAGGTAAGGATAAGCTCCAACCGTACAGAGTTGCCCATTTAATTTACCATCCCAAGATACTCGTTCTCCTTTTCCACTAAAGATCTCTTGGCCCCAACGATCAAAAATAAGTACCTCGATCATTGATAAATTAAAGCCTTCAAAAATCAAGTTTTCATTGATGTCATCGTTGTTTGGCGAAAATGCATTGGGAATGACCATTTTCACTGAATCAATAAAGATAAACTGGTATTCGAAAGTATCCTTACAAACTGGATTTGAACTTTCTACCAAAAGAGAGGGAACATAAATGCCCTCTTTTTGATAAATATGAGTAGGATTTACCACATTGTTCAAAAGGGTGCCATCATCAAAATCCCAATGGAAGGCGACAGAATTGGATGAACTACGATTGAAAAACTTTACCTCTTGGGGGGCATAACCCGTATCTAAAGAAACTTCAAAAAGTGCATTAATGGTTGAACGATAAACGGCTACGGAATCGGGTTTACTTCTACATTTTCCTTGATTAACGATAACCGAATACCATTGAATTGAATCTCGAACTGGGACGGTAATGCTGGAAGTTTTTTGACCCGTATTCCATAAAAATCCAGAACCTCCACTTGAAGTAATGGTTACGGTTGCTCCAGAACATCCTGTAAGATCAGGTCCAGCGTTGGCGATGACCGAGAAAAATATTTTAATAACGACTGAATCGACCAAATTACAGCCATCTTTTGTGGTGTATCGAAAGTAGAAAGTATCAGTAGAGCTAGGAGAAACCATCGGATAATTATTGGAATCCAATATTCCTAATTTCTTGCTTTCCCATGTCCAATGAGAAATAAGGGCAGTATCTTGATTGGCCCACAATCGAATGGAATCACCTGCACAAATGCTTGTATCGGTTTCTTGAATTGGGTTTAACGAATTAAAAACAATGATTTGAATGGAATCTTTACTTTGGCAACCATTGGAATCTGTACCTGAAACATAATATTTTTGGGTTCTTGGAGGTCTTGCTATGGGATTGAAAATGGAAGTATCGGAAAGGGTAGAGTCTGATTTCCAAACATACGTAGTACCGCCCGATGCGACCAATTGCACCGATTGTCCTTGGCACATTTTCGGTGGCCCAGAAATTCGAATTTGGGGAGGAGGAAAGATGGTTACTTCTTTTACAATGGTATCGGTGTTAAAGCAATTTTTTACAAAAAGTTTTACGTTATATTTCCGGGGAGTGGAAAACGTGTGGGATGGATTGAGTAGGGTAGAGGTGGTTCCATCATCAAAATCCCAGTATAGGCTATCGGGACTACCGGAAAGGCATTGAAATTGTACTTTTACTCCTTGACATGCCTTCAGGCTTTGGGAGGATTGAATGGAGAAATTAGCTTTTATTCGTACGAATTGGAAATCCAATTTAAAAATGGCCATATTGCAATTCGTGGAATTATTGGTTTGAGAATAAGCATTTGGTGTAGTTGGAAAATCGGAGAAACCTCCGCAACCTGCACAGGCGGCATGGTAAACAATTCCTTGCGGATCAAATCTCGACGTGCCGCCATCCACATGTTCCCCACTGATATTTCCTCCCAGAAAAGTACCATACAATAAACTATCAGCATCTTTTTCGAGAACAACCAAATAATAATCATTGCCATTCGTTGAATCTTTTAATGCATCTGAAGTTGTTGGGAGTCCTATTGTATTTCCTTGACTTGGATTCGTTCCTAATAAATTATTTAAAGTCCCTCCCCAGCCAGCCAAATAAATTCGGCCGCATACATCGACCAAGAAAGCGGTTGGAGAAAAATCTGGACCTGCATGGTTTCCACTTCCACCTATTTTTGTTGAAAGTGTTCTTTGCGACAAATTGGAATTGAATCGTTGTATAAAAACCTTCCCAGAAGAATTTCCATATTTCCTTTGAGTAATTGGAAAAACTCCTTCGGTTTGTCCTGCAACATACACATTACCCAACTTATCCGATTGGATTAAAAAAACTTGATCATATTCAGGCGTAGCAACAAATGTTCCGTGTAAAATTTGAGTTCCAAGGGTATCGATTTCAAAAACAAAACCATCTACAGTATCGACAAACGTAGATTGAAAACCTGCTGAGAAGGAATTTAAATTCCTACTTTTGGTTCCACCTCCAACATAAATTCGATTTTGATCGGTGATGTGAATAGCATAAGCGGCGTCATAATCACCCCCGCCCCAATAAGTACTGAAACGAAGTCGTTTTAAATCTGGAGAAAAAGAAGAAATTACGGCATCTTGAAATCCTCTTAGGGTATCTTGAATAGCAGGGGAAATGACTGGGAAATTCGTGGACTTTGTATTTGAAACGATATAAATGTTCCCTCGAAGATCTAAATTTATTTCACCTCTACAATAATCGCCATAATTGTAATTTAAGAAATTTCCTGAATTCCAAATGATGCTATTTGAATTATTAAAAGCATCATCTTCAAAACCACCCAAAAAAGTTGAACCCAAAAGTACAGTACCAGAATCATTGAACTTCGAAACCACAATATCCCAGTTTCCATTGTGCGCAGTATCAAAAGAATTAGAATCAACCGGGTAATCAGCACTTAAACTATGTCCTAAAATAAAGAGTTGACCAAGGGAATCCGTGATCAAACTCATGGGTTCATCATCCTGAATTCCACCAATAAATGTACTATATATAATTTGGGATCCAGAACTATCAAACTTGGTAATAACAATGTCGTGATTAGAACCAGTGCCATTGTAAGAAGTATCAATCGCTCCAAAAGTTATGGGATAAAAAGGACCACGAACAATACCACCAGCGTAGGCATTTCCCCAAAGATCATAGGTTGCTGTAAATCCCCAATTGTCAGAAAGGCCTCCAGTAAACGTACTAAATTGCAAAATGGGATCAATAATAACAGGAGCATCAACAAGGTGCTTTTGTAGTTGAAAGCCAAATGTTCCATCTTTTTGAATAAACCGAGATTTGATGCCTTTGCCATTTTGAAACGACATCGGAGCAGATTCGCGGAAATGGGTAAATCCAAGGTCAGAAACAATACCCGATTGATCTAAAATGACCTTATCAAGGCCTTTATAAATCCATTGAATCTGTTTTGACTGCTTTGGATGTTGAACGTAAAAATTATGTTTTACCTGTTTGTTTTCAATGAATAACTCCCAATCGATGCCGGGGTAAAAATTTCTAATCCACACTTTTTTAAAGATGGAAACCCGAGGGATAGATTTAGGAGTGTAATAATTAAAATAGTGGGGGAGGGCCGATTCAAACTCAACCTTTGATTGAGGATTACTACCAATAAATTGTTGTTTTAATGCAAATCGAGGCAATCCGCCAACCACTTTTTTTGATAAATGCTCTTCTTCAATTTTACCTTGATCAAACAATGAAAACACCAATCCATCTTTTTCAATAAACAAAAAACCATTCTGAAGAGAAACAGCAGCAATAACTTGTTCTGGAAATTGACCTTTATTTTGAATAAATCCTTCATTTTGAGCTTTTAACTGAATAAAAGTCAACCCAAAAAGAAAAATAAGGATGGCAAATTTCAACATAAAAAGAAAGCCCTAATTTAGTTAGGGCTTTCACAAATCAAAAACTTTTTTTAAGCATCAACGCGAGCATATTTTGCATTCTTTTCGATGAATTCACGGCGAGGTGGAACCTCATCGCCCATCAACATCGAAAAAGTAGAGTCGGCAAGGGCAGCGTTTTCAATGGTAATTCTTCGCAACGTACGGCTTTCTGGGTTCATGGTGGTTTCCCATAATTGCTCTGCATTCATTTCTCCCAAACCTTTGTAACGTTGAATGACCACAGAACTATCATTTCCTTTGCCCAGTTCGGCAACAGCCTGTTCGCGATCGATATCATTCCAACAATAACGCTGAGAATTTCCTTTACGAACCAAATAGAGTGGGGGAGTAGCAATGTACAAGTGACCTTTATCGATCAAATCGCGCATGTAGCGGAAGAAAAATGTCATAATCAATGTGGTAATGTGCGAACCGTCTACGTCAGCATCACACATGATTACAATTTTATGATAACGTAATTTTTCGAGGTTGAGGGCTTTGTTATCTTCTGCAGTTCCGATGCTTACGCCGAGTGCGGTGAAGATATTTTTGATCTCTTCATTT
>JACCEE012291068.1_pt1 | contig 11577 bp, 10 predicted proteins | sample 7449931 | NCBI WGS metagenome assembly JACCEE01 (sample SAMN15323457, study PRJNA562643) | freshwater metagenome | isolation source: river surface water | place: USA:Blue River Watershed | collected 2017-08-19 | reverse complement strand
TAGACCTGTAATTGACTGTTATTCAAAGGAAAAAACATGAGTCAACAAATTGACGTATTAGTAATTGGTGCAGGTCCGGGCGGTTATATTGCTGCAATTCGTGCTGCGCAATTGGGTTTTAAGGTGGCGTGTGCCGAAAGCAATGCCTACGATGATCCCAAAGGTGAGCCACGTCTGGGCGGTACCTGTTTGAATGTGGGCTGTATTCCATCTAAAGCACTCTTGGCGAGTTCCGAAGAGTTTGAGAATGCTGCTCATCATCTGGCTGATCACGGTATTTCTGCCAAAGACGTGAGCATTGATGTCAAAAAGATGGTTGCGCGTAAAGACGAGATCGTGACCAAAATGACGGGTGGTATTCAGTTCTTGTTCCGCAAAAACAAAATCACCTTGCTCAAAGGCCATGCTTCGTTTGCAGGTAAAACTGCAGAAGGCTATCAGGTCAAGATCGATGGCAAAGATGCGGGTACGGTCACTGCCAAAAATGTCATTATTGCGACCGGTTCAAAAGCCAGACATTTACCTAACATCCCAGTCGATAATGAAATCATCTGTGATAACGAAGGCGCCTTGAAGTTTGGTGCCACACCGAAGAAGTTGGGTGTGATTGGTGCGGGCGTGATTGGTTTGGAGCTTGGCTCTGTATGGCGTCGTTTAGGTGCTGATGTCACAATCTTGGAAGCCTTACCTGGGTTCTTAGCTGCTACTGATGAAGCTGTTGCTAAAGAAGCGCACAAGCTCTTTACCAAGCAGGGTCTTAAGATCAATTTGGGCGTTAAGATTGGTGAAGTTAAAACCAGCAAGAAAGGTGTATCGATTGCCTATACCGACGCTGACGGTAAGGCTCAGACCTTGGATTGCGATCGCTTAATCGTTTCTGTGGGTCGTGTGCCTAATACCGACAAACTGAATCTGGATGCGATTGGCCTCAAAGTTGATGAGCGTGGTTTTATTCCCGTAGACAACCACACTTGCGCGACCAGTGCAGCAGGTGTTTATGCCATTGGTGACGTGGTTCGCGGCCCAATGTTGGCTCACAAAGCTGAAGATGAAGGCGTGATGGTTGCTGAAATCTTAGCCGGTCAAAAACCACATATTGATTACAACTGCATTCCATGGGTAATCTATACCTCTCCTGAGATTGCTTGGGTGGGTAAGACTGAACAACAGCTCAAAGCGGAAGGCCGTGCTTATAAGCCAGGTCAATTCCCGTTTGCAGCCAATGGTCGTGCCCTCGGTATGGGCGCTGCCGATGGTTTCGTCAAGGTCTTGGCCGATGCCAATACCGATGAAATCTTGGGTGTACACATCGTCGCTGCTGCGGCTTCAGATTTGATTGCTGAAGCAGCTGTCGCTATGGAATTCAAAGCGGCTGCTGAAGATATTGGCCGTGTTTGCCATCCACACCCCAGCTTGTCTGAGGTGATGCGTGAAGCGGCATTGGCTACGGATAAACGTGCTTTGAACATGTAAATCCATCTCGGTTGATAATAAGGGGCTGTTGAGTATTCAGCAGCCCCTTATTCATTAAAGATCATGAAAGTTACCCAGTTCTACGAACAAGAGTTAGCCAAGCGCGGATACAAGAGTGATCCTGCGCAGCAAACGGCTATTGATCGTTTGCAACGTTGCCAAGATGAATGGCTGGCTTACAAAGAGGTACGTAGTGGCAAGATTGCCAAGATGGTGCGCTTTCCTGATTTGCCAAGAGGTGTTTATCTATGGGGTGGTGTTGGGCGTGGTAAATCATTTTTAATGGATTGCTTTTACGCGGCCTCTCCCCTAGAAAAGAAAACCCGTTTGCACTTTCATGAGTTCATGAGAGAAGTGCACCGTGAACTACAAGACCTCAGAGGCAAGGCTGACCCACTTGATATTCTCGGTAAAAATATAGCCAAAAAATATCGTCTTATTTGTTTTGATGAGTTTCACGTGAGCGATGTCGCTGATGCCATGATTCTTTATAAGCTGCTCGATGCTCTATTTAAAAATCGTGTGCAATTTGTCATGACGTCTAACTATCGTCCCGATTTACTCTATCCCGACGGTTTGCATCGCGACCGTATTTTGCCGGCCATCGCTCTTTTGCAAGAGAAGCTAGATATTCTCAATGTCGATGCGGGTCTAGATTACCGGCAAAAAGCCATGGAGCAAGTCCAGGCCTATTACACCCCTTTAGGGGAGGCGACAGCACAGAAGATGGATAGTGTATTTACCAACGTGGCTGAAGCCCATGATGAAGAAGATCCAACTTTGCACATTGAGCAGCGTGAGATTCGCGCGGTCAGACGTGCCGGTGGGGTGGCTTGGTTTAGTTTTAAAACTCTCTGTGGTGGACCCCGCTCACAAAATGATTATTTAGAGATTGCTAATTTATTCCATACGGTCTTGCTCTCAGATGTGCCTTATATGCCACCCAAGATGGCCAGTGAGGCGCGACGGTTTACTTGGTTAATCGATGTCTTTTATGACCACAAGGTCAAGCTCATCATGTCTGCTGCGGTTGAACCTGAACAGCTTTATACCGAAGGCCCGATGGCCAATGAATTTCACCGCACGGTTTCGCGTATTGTAGAAATGCAGTCCAAAGAGTATCTAGAAGCACCGCGCCGGGTTGTGAATACACAACTCACTTAATTCATATAAGCCGATTAGAATAGGGCTATGAACACTCTCAATGCCGATTTGCATTGTCACTCTGTGGTCTCTGATGGCACTTTGACGCCTGAGGCTCTGGCTTTGCGCGCCCAAGAAAACGGCGTACAGATCTGGGCTTTGACCGATCACGATGAAGTGGGTGGTCAGTCCAGGGCGCGCACAGCTGCGCAAGATTTAGGTATGCGCTATATCTCCGGTGTGGAAATATCAGTGAGTTGGGCCAATCAAACTTTGCATATCGTGGGTTTAGGCATTGATGAAAATAATCCCCAGTTGATTCAAGGTTTATATGACACGCGCAATGGCCGTACCAATCGCGCCAAAGCGATCAGTGCTGAACTCGAAAAGATCGGGATTCAGAATGCTTATGCGGGTGCCTTACGCTTTGTAGGCAATCCCGAGCTCATTTCTCGAACCCACTTTGCTAGACATTTGGTGGAAAGTGGTGTGTGTGCCAGTACCGAGGAAGTTTTCCAAAATTACTTAGTTGCGGGCAAACCCGGTTTTGTCGATCACGTCTGGGCTAATCTGGCTGATGCCATCCAGTGGATTACCGGTGCTGGTGGTATCGCTATCATTGCTCACCCAGGGCGTTACCGCTACAGCGACTTACAAAAAGAAGAACTCTATGCGCAATTCAAAGACTTAGGGGGTAAAGGCATAGAAGTCGTGACTGGCAGTCATACGCCAGAAGAGTACGCAATATTTGCTAAAGTAGCACAGCGCTACGGATTTTTGGCTTCCCGTGGATCTGATTTTCACTCTCCGGATGAGAGTGATATTGATCTAGGGTGTTTGCCAAATCTCCCGGCACCATTACGACCGGTATGGTCGGAACTTCAATAAGAGAGCTATGTTTTCTGAACGCGTTTTATCAGGTATGCGCCCCACAGGGGCACTGCACTTAGGGCATTATCACGGAGTACTCAAGAACTGGGTCCAACTACAAACTGAATACCCTTGTTTCTTCTTCGTGGCTGATTGGCACGCGCTCACTACACATTACGAAACACCTGAGATCATTGAAGAGTCCGTCTGGGATATGGTGATTGACTGGTTGGCTGCTGGTATTGATCCTACGCAAGCCACGCTATTTATTCAGAGTAAGGTTCCTGAGCATTCAGAACTCTTTCTCTTGCTCGCCATGGGGACGCCCTTAGGTTGGTTAGAGCGAGTGCCAACCTACAAAGATCAGATTGAGCGCTTAAAAGAAAAAGATTTGCAAACCTATGGTTTCTTAGGCTACCCCTTATTGCAAGCGGCAGACATTTTGATCTACCGTGCGCAACATGTACCTGTGGGTGAAGACCAGGTGCCGCATGTAGAGATGACCCGTGAAGTCGCGCGGCGCTTTAACCACCTGTATGGTCGTGAAATTGGCTTTGAAGAAAAAGCGCAAGAAGCCGTTAAAAAATTAGGTAGCAAACGCGCCAAACTCTACCTAGAGCTCAGAACGCAATACCAAGAGAAGGGTGATGATGAGGCGCTAGAGCAAGCCAGAGCCGTTTTAGCGGATGCGCAGAGTTTATCGATGGGCGATCGTGAGCGTTTATTTGGCTACTTAGAAGGTGCACGGAAAATCATCCTGCCTGAACCGCAAGCGCTTTTGACCCAAGAGTCACGTATGCCAGGTCTAGATGGTCAAAAAATGTCAAAGTCTTATGGCAACACCATTGCTCTAAGAGAAGATGCACAAAGCATTGAGAAAAAAGTCAGAACTATGCCGACTGATCCGGCTAGGATTCGTAAAACTGATCCAGGCGATCCAGCACGCTGCCCCGTGTGGCAATTACATCAGGTGTACTCTGATCAAGAGACCCGCGATTGGGCTGAGAAGGGGTGTAAGAGTGCGGGTATTGGTTGCATTGAGTGTAAGCAACCGGTGATTAATGGCATTCTTAAAGAACAACAGCCCATGATGGAACGTGCGCAGACTTATTTGGATGATCCTAGTCTTTTGCGTGCCATCATTGCCGATGGTTGCGATAAAGCACGCCGTGTCGCGCAAGAAACGATGCGCGATGTACGCGAAGCCATGGGTTTGGACTATAGCTAATCATCTTGAAGGCTATCCCGATTCAGGCGGCAAGCCACGGGCGTGATCTGCCACCCTCGTCTTGGATCGTAGCGCACGCCAAGCGTATCCCTTCCTCAGGCACAGTTTTAGACTATGCCTGTGGCAGTGGCCGTCACGCACTCTACTTAGCCCGTTTAGGTTACCAAGTCACGGCAGTCGATCAAGACGAGCAGATGTTAGCGCTTCTGATGGAGCAGGCCGCATCCCAGGGACTGATTATCAAAACCCAAGTCATGGATTTAGAAGGACCCACTTGGCCATGGGCTTCTGGTACTCAGTTTGATGGTGTGATCGTGACTAATTATCTATATCGACCCTATCTACCAAAAATCCCCAGTCTCTTAGCTATCGGGGGTGTTTTGCTTTATGAAACCTTTACACAGGCTCATGCCCAGTTTGGTAAGCCCAGTAACCCTGACTATCTTCTCAAAGACCAGGAGTTGATGCATTTAGCCCAAGATCAAGGGCTGGAAGTCTTGGCTTTTGAGGATCTACAAATTTCATCACCGAAGCCGGCCTGTGTGCAGAGGCTATGTGCGATTCAGATACAATTAAATGTATGACTAAATTAGCAAAAAACATTCAGGGCAGCCTAGTCGCCATCGTCACGCCGATGCACGCGGACGGTAGTTTAGATATGGCTGGATTGCGCCAACTGATTGATTGGCATATTCAAGAAGGTACCGACGGTATTGTCATTGTGGGTACTACTGGCGAGTCTCCGACAGTCTCTGTCGAAGAGCACTGTGAGTTGATTCGCGTCACTGTCGAACACACTAAGGGCCGTATTCCGATCATTGCGGGTACTGGAGGTAATTCAACGGCTGAAGCGATTGAGTTGACTGAGTACGCCAAAAAAGTAGGTGCTGATGCCAGCTTGCAGGTGGTTCCTTATTACAACAAGCCGACCCAAGAGGGTATGTATCAGCACTTTAAGACGATCGCGGAAAAGGTCGACTTACCGGTCATTCTTTATAACGTTCCCGGTCGTACAGTTGCAGATATGAGCAATGAGACCGTGATTCGTTTGGCCCAAGTTCCTGGTGTGATTGGTATTAAAGATGCTACCGGTAATCTTGAGCGCGGCACACAATTGATCGCTGGTTTGAAGGCCACTGGACAAAGTCAATTTGCGGTTTATTCGGGGGATGACCCGACTGCCTTATTGCTCATGTTCATGGGTGGACAAGGAAATATTTCTGTCACTGCTAACGTTGCACCGAAGCTCATGCATGAGTTGTGTGTAGCAGCGATGGCGGGTGATGTTGTCAAAGCACGTGAGATTCAATATCGCTTATTGCCCGTGCATAAAGCGATGTTTATGGAAGCCAATCCAATTCCTGTGAAATGGGCTTTGCATGCCATGGGTAAGATGGGCTCTGGGATTCGTTTACCACTAACGACGCTGACTGAACCTGTACAAGTACAAGTTCGTGCGGCTTTAAAAACTGCTGGATTGTTGTAATACCTTCTAAGAAAGAGCGACCTGTATGCGTCATGATGTAACTAAACTGTGTCTGATTGCTTGTGGCCTCGTGCTATCAGCGTGTACCTCGACTTTCTCAGGTGACACGATTGATTACAAATCTGCGGGTGAGAAAAAAGGACCTAATTTGGCCTTTCCTCCTGACATGACAGTCACGGGTGGTGATAAGCGTTATGTAGTCCCTGATTCAGGGGCTACGCTGTCTGGTTACAGTGCTGCGGTCAAGAATCGCCCAACAGCAACGCAGCAAGTATTGCCGCAGACACCCGATATGCGCATTGAGCGTGATGGTAATCGTCGTTGGCTCGTCGTGAAGCGTCCTGCCAAAGAGGTTTATCCGAATGTGCGTGAGTTTTGGCAAGAGACCGGTTTTATCCTGATGGTCGACTCTCCTGAGACCGGCATTATGGAAACTGACTGGGCAGAAAACCGTGCCAAGATTCCACAAGATATTATTCGTCGTACGCTCGGTAAAGTTCTCGACTCTTTGTACTCTACTGGTGAGCGTGACAAATTCCGTACTCGTATTGAGACCAATGCTCAAGGTGAGACAGAAATCTATGTGACGCATCGTGGGGCGATTGAAGAGTTAACGGGTAACGATAAGACGCAAACCATTTGGACCACGCGTCCTAATGATCCCGAGTTAGAGGCGGAGTTCATTGCTCGCATGATGCAACGTTTGGGTTATTCTGAACAGGCAGCCCGAGCAGCTGTAGGTAAGCCAACTGCCAAAACAGCACAAGTATCACGCTTGAAAAAAGACGGCATGCCACGTCTTGAGTTCCAAGAAAACTTTGACCGTGCTTGGCGCCAAGTCGGTGTTGGTTTAGATCGTTCAAACTTCACTGTGGAAGATCGTGACCGCAGTAAAGGCATTTACTTTGTGCGTTTCATCAATCCGAAAGATCTTTCTAATCAGACAGGTTTCTTTGACAAGCTCTTTAGTCGCAAGAGTGAAGATGACTTCAAGAAAGCCAAGCGTTACCGCGTGATCGTGAAAGAGCAGGGCGCCATCGTGAACGTGACGGTGCTTGATGAAAAAGGCAATCCTGAAAAAGGGGAGACGGCCATTCAGTTACTGACCATTTTGGATCAGCAGACAGGTCGCTAAGACTGTCGACTTGTAGAAGTCACCAACAAAAAAGCCACCCTAGGGTGGCTTTTTATCAACTCAAGAAGGATTACTTCTTTGCTGGTTCTGCAGCAGGAGCAGCAGGAGCAGCAGCTGGAGCACCAGCAGCAGGTTGTTGTGCAGGAGCAGCGTCAGCAGCTGGAGCAGCTGGCTTAGCTTCTTCTTTCTTACCACAAGCTGCCAAAGAAACTGCTAACAAAGATGCGATCAAGAGTGATTTTTTCATTTTTCTATCCTTAAATATTTAGATTAGCTAATCATCGGCTTGCGCCGTAAATCGCACACGCGATTCATCTACGATTATAAGCAGTTTTCTACAAAAAACTAGTGGAAAACCCTAGGTCTTGTTCAAAATCAAAGCCCCGGCTAAATAGTGCTCGTACCATGGGTTATTTTCATCCTCTAAGACAGTTTGAGCTTCTGCTATTTGCGCACCCGTTAAGCGCTGTAAATGGCTCAGTGCCAGCCATGTGGGCCAGTCGGGTGCATGGTTATCTGAAACACTTTCACCATTGAGGTAAATGAACTCGCCGTCATGCAAAAGACGCGAAGCCCAAGCGAGTCGCAAGCCGTGTTTCAGGGCTGCCTTATGAAAGGCCGATAGGGACAAGACCGGTTGGGGTGGTTCAAAGACCACATGAGGTTTGGGTTCGCTCAGCATGGCTGCCAAGCTGCAAGAAATATCGCTGTTTGACCAACGTAATTGATCGAGGCGCTTCGCAATCGCTTTGACCATCGCTTGAGGGATGCGCCCACTGCCAGCGACTGCTTTTTGCAGAGGATCTGTGTATAAGCTTGCGAGCGCAGGATCCTCAGCCAAGACATCGGCTGTACGCCATAAGATTTCACTTATGAGTTCGGCATAACTCGGTGAACGAAAGCCAATCGACCATGTTTGGCAGCCGGGATCTAAAGCGATGCCATCATGAGCGATGTGTGGCGGTAAGTACAACATGTCGCCTGGTTCTAAGATCCAGTCTGAACTCGCTTTGAAATCTTTTAGAATTTTGAGTGGTAAGCCAGCGCAGAAATCGAGATTCTTTTGTGCAGAAATTTTCCAGCGACGTCGACCTGACATTTGTAATAGGAAGACATCGTAAGAGTCGACGTGTGGACCGACGCCACCCCCAGGGCCCGCAACGCTGATCATCAAATCATCTAAGCGCGCATCGGGAATAAAACGGAACCAAGATAAAACGGTTTGCGCTGCCTCGTGATGCAAATTCATGCCTTGAACCAGCAGCGTCCATTCTTTTTCATGGAGCGCCGGAATCTGTTTCAGAGGCCCTTTTTCTAAAGACCAAGGATGGGCTTTCACCAGGCGCGATTCCACTTGATCGGATTGTGCGAGCGTGCATAACTGGGCAAAATCAATCGGACTCGTCAGGGCCTGACCTGATTTTTTGGCTAAGGCAAAAGCCGGAATAGCGCCGCGTATTAAAAGGGGTTTTTTCTGCCAATAATCCCGCATGAATACTTCGGGGCTCATCCCTCCTAAGAGTGCCCAAGCTTGGCCTAGGGGCATGGGTTGTGGCATCGCAGGCGGGGTATAGGGGTAAGAGGACAGAGTCGGTTTCATGGCATGCATTTTGCCTGATTTAAACCGATTTTCGCGAGAAAACACGCTTTTACAATCTCTCTCAGTACGATTTAGCATCAGAGGCAAGTCATTTAGGTAAAATAGCATTAATGAAAGTAGAAAAAAATACGATCGTCTCGATTCGATATCGTCTGACGGACGCACAAGGGAACCTCATCGAAGAATCCACGGACCCCATGGTCTATCTCCATGGTGGCTATGACGGTACCTTTCCCAAGATTGAAGCAGCGGTTGATGGGCAAAATATTGGTTATGAGACCACTATTTCGCTTGAGCCTACCGATGCTTTCGGTGAGTACGACCCTGAACTATTAAAGATCGAACCGCGTTCACGTTTTCCTGAGCCGCTAGAAGTCGGTATGCAGTTTGAAGGACTCCTCGAAGACCCTGAAGAAGAGGAAGATGAGGATACGCAATTGATTTACACCGTCACAGATCTGGCTGAAGATAAAGTGGTTTTAGACGGTAATCATCCCTTGGCAGGAATCTCTTTACGCTTTTGGTTGCAAATTGAAGATGTGCGCCAAGCCACTGATGAGGAACTCGTCGATGGGCATCCCAAAAATGCCTTTGGCCTGAGAGTCTTAGAAGGTGAAGAGGGTGGTGATGCAGATGATGATGGGGATGTTTATCCCAGTACGCCCGAGCGTCGTCCGACCTTACATTAATTTTTTCAATTGATACAAAAGATCCAAAGCCTCGCGTGGCGAGAGCTGATCGGGATCGATTTGTCCTAAGGTGCTGAGTAATTCTTGATAGGGCGGTGTGACCACTTCGGCATCTTGTGCCATGCTCAGCAAATCCGCTTGTTGCTGATCACCTTTTTGTTCTTCAAGACGTTGTAAATGTTTGCGTGCATCTTTGATCACTTCTTGAGGTACACCAGCGAGTTGCGCCACCCCAATGCCGTAGCTTTGGCTAGCGTGACCACTTTGCACGCTATGCATAAACACAATGCGATGATTCTTTTCCAGTGCTGATAAATGCACATTAGCGCAACTGCTATGTTTAGCGGGTAAGCTTGCGAGCTCGAGGTAATGCGTTGCAAAAAGTGTCCACGAGCGATTGCGCGCTGCCAAATGTTCTGCAATGGCCCAGGCCAGAGCCAAACCATCAAAGGTCGATGTGCCGCGGCCAATTTCATCCATGAGAACTAAAGATTCTTTAGTAGCACGATGCAAGATAGCCGCTGCTTCAGTCATCTCCACCATAAAGGTAGAGCGACCACTAGCGAGATCATCGGCGGCACCAATTCGGGTGAAGATACGATCTATCGGGCCAATCACGGCACTGCGCGCTGGCACAAAAGAGCCCACATAAGCCAATAAAGTAATGAGGGCAATCTGGCGCATATAAGTTGATTTACCGCCCATATTCGGACCGGTAATCACCAACATGCGGCGACTGTTATCGAGGCGGATATCGTTGGCAGTAAAGGCTTCCGATTGTTTGGCTAACTGCGCCTCTACCACCGGATGACGCCCCCCTTGAATATCTAACACCGCCTCATCACTCATCTGTGGCGCTTGCCAATCGAGTACATGAGCACGCTCTGCAAAACAAGCCAAGAGGTCAATGTCTGCCAAAGTATTTGCCAAGCTTTGGCAAGCTGCCACGTGCGCTTGCAAGAGCACAATTAATTCATCAAAGAGTTGTTTCTCTAAAGTAAAGCTTCGTTCTTTGGCCGACAGGGCTTTATCTTCGAAAGCTTTTAATTCTGGGGTGATGTAACGCTCGGCATTCTTGAGTGTTTGGCGACGACGATAGTCTTCTGGCACCTTATCCGTTTGGCCGTGGGTCACCTCAATAAAAAATCCATGCACCTTATTGAACTCGACGCGCAAGTTGGCAATACCGGTGCGCGCACGTTCGCGCGCTTCTAAATCGAGTAAGAACTGACCACAGTCATCTGAGAGGCTGCGTAATTCATCTAACTCAGGGTGATAGCCTTTGGCGATCACACCCCCTTCGCGCAGCACCACAGACGGCTCAGGAGCGATTGCTCTTTGCAAGAGTTCAAGAACGGGCGGTGGAGTCTGTAAAACAGCTTGCCAGCTTTGCAGTAACGCTGTCACATGAAAACGCTCAAGTTCACGCGCAATTGCTGGTAGGACAGCCAAGCTATCGCGCAAACTACTTAAATCACGCGGCCTAGCACTGCCTAATGCAATACGCCCACTGATGCGTTCGATATCTGCGATTTGGCGCAATTGTGAACGTAAAGTTTCTAAGGCAAATAAATCATTTTTGAACGTGTGTACGGTGGCATGACGCAGAGCGACTGCAGCCCGATCACGCAATGGGTGGTGCAGTACGTGGCGCAGACGCCGACTACCCATCGCACTAGCGCAGGTGTCGAGTAAAGATAAGAGAGTGGGCTCGGTTTCACCGCGCAGCGTTTCTGTAATTTCTAAATTGCGTCGTGTGCTGGCATCTAAACCAATGTACTGTTGATCATCAGAGACACTGCAACGTTGCAGATGCGGGAGTTGCCCATGCCAACCAAGACCTTGAGTATTCGCAGCATAAGCTAAGACACCGGCTACAGCTGCTAATGAAGGGCTATAGCGGTCTAGATCATCAATCCCAAAACCTTGTAAAGAGGCCACATCAAAAGCTTC
>JACCEE010462135.1_pt1 | contig 11581 bp, 11 predicted proteins | sample 7449931 | NCBI WGS metagenome assembly JACCEE01 (sample SAMN15323457, study PRJNA562643) | freshwater metagenome | isolation source: river surface water | place: USA:Blue River Watershed | collected 2017-08-19 | reverse complement strand
GGCGCCGTGCTGCGCGCACTGCCCCCCGCGGTGATGGACGCCTGCTTCAAGGCCAACACCGAGCTGATGGCGGAAGCCTCGGCCAAGAGCCCGGCCTTCAAGAAGATGTACGAGCACATGCGCGCGTTCCAGCGTGACCAGGTGGCCTGGTTCCGCGTAGCCGAAGGCGGCTTCGACAGCTTCATGACGCGCGCCAAGCTCTGATTGAGGGCTGGGATGAAGACGGCTCCCTTCTGGGAGCCGTTTTTCTTTGCGCGGCGTATTTTGAAGAGCGCCCTACTTCTTGTTGAAGTAATCCGCCGGATCCGGCGCCGCAGGTGGTGGGGCATCGCCAGCACCCGACGCACCCGAGGCCGGGACTTCCGCAGCCGCCGGCGTTTCATCCAGGCGAATTTCCACCGCATCCAGATTACCCGTAGGCGCCTTATCCAGCATGCCGGTCACCATTTCGGGGAAGAACACCAGGATGCCCACCAGCAGCAGCTGCAGGCCGACCCACGGTAAGGCCCCGAGGTAGATGTCCGAGCTCTTGACCTCCTTGGGTGCAATCCCTCGCAGGTAGAACAGCGCAAAGCCAAACGGAGGATGCATGAAGCTGGTTTGCATGTTCACGCACAGGAGCACGCCGAACCAGATCAGATCGATTCCCAACTTGTTGGCCATGGGCACCAGCAGCGGCACGACGATGAAGGCGATCTCGAAGAAATCCAGGAAGAACGCCAGGAAGAAAATCATGACGTTGACCACCAGCAGGAAGGTCACCGCGTCATCGGCGCCGACGGCCGTGAACAGATGCTCCACCCAGATCGCGCCATCCACGCCCTGAAACACCAGGGTAAAGACGGTGGCACCGATCAGGATGAAGATCACCATCACCGTGATCTCCATGGTGGCTGCCATGCCACCCCTCACCATCGCCCAATTCAGGCGCCGGTGTGCGGCGGCCATCACGATCGCGCCGACCACGCCCATGGCGCCGGCTTCGGTGGGCGTGGCCAGGCCCATGAAAATGGTGCCCAGCACCACGAAGATCAGCAAGCTGGACGGCAGCACGCCGGCCAGGACCTTACGGCCCAGAGGCCAGCCACGTAGCGTGCGGGCCTCGGGCGGCAGCGGCGGCATGGACTTCGGGCGCAGCACTGACATGATGGCGATGAAGGCCACGAAAATCAGGACCTGCGCGATCGAGGGGCCGACCGCGCCCAGGTACATATCACCCACCGACTTGCCCAATTGGTCGGCCAGCACGATCAACACCAGCGAGGGCGGGATCACTTGCGTGATCGTGCCCGAGGCGGCGATCACACCGGTAGCCAGACGCATGTTGTAGCCATAGCGCTGCATGATCGGCAGCGCGATCACGCCCATGGCGATGACCGATGCGGCCACCGTGCCAGTGATCGCGCCCAGGATGGCGCCCACCAGGATCACCGCATAGGCCAGGCCCCCGGGCAGGCCGCCGAAGGCCTGGGCAAAGCCTTCCAACAAATCTTCCGCCAGACCACTCTTCTCGAGGATGGCCCCCATGAGGGTGAAGAAGGGAATGGACAGCAGCAACTCATTGGACAGGATGCCGAACACGCGATAAGGCAGGTTGGCCATGAACTGCGGCGGGAACAAGCCGGCCTCGATGGCCACGAAGCCCGAAGCCAGGCCGAGGGCCGCCAGAGAGAAGGCCACGGGCAGACCCAGCAGCAGGAAGACCACCAGCGCGGCGAACATCGCCGGAGCCATGATGTCGATCGGGTTCATGGTTATTGCTGGGGGCGTTCGTAATGCGTGTCGATCGCCAGGTCGCCACGCAGGGCGGCGATGCGCTTGATGATCTCCGACAGGCCCTGCAGGATCAGGAGCCCGAAGCCCAGGGGCAGCAGCAGCTTGACCGGCCAGCGAATCAGGCCGCCGGCGTTGGCCGAGGTCTCTTGCTGGGCCCACGATTCAACGAACCAGGGCCAGGAGTACACCACCATGAAGTACGCGAAGGGCAGCAGAAAAACGATGAGGCCCGCGAGGTCCAGCCAGGTGCGCTGGCGGTCGTTGAGCTTGGCGTAGAACAGGTCGACCCGGATATGGCCGTTCGTGCAAAGCAGCTTGGGGGCTCCCAGGAGCACGGTGCCGCCGAACATGTACCACTGCAGCTCGAGCCAGGCGTTGGAGGAGAGGTCCAGCGCGTAGCGTGACAGGGCGTTGCCGGCCGAGACCAACGCGCAAATCAGCACCAGCCAGATCGCGACCACCGCTGCTGCGCGGCTGAGGCTGTCGATCCGGCGGGATAAGGCAAGGAAGAATTTCAAAAGACGTCTCGGAAACTTCTCAAAATTTTATCAAGCCGGATCTTGATCCTGACCCGTAGCGCGTGCGCCGCTGCCTTTTGCGGGCTGCGGGCCGCCTCACTGCGGCGGCAGGCCTTCGAGGAAGCGCTCGTACACCGCGGCCGTCTCTTGCAGCGCCTGTGCGTGTGTCCAGCCTGCGGTGAGAGCTGATTGCGTTGGCTGCACCAGCGCGCGGACCTGTTCGAAATACACCTGCAGCATGTCATGGCGCGAGCAGGTCAGAAGCGTTGGCACTTTCAGCAGCGGCAGCCGCTGCTCCTTGGGATAGGCCAGCGCCGCCCGGTAGGACAAGTGGAAGGTGCGGGCCGCCTTGAACACTTCGACCGCCTTGTCATGCAGGTCGTCCGCCGAGGGCAGGCCCGTGGGACGGCGGTGTGCGCTGTCCTGCCGGTACCAGGGCCAGAACAGATAGGCATCGCGCACGAAGTTCCACAGCTGGTGGAACTGGCTGCCCTGGGTGTCGATCCGCAACGGTGGCAGGTAGTGCGCGAGCAGGTCCGCCTGTTCTTCGGGGCTGTACAGGCCGATGCCGTCGATCGTCACGCTACGCACGCGATGCGGACACTCGATCCCGAGCTCGCAGGCGATGTTCGCCCCCGTGTGCGCGCCCCAGGCATCGAAGCGATCGATCCCCATTGCCGAAAGCGCGCGCAGGTGAGCCTGGGCGAAGTAGGCGACATCGGGCTTCTCCGTTATCGGCGCGCAGGAGTCGCCGTTGCCTAGCGTGTCCAGTGCGATCACACGCCGACCTGCGGCCAGCGTCTGCATCAGGGGTTCGAGCGTGCGGGACGATCCGGGCGAGGCATGGAACATCACCAGGGGCAGCTGGCCAGGCCGGGTCTGGCCAGCCTGCCGGTAATGCACCTGGCCTTCCTCGATGTCGGAAAAGCCCCTCACGATGCGGGGCACGCCCGCGCTCACAACCCCATCTCCCGCGCGATCAAATTGCGCTGGATCTCGCTCGTGCCCTCGCCGAACGTGAACAGGCCTGCATCGCGCCACATGCGCTGCATGTCGCTCTCCAGCGCATAGCCGTAGCTGGCCATGATCTGCATGCCCTCACGCGTGACGAACTGAAAGGCCTCGCTGGCCACCAGCTTGGCCTGTGCGCCTTCCAGGCGGCAGGGGCGGCCGGTGGCGATCAGCCAGGCCAGGTGGTACAGGCACAGTCGCGCCTGGTTCACGCGCACCTGCATGTCGGCCAGCTTGTGCTGGATCGCCTGGAAGTTGCCGATCGGCCGGCCGAACTGCGTGCGCTCGCGGGCGTGCTCGCGCGCCAGTTCCACTGCGCGCTGGGCCTGACCGACCGAATTGGCGGCCTGGCCGGCACGGCTGTAGTGCAGGGTGGACAGCACATGGCGAAAGCCCTGGCCTTCCTGCCCGAACAGCGCGTCGTCGGGCACGTGTACGTCGTCCAAGCCGATGTCCCAGGAAGGCATACAGTGGTGCCCCACCTTCTCCAGTGGGGTCATGCTGATGCCCGGCGTGGCGCGCGGTACCAGGAGCAGGGAGACCCCTTCAGCGCCGGCGCTGCCCGGTGTGGTGCGGCAGGCTATGACCAAGTAGTCCGCGGCATCAGCGTTGCTAATCCAGACCTTGCGGCCTTGAATGCGCCAGCCCTCGGGCGTGCGTCGCGCGTGAGTGGTGAGGGCCGCGGCATCACTGCCCGCGCCCGACTCCGTGAGCGCCAAGGCGAAGCGCGCCTTCCCCTGAATCAGGGAAGGCAGCAGGGCTTGGCGTTGCGACTCGCTGGCATAGGTCAGAAGGGACATGCCACCAAAACTCACCGTGGTGGCAAACAGCGTGGAAGCGATGCCCGCGTGATACGCCAGGCGCTCATTGACCAGGGCCACGCTGCGCCAGTCCTTGGCCATGCCGCCATAGTGTTCGGGAAACGGCAGGCCCAGCAGACCCAGCTCGCCCATGCGAGGTAGCAGATGCCAGGGCGTCTCGTGGGCGCGGTCGGCGGCGCGATAGGCCTCGGGCGGAAATTCGCGCGCCATCATGCGGTCGATGGCGTCCAGCAGCATCCGGTCTTCTTCAGGAATCTCGAAGTCGATCATGCGTGGGCGGTGGGCTGGATGAAGCGCTCGGGGTCACAGCGGCGTGAGCTGACGCACCAGTTCGGCCTTGACCACCTTGCCCAGGGAGGTGCGCGGAAACTCCTGCAGGATGAACACCTGCCGTGGCACCTTATAGGTGGCCAGCGCGTTTCTGCACCAGTCCGTCAGGTCCTGGGGGGCCAACTCGGACTTCAGGGTGACGAAGGCCGCAACCTCTTCGTTGAATTCGCGCGAGGGCCAGCCCACGACCGCCGCCTCGGACACGGCGGGGTGCGCCATGAGTGTCGCCTCGATCTCCTGCGGGTAGATATTCACGCCGCCTCGGATGATCATGTCCTTGGCGCGCCCCTTGAGGAACAGGAAGCCTTCTTCATTCATCGCGCCCAGGTCACCGGGGTAGAACCAGCCGTCCCGAAACGCTTCGATGCTGGCCTCGGGGTCGGCATGAAAGCCCTGAGCCACCGCCGGACCCTGATAGCGGATGCGGCCCACCTGATTGCGCGGCAGGAGGTGATCGTGCTCGTCGACGATCTGCACGTCCACGCTCAGGGCGGGCCGCCCCACTGAGTCGGGGTAGCGAAGCTGGTCCTCCGGTGACAGCGTGGAGACGCCGCCACCTTCCGTGGAGCTGTAGTACTCGAGGAAGTTGGGGCAGATATGCGTGCGAATCTGGAGGCGCTCGTCCGCCGTGAGTGCGGAGCCCGAAGAGATCAGTGTCTTGAGGGTGCGTAGGGGCGCGAGCGTCGCAGGAGATTCTTCCAGCAGCCGGCGCAGCAGCGTGGGCACCAGAAAGAGCACGCTGGGCGCGCTGCGCGCCACCTCCGCGGCCAGTTCCGCCGGCGTATAGGGCGGCGGGCACAGGACCACGGTGGATCCGGCGTACAGCGTGGACATGGAGAACGCACGCCCGCCGCCGAAGTACAAGGGGGTGGCGTTGAGGTAACGCTCGCGGCTGCCCAGACCCAGTTCGGCCCAGTGCATGTAGAAGCGATAGACCAGTTGCTCGTGCGAGAGCATGGGTCCCTTGGGCCGACCCGTCGTACCGGAGGACAGCGACATCAGCAGGCCGCGGTCGCCATCGGGAAAGGTGGCGGGAATGCTTACCGCTTGCACCGCGACCCGCCAGGCTCCGTCTACCGCCATGCAGTGTGCACCCTCGAAGACCTCGCCAGCTTCCACCATCACCAGCACGGGCTGGAAGTGCTCGGTGACGCGTTGCTTCTCGAACGTCTTCCAGCGGCAATCCAGCGGCAGGATGACGCCGCCTGCGCGCGCCACCGCATACAACATCAAGAGGTATTCGATGGAATCGGGCAGGGCGATGCCCACGATATCGCCCGGCTTCACGCCCAGGGCCTGCAACTGTGCCGCGCGTCGACTGACCTGCAGGTCCAGCGCCTCGTAGTCCAGAGACTCGGTACCCTGAAGGATGGCGATCTGCCGCGGACGCTGGCGCCCGTGCAGGGCCAGCATGTCGGCGATGTTGGGGATGCGGGCGCGCATCGCTCAGGCCCTGCGGCCTTTAGGCCTTGAGTCCGTAAAGGCGCAGCGCGTTGTCACGCAACAGCTTGCGTTTGGGCTCAGGGCGCAGCCCCAGGGCCTCGATTTCCTCGCGCGTGCGCTCGAACTCCAGGATCGGGAAGTCGGTGCCGAAGATCACCTTGTCCTGACCGTAGGAGTTGATGTACTTCACGAAGGACTCGGGCCAGTACTTCGGGCTGTGGGCGTCGGTGCCGATGTAGACGTTGGGGTGCTTCCACGCCATCGCGATCATCTCGTCGGTCCAGGGAATGCCCACATGGATGCCGATGATCTTGAGCTCCGGAAAGTCGCAGGCCACCGCATCGAGCGTGATGGGTCGTCCCACGCTGCGCAGGCGGTGACGCGGGTCATAGAGCATGGATTGCCCCACCTGCAGTTGCACCGGGATGTTCAGCTCCACGCACTTGGCGTAGAAGGGGTACCACTTCGCATGATCAGGGGCGAGCTCGAACCAGTGCGGATAGAAATGCGCGCCGATGAAGCCGTATTCTCTGACCGCCTTTTCCAGCTGGCGCACGCCGTCCATGCCCTCGGTCGCATCGAGGCCCGCGAGCGCCGAGAAGCGCTCGGGGTAGCGGTTCACGGCCTCGGCCACCATCTCATAGGGCGTGTGGTAGCTCGCCTTGTGCATGATCGGACCGACCTTGGCCGCGATCAGGAAAGAGCGCTCGATGCCCGCTGCGTCCATGCGCCGCAGCATTTCCTCCAGGCTCAGGCCTTGGAGGTCCTGCTGTGCGACCTTCATCTTGCCGCCGTAGAACGCATCGCGGTTGGGGCGGATCGCCAGCATCTCTGGCGTCCACAGGTTAACCACCGCGTCGATGGCCTGGATCTCGTGGGTCTTCATGGCGCGGGCCATCACTCCTTGATGTCGGCGACCTTGATGGCGTTCACCCAGCGCCCCAGTTCGGCCTTGATGTAGTCCGCGAAAGCCTCGGGCGTGGTGGGGTTGGAGTCCATGCCGCCATCGCGCAGGCGGGCCGAGACTTCGGGGGTGCGCAAGATGGCGGTGACCTCGGCATTGAGGCGACGGATTACGTCGGGCGGTGTGTTGGCCGGGGCCATCAAACCGTACCAGCCGCTGATCTCGAAGCCGGGCAGCATCTCCGCCACGGCGGGGACCTCCGGCAGCACGCCCGAGCGCTTGGCGGTGCTCACGGCCAGCGCGCGCAGGCGGCCTTCCTTGATCAGGCCCAACGCGCCGCTGAGGGTGACGAAACCCGTGGTGAGCGAGCCGCCCAGGATGTCGGTCTGGATCGTGGCCGAGCCCTTGTAGGGGACGTGCAGCAGGTCGGTCTTGGACAGGTGACCCAGCAGGGATCCGGCCAGGTGCGTGTTGCTGCCGATGCCGACCGAGCCGTAGCTGACCTTGCCCGGGTTGGCGCGCGCGTAGGCGATGAACTCGGCGAGGTTGCGGGCGGGGAAGTCATTGCGCACCACCAGCACCGCAGGGCCGGAGGAGATCAGGGTGATCGGCGCGAAGTCCTTGACCGGGTCATAGGACAGCTTCTGCGGCAGCGAGGGGCTGATCGCGATCGGGTTCACATGGGCGAAGAACAGCGTGTGCCCGTCGGGCGTGGCTTTGGCCACCGAAGCCGCGCCGATCGTGCCACTGGCGCCCGCCCGGTTCTCGACCACGACCGGTTGGCCCAGGCGCGCCGACAGCTGCTGCGCGATGGGTCGGATGATGGCGTCCGAGGGGCCGCCTGGCGCCCACGGGTTGACGATGGTGACGGTCTTGGTGGGGTAGGGGTCGGCCGCGAGGGCGGCTCCACCGGCCAGGATCGCCAGGCCCAGGCCCAGGCTCATGGAACGGAGCAATTTCACGCAGGAGTGCAGCGGAGAGGTCATGCGACGCGCTTTCGGTGAGAGTGGGTGGAAGGTGGCCGTCTAGGGTGGCTGATTCGCTAGCTGATTCATATAATGAATCAGCGAACTGTTTTGCGAATTCATTGTGAAAGTCCCGTCCTCAGCTGTCAAGCAGGCCAAGGATCCACTCTTCGTGACGGCCCTGGCCCGGGGCCTGGACATCCTGCGCTGCTTCACACCCGACCGCGCCGATCTGGGCGGTCGCGAAATCGCGCGCCTGACCGGACTGCCCCAGGCCACGGTTTGGCGCCTGTGCCACACGCTGCTGACGTTGGGCTATCTCGTGCCTAGCGACACCCCGAACCGTTTGCGTGTCGGTTCCGGCGTGCTGCTGCTCGGGCATGCCGCGATCACCCGCACCGGGCTCGCCGCCTTCGCCTTGCCGCTGATGCGACAGGTCGCCGAGGCCCACAAGATTTCAGTCACGCTGGCCGAGCGCAATGGCGCCGACATGCTGATCGTGCAGCGTATCGAGGCGCCCAGCATCCTGAGCCTGAACCTGCATGTGGGCACCAAGCTCGACTTGGGCAATTCATCCCTGGGCCTGTCCTACCTGTGCGCGGTGGACGCGGCCACGCGAGAGGCGGCCCTCCAGCAGCTTCGCGCGCGCGACCCGCAGGGGGATCCGCAGGTCCGCCGCGACCTGGAGGTCGCCCAGGCCGAGTACGCGCAATGGGGGCTGGTCTTCAACCTGGAACGCTCGCATCCAGACGTCAACGCGGTGGGGGTGCCCGTGGTCTCCGCCGACGGCAGCAAGGTGATAGCCCTCACCAGCGGCGGCGCCAAGAGCTCGGTGACACGCGAGCGGCTGCAGCATGAGGTGGCGCCTGCGCTCAAGGCCCTGGCGCGCAGCCTGTCACCGATGCTGCACTGAACGCCTTGTGCGGACTTGAAGGCCGGTCACCGCGGGTCGTTTGACCCATTTGGTCGGGGTGAGAGGATTCGAACCTCCGGCCTCTACGTCCCGAACGTAGCGCTCTACCAGGCTAAGCTACACCCCGAAGTAGAACCGCCGATTGTAGCAAACACAGGACGCCATCGCCCCGGCGCGGGCCGAGGCGGAAATCTTGGTGACCAGAAGCCGGGCGGTGAAGGCCGGGGCGATGTAAGTGCCGGCCAGGCGCGTCAGTGACGGCGTTCCAGCAGGGAGGACGCCAGCTCCAGCAACCCCTCGCTGTAGGCGTTGCGGGGCAGCAGGGCCAGGCAATCGATGGCGCGCTGCGCCTCGGCCGCGGCGGCTCGACGGGCCACCGCGAGGGCGCCGGTCTGGCGCACGATGGACACGATCTCGTCCAGGCTCTCCACCGATCCTTGCTCGATGGCGCCGCGGATCAGGTCACGCTGTGGCGCCGCCGCGCGCTCCATGGCGGCGATGAGGGGCAGGGTGGACTTGCCCTCGCGCAGGTCGTCGCCCAGGTTCTTGCCCATCTCGGTGGCGTCGCCGTCGTAATCGAGCACGTAGTCGATGACCTGGAAGGCGGTGCCCAGCGCCTGACCGTAATCGGCGCAGGCTTGCTCGACGGCTGGCGGGCTGCCGGCCAGCACGGCGGCCAGGCGGGTGGAAGCCTCGAACAGCTTGGCCGTCTTGGAGCGAATCACCCGCAGGTAGGCCGCTTCGTCCAGCGAGGCGTCGTGCATGTTCATCAACTGCAGCACCTCGCCCTCGGCGATCACGTTGGTGGCTTCGGCCAGGATCTCCATCACCCGCATGTCGCGCGCGTCCAGCATCATCTGGAAGGCGCGGGAATACAGGAAGTCGCCGACCAGCACGCTGGCCGGGTTGCCGAATATCTCGTTGGCGGTGGCCCGGCCTCGGCGCAGCGTGGAGTCGTCCACCACATCGTCGTGCAGCAGTGTGGCGGTGTGGATGAATTCGACGACGGCCGCCAGGTTGAAGCGCTGGGCCCCCTGGTACCCGAGGGCGCCGGATACCAGCAGCAACAGGGCGGGCCGCAGGCGTTTACCGCCCGCGGAAATGATGTACTGGGCCACCTGCCCCACAAGGGGAACGCCCGAGTCCAGCCGCTGCGCGATGACGGCGTCGACCTCTCGCATGTCGCCGGCAATCAGGGCGAGGGTCGAGGCGGCGGAGGCGGCAGGGGCGGTCAAGGAAGGAGACCCGGGGAAGGAGGAGGGGCTGAAAGGAGGGGCTGAAGGGGGGGCGAAGGGGCCCGAAAAGTGGGCCTGATTATAGGGAGCCTCCCCGCAGGCTCGCGGACCTGAGCCAGGCGGTTTGCGGAGTAATCACAAACTATGCTATAGTCTTGGGCTCTTTCGAAAATCCGTTCGAAGAGTGATCAACCCATGGGGCGGGAAACCGCCGCATGGTTTTCAAGAGGTCTTTACATGTACGCGGTCATAAAAACCGGTGGCAAGCAGTATCGCGTTGCTTCCGGCGAAAAAATTAAAGTAGAACAGATTGCTGCGGACGTAGGCCAGGAGATCGTGATCGACCAGGTGCTGGCTGTCGGCGACGGCAGCGGCCTGAAGGTTGGTACGCCCCTGGTGTCCGGTGCGACTGTCAAAGCCACGGTCGTGGCGCACGGCAAGCACGACAAGGTTCGCATCTTCAAGATGCGCCGTCGCAAGCACTACCAGAAACGCCAGGGCCATCGCCAGCAGTTCACCGAGCTGCAAATCGGCGCGATTGCCGGCTAAGGAGCAAGGGACATGGCACAGAAAAAAGGCGGCGGCTCTACGCGAAACGGGCGCGATTCCAAGCCCAAGATGCTCGGCGTGAAAGCCTTCGGCGGTGAACTGATCTCCGCAGGCTCCATCATCGTGCGCCAGCGCGGTACCAAGTTCCATCCCGGCACCAACGTCGGCGTGGGCAAGGACCACACCCTGTTCGCTCTGGTGGACGGTCACGTCTCCTTCGCGGTCAAGGGCAGCCTGAACAAGCAGACGGTCAGCGTCACCCCGGCCTGACCTTCCGGCTTTCCGGCAAGAAAGCCCTGCGTCCTTTGCGCAGGGCTTTTTTGTTGGCCCACTGCCTAGAATAAAAGACCATGCGCCCCCACGTCCGCTCACTCCGTGTAGCTTCCTGCCCCCCGAGGGGGCCTTCGCGCCTTGGGGCGGTCCGGCAGCGCTCATGAAATTCGTCGACGAAGCCTACATCGACATTGCCGCCGGCGATGGCGGCAACGGCTGCGTGTCGTTCCGGCACGAGAAGTACAAGGAATTCGGCGGACCCAACGGGGGGGACGGCGGGCGCGGGGGACATGTGTTCGCCATCGCCGATCCCAACCTGAATACCCTGGTCGATTACCGCTACTCGCGCCGCCACGAGGCCAAGCGCGGCGAGCACGGCATGGGCTCGGACATGTTCGGCGCTGCGGGCGACGACATCACGCTGAAGATGCCGGTGGGCACGATCATCTCCGACGCCGAGACCGGTCAGGTGCTGTACGAGATGCTGGTGCCGGGCGAGGTGGTCACCATCGCCAAGGGCGGCGATGGCGGCTTCGGCAACATGCGGTTCAAGAGCGCGATCAACCGCGCCCCGCGCCAGAAGACCCCGGGCTGGCCCGGCGAGCGCAAGAGCCTCAAGCTCGAACTCAAGGTCCTGGCCGACGTGGGCCTGCTGGGCATGCCCAATGCCGGCAAGTCCACGCTGATCGCCGCCATTTCCAACGCGCGGCCCAAGATCGCCGATTACCCCTTCACCACGCTGCACCCCAACCTGGGGGTGGTGCGCGTGGGGCCGGAACAAAGCTTCGTGGTGGCCGACGTGCCGGGCCTGATCGAAGGCGCCGCCGAAGGCGCGGGCCTGGG
>JACCEE011967158.1_pt1 | contig 11582 bp, 12 predicted proteins | sample 7449931 | NCBI WGS metagenome assembly JACCEE01 (sample SAMN15323457, study PRJNA562643) | freshwater metagenome | isolation source: river surface water | place: USA:Blue River Watershed | collected 2017-08-19 | reverse complement strand
TGTTTTGTGGTGAAAGAATTCTAGAAAATAAAAAAGGCTTTTTCATTTCGCAGGGCTATGAACGCATGGCCGTAAAATCGTCAAATTGGTGAGATAGTAAAAATGAGAAGAAGTTCTTGTAATGAGGAAGTATTTCTTATTTTTAGGGTGGGAGGTGGGAAGGATTTACGTTTTAAATGAAATTGCTAATATCTTTTATGTTACTTATTTCATCTCTGTCTTATGCAAACGATATAAAAACGGACTCAACTCCAGAGAGTTCCCTTTATCAAAATGCTGCAAATTATTGTCTAGTTCCTCAAATAATACAGATTCTCGATCATAATCCAGATATAAATGTAAACGACACTTCCTTTAATGGTTTAACCACAACAATGGGAGTAATAAAAAAGATATCAACTCTTCTTCCTGAGTATGATTCAAATTACAACAGCATCATATTTGAGAATTGTTTGACGATAATTTCTTTTCTTGTAAATCATAAAAACTATGACTACCGTGCGCCGCTTGGAAGTTCAAAAAATGACATTATGTATTTTATGTCTTTTGGCCAAGGACTCACTTTTAAGCAACAGGAACTTTATAACAGAGTTCTTAGTATTCTTTTAAAACCGAAGAGGGAGGTTTTTAAGGATTACAATTATCTTATCCCATCCTCACAAAAAACTGATATCTCATCTGCTTTACAAGCTAATGCAAAATACGGAACTGTTGAAATGTTTTGCCATTACTTAAAGTCAGCTGCTGATGCTCCCCAATATCTCGATCTTAACAATAGATCTGATGAGCAGTTTGAAAAGACGCCTTTGATGCTTGCTGCTGAGGCAGGGAATTTTGAAATGGTAAAAGCTCTTATTGCAGAAGGAGCAGATTATTATGCTCCTCTTGACGGTGATATATATGCGACAGAAAAACTTGCACGTAAAAATGGACATCTTGAGATTGCTCAATTTATTAAAGATATTCAAGATTCTGTAATTTCACTTCCAGTATCTGTTTGTCGCCTACCATAATACCTAGCTTTAAATAAAAGGAACTATATATGAAAAAACAAGTTATTTTATCTCTTCTCTTTGCCACTTTATTTACAACAAAAGTATTTTCAGTTTTGCCACAGCCTGTTTCCTCTCATACTTGTTTTATAAATCCAAGTTCTGTTGAGACTACTGACTTGACGAAACTAATACCACAAACATTCTATTATAATCCTGAGCAATCCCCCCAAATGTCTTCTTGGCCAAATCTCATCTGCCATGATGTGAATCTTTATGGAAAACAAGATAGCATCTTTTATCCTCGCATTAATTTTAATCAATTTGATTTTTTCTTATTCAATAAAGCCGACCCTGTTTTTGATGAAGGTATTGAAGCTTTAAATACTAAGCTCGGATGGGAAGCTTTTGGTGCTGTTGGGAAATTAGGCTATGCTTTAAAACCATTTTCCTATAGAGGTCGTGTGATATGCCCTGATTTTAGTTTTATAAATAATGATGAAGATCCGAGAGCTAGACAGCTTGAAGAAATTCTTGGTTACTACTATTCTCAAACAGAAGCTCTATATGAAGCAAAGCCTGTTGATCCTTCTCAGAATCAGCTGACCGTTTATATTCCGGCAAGTGAGTTAAAATATATCGGTTTTCATATTACGAATGGCAACATTCAGCCTGGTTATTATTGGGAAACGAAAAGAGTCTATGTCTTTTGGCCTGCCAACAAAGATCATCCTTACGAAAAACAGCCAGGTCAAGTTCTGTATTCAATTGAGCGTGAAGACAAAACAATTTCTGATGGTCGCAAGTTTTGCGTAATCGCTCGTTAGTTTCTCTCAATTGTGAAATCTAAACTAAAAGTGCCACTCCTAAATTAGGGTGGCATTTTTTTATACGCGCATATATGTATTCTAAGGCGGGGAAAGTTTGCTTTCCAAAGAAAAATAAACGAACATAATGGTACTGTTGATTGATCTGTTTAAGAGGTGAAATAGTGAAAAATAAAATGCTATTTTGTATCAGCTTTGTGATATGCATTTTCTTATCTAGTGTCGTTTGGGCGTCAAACTCTGACACTTGTCAAATTTCGACCTACTCTGTCGATGTGAATTACACTCTCATTCATGCAGTGATGCCTTCAGGAGCTAGCGAGTATCAAGATCAATACTTTAAGGACAAAAAAGAAGTTCAGATTGCTTTGAACAGTTGCAGTTATCATGGACTTGGTTATGTGAAATTTAATCTAGGTGGAGTGAGCTTTTTTACAACAGTGAGCTTAGACCAGTTAGATAGAGACGAAAGTGTTTATTTTGCAGCAAACTCCGAGATGATTGTTCTTGGTGATGTTCCTCGTGGCGATGTTTCACAGATGTTCTTTAGTGATCCCATTCTCGTCGGTGGTCTTCCAAAGTTTTGTCTGAATACTTTTGTCCGTGGCGAGGATCAGTATTATCAAGGAATCGCATGTTTCTCTAATTACAAGCTGATTAAAAATAATGAAGAGTAATGTGTTTCTGCAAATTGTGATTACTTAATAAATACTTGCAAGTAAGAAGGGGCCTGAATTGGCTCTTTCTTTTTGAAAAATAAAAAATACCGGTTAAGAACTAGAAACCTTTGTTCCAAGTATTTTAATCTAATGATTGCTATAAAATTTAAGGTTCTTATGAAATTCATTTCTCTTTTAAAGTGCTTGTTTTGTCTTTGTCTAATCAGCTTACTTTTTTCTTGCTCCGGCCATTCACTTAGTCACAATAATGCTGAAAAACAGATCGCTGTAACTGATGATAAATTGCTCCTCACTTTGCTTAAGATAGAGCAAACTAGCGAAGCTGATATTGAGCGCATAAAACCTCGTTACAATGAAATAATCAGTACATTAAAAAATAAAATTGATAATGGTCAACTTAGCGAACCAGTTTCGATACTTAAATCCATTGATTCTTCTCTTTCGGCGCGTGGTATCGAGTATCGCAATTCCCTTGAGTTTATATCCTTTGCGAGTGCTTTAGATCCAGTCAACGCTCAAGTTAATGACGTGACCTTGGCCCTATTATACTTATCCATTTTGGACTCTTTAAAAGTCAATGCAGATCTTAGGCTTACACCTAGCGAAAACTCTTTTATCTTGAGAATTAGAAACGATTCGTCAGATGTGTATTGGGATGTCTTAAAAAAAACAGAATTTTATTCTCGCTCAGCAACACTCTTTCGACTTGAAAATCCTGAATTATTACTTTTGAGAGAGATTTTTTTAAAAAACTATTTATCTCAAAAAATCGATGAAGCAAAAAAATATCTTGTAGCTCCCCTTAGTGATTCTGAAAATACTCATTGGCAATTCCTTTATCCCGTAACCCCTTTTGTTTTTGACTCATTTTCAAACTGTCATGATCTTTCAGGCAAAGATTATATAAGCGTTATCAGTAAACTTGATTCTGAGTATTTTAAGGGAGCATGTCTCGTTTATAATAAAAATTTTAAAGAGGCACTTTCTAGCTATAAAAAGGTTAAACCCAGTTCACGTGGTTATTATGATAATGCCCTTGTCGATTCTCTAATCATTGATTTGTGGGATAGAAATCTGAGTGAAGCCCAAAAGAAAATGAGAACTCTGGTTAAATCCTATAAAAAAATCGAATATGCCCCTAGAGTTCTTCGAGTATTGGATAATGAAATTAAAAAATTAACCAAGCCTGATTTTTTTGAAGAAGATTGCTTGAAGAACAATTCCATTTCATGTCTTACCAAAGGATTTGTCGAAGAGAAGTTCAATAATAAAAATAAAGCAGCTAAATTCTATGAGAAAGCTTGTCAGTTAGGCCGTAAAGAAGGTTGTCTCTACTTAGATGTTTTAAAATTCGAGAAAATTAAATCAGCAAAATCAAAATATAAACTTGTAAAACGCTGCGAAGCTTCAGAACAAGAAGCTTGCACCTTCTTAAGTGTTATTGAATTTGGGGCCTTCAATAAGGAGCGAGGAATGGCCCTCGCTTTAAAATCTTGTGATCTCGGAAGTGCCTTCGGCTGTAGTATTTCTCAACAACTTGAGAGGGCCTGTCAACTAGACCCCAAAGAGTATTGCTATCATCTCGGGCAAAAACTTGAGTCTGAAGATAATTTAGAAGGCGCAAAGATAGCTTTTGTTAAGTCCTGTGATGCTGGAGATGGCCTGAGCTGTTTATTACTTGCTAACGCTGAAGGGAGTAAAGGGAACTTGAACGGACAAAAAGACTACTTAGATCGTGGTTGCAAAAGTAAGCACGGTATTTCTTGCTCAAATCTTGGAAACTATCTCGATAAAATGAAGCAAAGAGGAAAGGCTCTCGAAGCCTATTCATTTGCATGTCTATATGGAGACAGTCATGGCTGCAATCTTTTTAAAGCTCTCAATGCTCTTAAAACTGAATTATCTATCCAATGTGAAACCATGAAAACTGGTGACTGTGAAAAGCTAAGAGAGTTTAACTAGAAAAAGACTTGCTGGTAGTTTGAGATATTTCAAAGTTCGCTAAAATTAAAATCATATTGCAGCAACCCTTTTTTATTATCTTTAAGCACAAGGCTTGCAGGGTAGAGTACAATGAACTCAGAAATCTTATTATCTTCCACGATTATTTGCAGTTGAGGCGATTTTACATCGTCTTTGTGAGGATGCTGAGTTAAATACTTCTCTTCTCCCTTGCGACAAGTAAGATATTCCTTGGTGCGTCTAGGTGTTTTCTCTTGTGGGGTGTAGGATTGTTCTACACGAAAAAAACAATTTGTAACTTCGTAACCTGACATGGATAAACTTTCTTTGTCTTTCGTGAGATTCAATACAAAAGGTCTTATGAGAGACTTTCCTGAAAATGTAAAAGCTAAAGGCTTTTTCTCTTCAATTTTAATAATCTCAATTTTGTCATTTACCTTTATCGCGAAAGGCTTTTTGTTATTTTCGACAAGCTTGTTGAACTTTTTAATAAGGGTGTCACTGGTTTTGCTTGTAGTCTGATCAAAATTATTATTTGTAAGTTCTTTTGCAAAATCTTTTGTAATCTTTTGAGTAATGAGTTCCTCCATTGTCGGTTCAGGTTTGGAAGAAGCGCAACTGTATAGAGTGACTAATGATAGCAGTGAAAAAAATAATTTACTCATTGATGGCCTGCTGTTTGAAAAAGCTATTCATCATATCAACAGTTTCAAGGAAGCCCTGGTTGTCATCAAGACCATAATCGTGTGACCAGTTCTCCTTTAGATGGAAAGTGAGGTTGGTAGTGAGTTTATGGAACCCATTTTGAACTTTTATAGGATCAAATTCATCAAGGCCACCTAGCCAGACAAGGACGGGAGTATTGGTCGGAGTCGCTGGAATGGCATTGAATGAGTATTCTCCTAGGATGTCATACTGGCGGCAAAGTTCGTTCCAGTAATTTTTAAGCGATGCCGTATTAAGATAATTGAGTTGCTTCGCAGGAGTAGAGTCACGAAGTGATTTCGGATACCAGACATTGCAACGGTTAAAATTCGTCACATGAGTTCTTTCAGAGGGAGGAGCTTCTTCTTCAACTGGGTACAACACGCCATAATAACTATACACCCCCTTTGTAAGCCATTCGGCATCACCATCAAGAGTTTTCTTTAGTATGGTTTTAATATTGAGCAACGCTTTGGAATCTTGAGCACAGGTGAACCAAAGCATTATATCTAGCATCTCTTTAGTGATAAAAATGCGCTCATTTTCTATTTCAACGCTGAGTTGAGTCGTTTGCGCTTTGCTAATCAGTTCATCGATGATTTGTTTTAGTTCTAGGTCTTTGTTGGCGAACTGACCAAGAATAGCATCAAAGTGGATATATCCATCTTCGAGCCAATATGATGTCGGAGTCCCATAGTAGAGAACTGCCTTATCAATTTCTTGAGGAAAATCACTTATGATTTGTGAGCCAACCATAGCTCCATGAGAGCCACCAAAAATAATAACTTTTTCGATTGTTCCTACAAGTTCATGTTTCAGAGCAAGAAAGTCTTTGGACATACTTTGAACGGTAAAGTACTCCGCAATTTGAGGAAGGCGCTGAAGGTCTTGTGCTCTATCTGAGCAATTGATTCCATAATAGTCATATAAAACAAAATCATAATTCGGAAGAACCAGTTTTTGATAAGCTCTGGCCATATTGATATAAGGGACATGTGAAATAGGGCCACCAGCAAGATAAAAAACAGTTCCTTGTTTTTGCTTTCTTGTAGGGATTCTTTTCCAAAAAATATTTCTTTCAAACTTGTCTCGGATTTTGATGAAACCAGAATTTTCGGTGGCGGGGCATGCGTCTTCAGCATGAGAAAAAATGGGAAACAGCGATAAACTGAAAAAGAATATTAGTGTTTTCATGAACTAGAAGTACCTAATAATCTTTAATAAAGCACTCTGCTTTTTATCAATAGATAAGAAATATATGAGTACTGAAAATGCAGTCTTAACCAGTTAAGAATCCTTCCTAATCTCAAATGTCCCTCTAATAAAAGCAGAAACGCAGAGGAGGACAACAATAATCTTAAATCCAGTCCACCAAGAAATACTTCCAGCGACTAAGCCGGACTGTACGGCCATAGGGAAAAGATCAGGGATAAGCCAAGACCAAAGGGTTTGAGCGATAAAAGGGAAAAGATAGATTACTACTGGAGCAGCAATCACGCCTAGAATGATGGCGAGAGTTGTGTTTTTGTTTTCTTTTATTGTTTTTACAAGTTCCATGATTTCCCCTTAATAATTTAAAAAATTTCATTCGCAAAAACGAGAAATGTCGAGTCGGAAGAGCCCTTCGATTAAACATTTGAGTTGTTATCGTTTTGAGGGGATAATTGTTCTTTTTAATTATTTCATGACAGATAAATAGGAACTTACATATGATTAGATCTTCAAAAGCGTTATTCCTTCTTCTTTTGGTTTTTTCTTTTGTTTCTTGTTCTACTACAAAGCCCTCCAAGAACCTCAGAGATAGTTATTTTGAAAACTTTGTCTCCTTAGAAAAAACAGACTGGAATGATAGCGAAAAAGAAGAAGTTTTAAAAATGTATAAGTCTCTTCTTGATAACATTCGCCCTAAAGTAGATTCATCCAATAAAACGAGAGAGGTTGCTTTAAAGAACTTATTAGTTATTTCTGAAGAGTTGGATAAAACGAAATTCAGTGTTACTCCCTATGAAGACGTGTTATTCCCCTCAGATTTTTTTGTGAAAAAGAAAGCTGATCAAGTGACACTATCAATTCTCTATCACGCTTTAGGAGTGGCTTTAAAACTCCCCATTTCTGTTGAAACAGATGAACAAGGTTCCGCTTTTTGGGTTAGATACCGCATTGGGGAAAACGGTTTTGTTGATTGGTTGCCAGACCAGAAAACAATTCAAACAAATGAAGTGAGCGCTTGGAAAGGGGATTATCCTTCAAAAGATCCTGTTGGGCTTATTATTAGGGAAAGTGCATGGAAGTCATTTTTGAATAAGAATTTTGCTTCAGCTCGGGATGATCTTTTGTTTAATCAGGTCGCATCTCTACCCGAGCATGAAATGTTTGGAAATGAAATCGGTCTTTTTAGTGTTTATGACCATAAGAAAAAAACACTTGATTGTGATTTAATTGTATTTTCTGAAAAAACTGTGTTCCCGCCTAATAAAATTGACATTAAAACAGGATGTTATTTAGCTCAACAGCAATGGGGGAAAGCGATTCCTTTTTTGGAAAAACAGAAAAGCAATTATTTGTCGGCTCAGTTTTTAGTAAGAGCATATTTCTTTCAAGGGGAGTATCAGAAAGCTCTTGGCGCATCTGAGTATTTCGTAAAAATGCTGCAATCATCGACTGATAATAAAATTCCTGGGAAAAGGAATCTCTTATATAGAGAATTGAAATTTCAAAATGGCATTCAAAAAAAAATAAGTAAATCGTGATTACCTATATAAATAAAATGTTTTCGCTTTTTTGAACATGAGTTACTTTGGCCCTTTTTCAGGTGAGGCATCTGAAGAAAAGCAGTTTGAGCTTCTGAATTATTATTATCAGTCAGTTTTGAAAGAGATGGGTAAATGTGACAGAAAGGTTTCAGAGCTTGGAGGAGTTGCAGCTTTTGTTTTGTGATAATGTTTGTCAAAGACATTTTGGATAAGGCTTATGTTTGAAATTAGAGCAGCTACGAAGTTTGATGTTTTGATTATTCGTGAAATACTTTGCGAAAGTTATCGCTATGTTGCAAATGTAGAAAAATATTCCGAAGAACAACTTACTTTTTTATTATCAGAACGAGCTTCGGTTGAATTAATAAATCGTGATGTTGATTCTGGGGGGTGTTTTGTTGCATGCGAGAATGGTGACGTTTTGGGTGTAATATGTAACACGAAAAATGAAATAACGAAGCTTTATGTTAAGCCAAGTTTTCATAAAAAAGGTATAGGGACTCAATTATTAAGGCTTATGGTGGGGAACTTGTTTGAAAAAGGTCATTCTAAAATAGTGCTAGGGACAACCGAAAGAAACATCCCCTTTTACGAGAAAAATGGTTTTGTTGCTGTCTCCAAAAAGGTTGCAACAGGAATTATGAAGCCGAACATTGTGGTAATAATGGAGTCTTCATCAAAAGAAGAAAATAGTTAAAAATGATTACGTTAGAATGGGGGTATCCCTCTTTATCAAAACTTATAAAAAATTATTTCGGCAACTTTGATGTTGCTGACCTTCAGGCTCACCTTTCTAAACAGCACCGTACGGATATCCAAATTATTCCATATTTTTCTACTCAATCGCCATTAAGTGGTGGTGGTGACCGAATTGCAGCCGACATTGGAAAACCAGATGGGCGAGAGTTAATAACTCTACTTGAAAAACAAAACATTTCATGGGCCTATCAGAAAAAAGTTAAAAACATTGTTAATAAAATTTACGAGTGGGGGATCGAATACTCTCATATAAAGGGAGTACGCGAAGGCCCTTTACGAGGCCTCCTTATAGATAAAAAGGAAGAGATTCCACCAGAGATTTTATCTCTTGAAGAGATTAAACGGTTTTTAACTGCTGCTCAGGCTATACAACATCGTTGGTATCCAATTTGGGCATTTGCAATTTTAACAGGGATGAGAAACGGTGAGTTGTATGCTCTTTCTTGGGAACAGATCGATCTTGAAAAAAGTACAATCATAGTAGATCGTTCTTATGATTCGAATACTCAAACGACTGGACCAACGAAAGGTCGCTATTGGCGTGTTGTTCCAATTTCATCTGATCTAAAAAAACTCATTCTTGAAATTAAGGGGGAAAAAGCAGTCGGGCCAACCGATTTCGTTCTTCCTCATTACAAAGATTGGACAAATGGAGATCAAGCTTCTGTCCTGCGCTCATTTCTTGACAGTATCAAAATGAAGTCCGTTCGATTTCACGCTCTTAGAGCTTGCTTTGCTACCCAGATGCTTGCAAGTGGTATTTCGGCCCCAATTGTAATGAAGATTGGGGGATGGAAAAAGATGGCCACAATGGACATCTATTTGCGTTTAGCCGGGGTTGATGTGAAGGGAGCAACTGAATGTTTGAAGTTCATTCCTTCGCAAATCAGTTTTGCTGATAACGTAGTGGATTTTCAAAATTGGAAACAAAAGGAAGTTTATGAGCAGTAGTGAAAAGCTTTTAGAAACAATTGAGGCAAAAATCTATACTATTCGTGGACAAAAGGTAATGCTGGATTCTGATTTGGCAAAGCTTTATGGTGTTGAGACTAAATATCTCAATAAAGTTGTGAAGCGTAATTTGGGGAGATTTCCTTCTGATTTTATGTATGAACTAACTTTAGAAGAAGTTTCTCAATTAAAAAGTGCAGTGCCAGAATATGGTGGGAGAAGATATCTTCCAACAGTCTTTACTGAAAATGGCGTGGCCATGCTTTCAAGTGTTCTTAATTCAGAACAGGCCATCAGTGTGAACATTGCAATCATGCGAATTTTTACCAAACTTAGAAGTTTTCTACTTTTGGAGAAAAACCTGTCAGAGCGAATAGATAAATTAGAGCAGGGTACGAACTACCTTTTCAAAATTGTTTTTGAGCGACTAGATAGCTTAGAGGAGAAACTTGAGCCTCATTTACCTGAGCATAGGCGCAAGATTGGTCTTAAAACTAATGACGAAAAGTAAACAATAAAACTTGAGGTTCCAATTTGGAACCTCAAGTTTATTTATTTATCGCTGATTTGGTTCTCTTAAAATAGGTCAGAGTTTCTGGCCTTTTTCTTTTTTTCTTTTTCGAAAAAATGTTGTCGCCCTTTTTTTTCTTGTTCTGGCTATTGAACTAGAAAAACTACTGAATTTAAAGGTTTCTCAAAGATACCTCCACTTATAAATCCTAAGGGACTCATTCTTGAGTCCCTTTTTTTGTTCAAAATCATAATGTTTTGAAATCATTATTTTGTTTTGCTCGCAGGCCGTATCCTAGTTTTATCCTCGGATATAAAAATGGAATATTTTGACAACTATCATTTCATTGAGAATTTCCATAACATGTTATCGTGGGTTTAATTTTAAGAGGAGTCTTATGAAAACAATTTCCTTGATGACGATATCTGCTCTAGTAACTTGTTCTTTGGCATCACTTGCGATCCAAGCCGAGGATACCCCTTCGAGATTTGGTATCGCAACTAAGTATAAGGGAGTTGTTCTTAGAGATAAGACTTCAGGTGCAGTAGGCACAGTTGGAGAATGGGGATATCAAGCCGGTCAAAAAATATCTGATAGGGCCGAGAGTGCGTGGGGTACTGTTCTTGATACAACAGAAGGAATACAACAAAATCGCGCGATTTCTAATGGTGACGCTGTTGCCATGAACGCTTTAACTTATTCACTTATTCTAAGAGATGAAGAAAGAAAAAATGCAGATCTTAAAGATATGAAAAAAGAGCGAGAAGATAGAGCTCACCAAAGAAAAAAACTGGCCAAAGAATCCGAGCGTCTTAATAAATATGCAAAAGAATACAGAGATATTGCTAAAGATGCTCAAAAGAACTTATCAGAAAATCTTTACGATCTTGAAAAAGCAACAGCGAATCTAAAAAGTTTAGATGCTGATAAAAAAGAAAAATTGAATAAACTTTTAGAAGACCATAAAAAATTAGGAAATCTTACTGGCAAAGATGGTGATCCACGAATAGGTGCTCAGCTTCTCGTTTCAATGAAAGAAAATCTAGTGATGTTGGAATCAGCTATTAAAAGTTCTCCAGATGCAGCCAATTCAAAAATCATTAAAGCTCGTATTGCATCGATCGGAAAAATTATCCAAAAATCTCAAGCGCGTTTTGATGATAAGCAAAGTCAGATTCAAGATGCAACGGCCAAAATTAATCAGCTAGAAAGTTTTGATGAAAAAGGGGCTCTCACTCAAGAAGAAAATGCAAGAAGAGCAATGGTTCTTGCTTCACTTAACACTTCTGTCAGTAACTTAGTCACGAGTGGAGAATTTTCAAAAGCTCGTTCACAATTAGCTTTTGCTCACTTTGATGAGTTAGAAAAGGAAATGGAAGGTAAAGGAGTAAAAGCAGGTGATATGAAGGCTGCTTATCAAGCGAATATACAGGATATTACCA
>JACCEE012186950.1_pt1 | contig 11583 bp, 9 predicted proteins | sample 7449931 | NCBI WGS metagenome assembly JACCEE01 (sample SAMN15323457, study PRJNA562643) | freshwater metagenome | isolation source: river surface water | place: USA:Blue River Watershed | collected 2017-08-19 | reverse complement strand
CAGGCCGCCGCGGCGAAGGCCGCGGCAGGGGACACGGCCGCGGAGGCGAGGGCGGTATAAACAAGTACGGCGTGGACACGCGCCGCCACAGCTCCATAGTGAGCGAGTCGCCTTACTTCGACGAGCCGCGCAGGGACCGCTACCAGGACCAGGACCAGCGCCCGCAGAAACCCAAGGAGGGCGGGAACTGGTTCACGCGCTTCTTGCGCAAGAAAAAGGCTTAAGGAAAGAACCCCCGGGACCCCCCGGGGGTTCCTGTATACAGGTATACATCTCTTTTCCCGCCGCCCGCCCGCGTTTTATGGTATATTGTGCGTGGGGGGAGAATGGGGTCCGAAAAGACTATCCGTAAAACAGATTATTTCGACGCCGCGCCGGACATGATGTGCGTGTTCTCCGCCGACGGCCGCTTTCTCGACGTCAACCAGGCGGCCTGCCGGCTGGCCGGGTTCTCGCGCGAGCAGCTGCTGGAACGGTCCCTGCCCGAACTGGCGCATCCCGACGAACGCCCGCTTACCGAGGCCGAGCTGCGCAAGCTCGGGGGCGGGGCGCCGTCCTCGTTCTTCGAGCACCGCTTCCGCTGCTCCGACGGCAGTTACCGCTGGCTTTCATGGAGCTGCGCGCTTTCCGAAGGGCTGATACACGCGGCGGCACGGGACATAACCGCGCGCAAGATGACCGAGGCCGCGCTGCTGGAGAGCGAGCGCACGCTGCGCCGCATACTGGACCTGGCCCCGATGGCCATGTCCATAGTCGCCTTCGACGGCACCATAGAGTACATAAACGCGAAGGCCGAGCAGGTCTTCGGCTACCGCCACGAGCTCATCCCGACGATGGAGAGGTGGTGGGCGCAGGCCTACCCGGACCCGGACTACCGCGCCGAGGTGGTGGAGCGCTGGACCTCGCGCGTGCGGAAGGCCATAGAGGAGAACTCCGAGATCAAGGGCGGCAAGTACCAGGTCACCTGCTGGGACGGCTCGGAGAAGACGGTTTTCATCTTCGGCGTGATAGCGGCAGGCAAGGTATTCGTGATGTTCGACGACATCACCACCCGCGAGAGGGCCGAGGAGGCGCTGCGCGAGAGCGAGACTACGCTGCGCCGCGTGCTGGACCATACGCCCATCCCGATAGGCATACAGGACCTCGAGGGACGCATAGACTACGTGAACCGCCGTTTCACGCAGGTGTTCGGCTACGAGCAGAAGGATATCCCCGACGTCTGGCGCTGGGCGGACCGGGCCTACCCGGACCCGGCCTACAGGGCCGCCGTGCTGAAGCGCTGGCGGGAACTGATAGACGCCTCCGCGCGCAACGGCGGCGACGTCGAGGGCGGGGAGTACAAGGTCACCTGCGCCGACGGCTCGGTGAAGACGGCCTACATATTCGGCATGGTCACCGGCGACAAGCTGATAACGATACTCGACGACATAACGGCCCGCGTGGAGGCCGAGGCCGCGCTGCGCGCCAGCGAGGCCCGCTACCGCGCGCTGGTGGAGACCACCGGCACAGGCTACGTGATACTGGCGCCGGACGGAACGGTGGAGAACGCGAACGGCGAGTACGCCCGCCTGGCCGGTTACGACGAGCCGTCCGGGGTGACCGGGCTCAATGTGGTGGAATGGACGGCCCCGCACGACAAGGAGCGCAACGCGGAAGCTGTGAAACGGTGCATGGCCGACGGCAGCGTGCGCAACCTCGAGGTGGACTACGCCGCCGCCGACGGCACGACGATCCCGGTGGAGGTGAACGCCACGGTGCTGCGCGAGGACGGGCGGGAGCATATACTGGCGCTGTGCCGCGACATAACGCCGCGCCGCATGGCCGAGGATGAGATACGCGCGCTCAACTCCGGCCTGGAACGACGGGTAAAGGCGCGTACCGCCGAGCTCACCGAGGCCAACCAGGGGCTGCTCAAGGAAATGGAACAGCGCATGAAGGCCGAGAAGGCCAAGGAAAAACTGCAGGAGGAACTGCTGCAGTCCCAGAAGATGGACGCCATAGGCCGCCTGGCCGGCGGCATCGCGCACGATTTCAACAACATACTTGTGGCCATAAGCGGCTACGCGGAGTTCCTGCTGAAGACCATGCCCGAAGGCGCCCCGGCCAGGAGCGACATAAACGAGATACTGCAGGAGACCGAGCGCGGCGCGGGCCTGACGCGGCAGCTGCTCACCGTAAGCCGCAAGCAGCCGATGCAGCTCAGGAACGTGGACCTTAACGAATCGGTGCGAAGCGCCGAGAGCATGCTGAAGCGGCTGATAGGCGCCAACATGCACATGGAACTGGCGCTGGACCCCGGCATAGCGCCCATAAAGGCGGACCAGGGACAGATCGTGCAGGTGATCATGAACCTGGTGATAAACGCCCGGGACGCGATGCCCGACGGCGGGCGCATAATCATAAAGACGGCCAACGCCGTCCTGGAAGCCGGCCGCCCGGACATGAAACTGGCGCCGGCGCCCGGCGAATACGTGATGCTTTCGGTCAAGGATACCGGCTGCGGCATGGACCCGGGAACGGCGGCGAGGCTCTTCGAACCCTTCTTCACGACGAAGGAGCAGGGCAAGGGCACCGGCCTCGGCCTTTCGACGGTGTACGGCATCGTGAGCCAGGCCGGCGGCGGCATAGCCCTCGAGACGGCCCCCGGAGCGGGGACCACGTTCAGTCTCTATTTCCCCAGGGTGGTGGCTATCGGCGGTTGAAAGAACCGAGTATCAGCCCCAGCGCCAGGGACCACAAGGCCGCCAGGCCTATGCGGAAGTCCGGCGGGAGCAGGAAGGTGACGGTATGCGCCGGCACCCAGAACCATAACAGAGAAAGGAAAGCCTTATCGAGGCCGGACCAGTTGGCGCGGCCGTCCATGGCGTTGTCCATCAGCCGGTGGACTATCACCAGGAACGGTCCGAACTGCAGGTTCATCGCGAGGGACACGGCGAAGGCCCGCGGGAAGCCCGAGAGCCCGGGCAGCAGGGCGTGGGCGGAGAGCCCGTCGATAAAACCGAGGAAGCCGGTGAAGGCGTACTTTATGCAGACGGCCAGCGCCGCCCAGCCCAGCGCCTTGAGCAGCAGCGTGCGCGGGGGGAAGGGCAGAAAGAAGGCCCGGCGCTGCAGCCACTTGGAGAAGATCTCCCCGAGGGTGCCGAGCAGGGCGAACTGCGCCATGGCGGTATATATGGGATGGGCCTGTACCAGCGCTACGTACCAGTCGGTCATGCCGATATGATAGCAAGCCGGGCGGGCGCGGCGCTACTTCTTCGAGGCGGCGCGCAGGGCCCTGGCCCCGCCGCGGTTGAGCGCCTGCACGTCCTTCTTCGCCAGGTCCAGCACGAAATAGTAATACAACGGCGCGGCGTTGTTGCGGCGCACGGTGGCCACGGCGCGCTGGCTCCCGTCGGGCCCGGTCTCGGCGGCCCAGTATATCCCTTCGATGTCGGAGCCGCGCGCGGCGGCGTCGGCGCGTATGGCCTTCTCCAGCGGCAGCTCGGGCGAACCGAAAGAACGTGCGAATGATACCGGGTCCGGCTGGGCGGCCCGTCGCGGCGGGCTGGCGTAGGCGCCGTGCGAGGCCTGCTGCAGCGCCCAGCGCAGGCCGGCGTACATCAGCGTCATCGCGCCGCCGGCCAGCAGCAGCGACAGCAGGCCGACGGCAAGTTTATGGCCGCGCGGCGCTCCGGGCGGCGGAGAGACCTCGCGCGACTGCGGCGCCGGCGAGGCCGGCGGAGGGGGCGGCGGCTTGGTCAGGCCGTTGCGGATCTCGGTTATGTCCTGGGCCAGGGCGGTTATCTGCGCCAGCATCTCGCGCTGCAGGCCGCTCTCCTCGGCCACGGCCTTCTCGGTGCGCTCCACCCTTTCGGAAAGCGGCGCGAGTTCCGACTTCAGGCCGGCCTCCTGCTTCTCCACGTTCTCCTTTATCCTCTCCATCACGCCTTCGGTGAAATCTATCTTGCGCACCAGCGGCTCCATCGACGAGCTCTGCGAGCCCTGGCGCACCTGCTCGCGCAGGGCCTCCAGCTCGCGGGAGGTGCCTTCAAGTTTGCGCAGCATCGGCTCCAGGCCGGAGCGTATGTTGGAGTCCTGCCGCGACACGGTGTCGCGTATCGACTCCACGGTCTTCTCCATGGCGCCGAGGTCGCGGCGCAGCGGCTCCAGCGACGGGGCGGCTCCGGGGCCGGCCTTCAGGAGTTCGTCGAGCTTGCGGTTTATCGACGCGATGACGGCCGCGTCCTCGGGGGAAGGCGGGGGGATGGCGGGGGCTCCCGGCGGGAGTTCCGGAGTTTCGGGCGGGGCCTCGAGCGGGCCGGTGACGGGCTCGGTGCGGGCCTCCATAGGGTAATCGGGGAAGAAGCAGCCGGCCAGTTCCGGGAAGGAGATGGCCCTTTTCCAGTGGCGCTCGGCGCCGGAGGTCTCGGCGGCCTCGTCCTGGGGGCAGGCCCAGGCCAGCATGGTAAAGCCCTTCACGGCCGAGAGCTTTTCAGGCTCCAGCGGTCCGACTATCTCGTTGTTAATGCAGACCCAGTACTTCATAACCCTCCGCGCGTGGCGCGTTACCCTAACCGCCTGTATCATACCAAAAAAGCCGGAACTTGTTTTGTAAAATATCCTCATGCCGGACAACCTGTTCTATTTCCTCGCCGTCTCGGTGGCGCTCACGCTGGCCCCCGGCCCGGATATACTGTTCCTGGCCTCGCAGGGCTTGGCCGGCGGCCCGCGCGCCGGTCTGGCCGTGGCCATGGGGCTGAGCTCCGGCCTGCTCGTTCACACGGCGCTTGCCGCGCTGGGGGTTTCGGTGATATTCATGACCTCCCCGGCGGCCTTCAATTTGCTGAAACTGGCCGGCGCGGCCTACCTGTTCTGGCTGGCCTGGGGCTCATTCCGTGAAAAGCCGGCCGTCCCCGGGGAGGCCGCGCCCGCAGGCACAGCGGCGCAGTTGTACCGCCGCGGCGTGGTAATGAACCTGCTGAACCCCAAGGTGGCGCTGTTCTTCCTCGCCCTGCTGCCGCAGTTCGTCGACCCGGCCAGGGGCGGGGTAAGGACGCAGATGGCGGTACTCGGCCTGGTCTTCATGGCGCAGGTGGTGGTAGTGTTCGGCTCCATCGGCTGGCTGTCCGGGGCCATTGGCGCCCGTTTCATCCCTTCGGCCCGCTGGTCCCGGCCGATATCGGCCGCCAAAGGCCTGATCTTCCTGGGCCTGGCCCTCTCGCTGGCTTTCGCCCGCCGCTGACGCTTTTAAATCCGCCCGGCTTTTTGTTACCATTAATATACAGCTCCTTATAAAACATCCAAGGGAGAGGGTTTCGGATGCAGAACCAAGACACAGCTGCGCCCCGGAGGGCCGGGTCGCTGGACGCTTTGCGCGGCCTGGCCATACTGATGATGGTGTTGTGCTCCTCCATCCCTTTCGGTGTGCTGCCGGCCTGGATGTACCACGCCCAGACACCGCCCCCGACCCACGATTTCATACCCTTGCCCGGACTGACCTGGGTGGACCTGGTCTTCCCTTTCTTCCTCTTCGCCATGGGCGCGGCCCTGCCGCTTTCGCTGGGCCGCAAGGCCGCCGGCACCCCGGCCCCGAAACTGGCCTGGCAGGTGCTGCTGCGCGGCGCCGTGCTGGCCGCCTTCGGCATATACTCCCAGCATATAAGGCCTTTCCTTCTTAACCCCGGCCAGAAGACCGCCATGCAGTGGCTCATAGCCCTGGCCGGCTTCCTGCTGCTGTTCCCGGCGATGTCCCGCCTGCCGAAAGACTGGAAGACCTGGCAGAAGCTGGCCCTGCGGGCCGGCGCCGCGGTGCTGATGGCCGCGCTGCTGTGGGGGATAAAGTACCCGGACAACGGCGGGGGTTTCAGCCTTTACCGCAGCGACTGCATCATCATGTTCCTCTCCGCCATGGCGGTATGGGGCTCGGCCATATACCTGCTGACCCGCGAGAGCGTGGAGCTGCGGCTCGGCGTACTGGCCCTGCTGCTGGCGGCCAAGCTCTCCTGGGCCAACGGCGGCTGGCTGCACGACGCCGTGCCCGCCTTCCCGCTGCCCTGGCTTTTCGACTGGGGCTGTCTGCGCTACCTTTTCGCGGTGATACCCGGCACCGTGGCCGGCGACCTGATAGCCGCCTGGCTGCGTTCTTCCGAGGCCGACGGGGATTGGGACCGGAGCAAGGCCTGGGCCTTCACCGTACTGATGACCGTTATAGTAGTCGTCACCCTGGCCGGCCTGCAGACCCGCCATGGAGCCTGGACGCTGGCCGCCGGCGCGGCCCTCTGCGCCGCCGCCTGGCCGCTGCTGCGCGGCTCCGCCGGAGGCGTCGGCCTGGTGCGTTCCCTTTTCAAATGGGGCGTGTTCTGGTACATAGCCGGCCTGCTGCTGGAGCCTTTCGAGGGCGGCATAAAGAAGGACCCGCCCACGCTCAGTTACTATTTCACCACCTGCGGCCTGGCGCTGTTCACCCTGTCGGCCTTCACCACGCTGACCTCGGTACTGGGCAAGCGCTGGCTGAAGATACTTGAATACAACGGGCAGAACCCGATGGTAGCCTACATGGCCGGGGCGAATCTGGTGGCGCCGGTGCTGGCGCTGACCGGCCTCGGCGCGCTGCTGGCCTCCGTTACGGCTTCGCCGTGGGCCGGCTTCGGCCGCGGCCTGTTCGAGACCGCGCTGGTGGCCCTGGCCGTGGCCTGGTGCACCAGGCGGGGGATATTCTGGAGGGCATGATATGACCGACGAGATAAAGAGACTTGCCTGCGCCTGCGGACTGTGCCTGGCGCCCTGCGCCGCCGCGGCCGCTACGATACCGGCCGACGACCCGGGCATACGCTATTACGGCCGCGTGGACTTCTCGGACCCCAAGCGCCCCCGCTTCGACTGGCCCGGCGTTTCGATAGCCGCGGCCTTCGAGGGCAGGAGCGTCGGCGTTAAACTGGACGACGGGGCCGACGACTACAATCTCTTCGTCGACGGCGTGCTCAAGAAGGTGATCTCCACGGAGAAGGGCAGCCGCACCTACACCGTGGAAGGCCTGGCCGCCGGCGCGCACAACCTGCTGCTCACCAAGCGCAACGGCTCCTCTTTCGGCATAGGCGTGTTCGAAGGGCTGGCGCTAGGCGAGGGCGGCAAACTGCTGGCCCCGCCGGCCGCTCCGAGGCACCGCATAGAGGTGATAGGCGATTCCTTCTCGGTGGGCTACGGCGACGAGGGCCCGGCCGAGTGCAAGGACCTGCGCCCCTACGAGAACAGCTACATGGCCTACGGCCAGATCGCAGGCCGCATGCTCGACGCCGAGGTGCGGCAGATAGCCGTCTCCGGCACCGGCATGGTGCGCAACTGGGCCGAGCCCGGCCCCGAGTCCGCCGAGCCCATGCCGGCGCGCTACGGCAGGCTGCTCGAGAACGACCGGGCCTCGTCGTGGGACTTCTCGAAGTGGGCGCCGGAGGCCGTGGTGATAAACCTCGGCACCAACGATTTCTCGACGGAGCCGCGCACGAAGCCGGCCACCTACAAGGAGCGCTACCACCAGCTGATAAAGCGGGTGCGCGGCTATTACCCCGACGTAGCGGTGTTCTGCATGGCGCAGGAGCCCTTCGCCGCCTACGCCGAGCAGGTGGCCGCCGAGGAGAACGCCGCCGGCAACAAGGCGGTCTATTTCGTGAAGTACGTCCACGACGGGGCGGTCTACGGCTACGGCTGCGACCTGCACCCGACGGTGGCGAGCCAGGCGCAGTTCGCGCAGGCGCTGGCCGCGGCCATCCGCGGCAAACTAGGCTGGTAAGGAGAGATATGGCCTCTATAGAGTTCAGGAACATAAGGAAGGATTTCGCCGGCACCGAGGTGCTCAAGGACATAAGTTTCACCGTGCCGGACGGGCAGTTCACCGTGCTGCTGGGCCCCTCGGGCTGCGGCAAGTCCACGGCGCTGCGGCTGATAGCCGGCCTGGAGACGCCCAGCGGCGGCGAACTGCTGATAGACGGCCGGCCCGTCAACGGCGTGCAGGCCAAGGACCGCGACATAGCCATGGTCTTCCAGGACTACGCGCTGTACCCGCACCTGACCGTGGCGGAGAACATCGTTTTCGGCCTCAGGGCGCGCCGCGCCCCCGAGGAACAGGTGCAGGCCATGCTGGCCGAGACCTCCCGGATGACCGGCATAGCCGACTACCTCGGGCGCAAGCCCGCGCAGCTCTCCGGCGGCCAGCGGCAGCGCGTGGCCCTGGCCCGCGCGGTGGCCCGCAAGCCGCGCGCCTTCCTCTTCGACGAGCCGCTCTCCAACCTGGACGCCAAGCTCCGCATGAGCATGCGCGAGGAGCTCAAGCGCCTGCACGCGCAGGTGAAGACCACCTGCGTCTACGTCACGCACGACCAGCTGGAGGCCATGACGCTGGGCACTCAGATCGTGATACTCAACAAGGGCCGCGTGGAGCAGGCCGGCACGCCCAAGGACCTCTACCAGCGGCCGGCCAGCCGCTTCGTGGCCGAGTTCATAGGCTCCATACCCATGAACTTCTTCGACGGCGAGCACGACAAGGCCGCCGGGACGTTCAGGACCGCCGGCGCGGAGATAAAGCTGCCGGCCGGGGCGCAGGTGAAGTCTGAGGGGGGCAGGGCCAGCCTCGGCGTAAGGCCGGAGCACGTGGCCGCCGCCCCGGCTCCCGGCTATTTCGCCTCGGGCCTCACGGCCACGGCGGACTTCAGCGAGTTCACCGGCGCCTCCTATATAGTGAACGCCGACCTCGGCGGCACCAAGCTGCGCCTGATGTCGGAGGAGGAGTTCGCGCCCGGCGCTAAGCTGCCGCTGTATTTCAACGAGAAGCGCGTTTACGTCTTCGGGGAGAAAGCATGAAGAACCTTATAGCCGCCCTGTTCCTGTTCGCCGCCGCCGCTGTTGCCGCCGAAACGCCGGCCGCCCCCGCGGTCCCGGCGGAGCAGCACCGCGCCAAGCGCTACTGGCTCTGGTGCGACGGCGAGGCCAACCTCGACCTGCTCGGCACGCCCGAGGGCGTAAAACGCATAGTGACCAAGGCCGCCGGCGCCGGAGTGACGGACCTCGTCGTGGACGTGAAACTGATCAGCGGCGAGACCCTCTACAACAGCAAGATCGCCCCCAAGGTCACCGAGTGGAACGGCAAGAAGCTCCCCGGCGACGGTTCTTTCGACCGGCTGGCCGCCTTCGTGAAGGAGGCGCACAAGCGCGGGCTGCGCGTGCACGCCTCGATGAACGTCTTCTCCGAGGCCCACAAGCAGACGAAGCCTATGCGCGGCGTGCTGCTCAATAAGAAGGAGTGGCAGACCTGGATCTACAACGGCGACGGCTCCATAAAGCCCACGCTCGACGTGAACCAGGGCGCTGACGACTACGCCGGCTTCGTGAACCCGGCGCTGCCCGACGTGCAGGCCTACGAGCTGTCGATAGCCTCCGAGATAGCCTCCAACTACAAGGTGGACGGCCTCGTCTTCGACCGCCTGCGCTACAACAACCTGAATTCGGACTTCGGCGATTATTCCCGCTCGGCCTTCGAGACCTGGGCCGGCGTCAAGGTGGAGAACTGGCCGAAGGATATCTTCGAGCACGCCTCCTCCGGCGTTAAACAGGGCAAGAACTTCAAGCAGTGGCTGGAGTGGCGCTCAACGGTGATAAAGGACTTCCTCACGCGGATGGCGGCCCAGACCCGGGCCATAGACCCGAAGACCGAGGTGAACGTGTACGCCGGTTCCTGGTACCCCTTCTACTACGACGTGGGCGTGAACTGGGCCAGCGACGACTACAACGCCGGCTACGATTGGATGACCCCCGGCTATCCCCGCACCGGCTACGTGAAGCTGCTGGACAACCTGATGACCGGCTGCTACTACCCCAGCGTTACCGCGGCCGAGCTGAAGGCGAAGAACGAGACCTACACCGACCCGCTCTCCGGCAAGACCCTGCCCAAGGAGGACTGGTTCTCCGTCGAAGGCGCCTGCGACATGGCCAACAAGGTCACCATGAAGGCCCGCCCGGTCTACGGCAGCCTGTACGTCTACGACTACTTCAACCCTGAGCGCGCAGACACGGCCCGCTTCCAGGAGGCCCTGAAGATGTGCGCGGACAAGACCGACGGCGCCATGGTCTTCGACCTGGTCTACATAGAGAAGCACGACCTGTGGGGGGCCCTGAAAGGGGTTTTCCATAAATGAGCAGCCGCCGCATAAACCCGCTCTGGTTCCTGCTGCCGGCCGGCGCGCTGTTCGCCCTGTTCGCGCTGTACCCGCTGTACGGCGCGATAAAGCTGGCCTTCTTCGACTACAACGTGTTCTCGCCGGCGAAGTTCGCGGCCGCGGCCAACTTCAGGGAGATGTTCTCCACGCCCAACTTCTGGAACGCGGCTAAGAACTCGTTCCTGTACCTCGTCGTGACGCCGGCGCTGGCCGCCGCGTCGCTCCTGGTGGCGGTGCTGGTGAACCGCAAGATGCGGGGCATCAACTTCTTCCGCACGGCCTACTTCCTGCCGGTGGTGATCCCGATGGTGATAGCCGGCATAGCGTGGAAGCTGATACTCTCCGACGATACCGGCGTGCTGAACCAGCTCCTGATGTCGGCGCATCTCATCAAGAAGCCCGTGTACTGGCTGACCGGCGCCGACCTCGCGATCTTCAGCGTGATGTTCGTCACGTTCTGGAAGGGCATAGGCTACTACATGGTCATGTTCCTGACCGGCCTGCAGACCATACCCTCCAACCTCTACGAGTCCGCGCAGGTGGACGGGGCCTCGGACCTGTACGCGTTCAGGCGCATCACGCTGCCGCTGCTCAAGCCCTACGTGCTGCTGGTGCTGATACTCTCGTCGAGCGCGGCGATAAAGGTGTTCGACGAGGTGTACATCATGACCTCCGGCGGCCCGCTCAGGAAGAGCGAGACGCTGATCTACTACATGTACACCAACGCGCTGGGCGACTTCCCGCCGCGCATAGGCTTCGCCTGCGCGGTGGGCCTCGTGATCTTCGCCGCGGCGGCCGGCATAGCGCTGGCCAACCGGCTGATCATGAAGGGGGAGAAATAATGAAAAAGCCCTTTATAGCGCTCTGCCTGCTGGCGCTTTTCGCGCTGCTGGTCGGGCCGCTGCTGTGGGTGCTCTACACCTCGCTGACGGATTTCAACGGCGGGCTGACGCTGGCCAATTACGCCGGCGCGTGGAAGGACGCCAACATCTCCCGCTACCTGTTCAACAGCGTGGTGGTGACCGGCCTGACGGTGCTGCTGAACCTGGCGCTCTGCTCGCTGTTCGCCTACCCCATGGCGCTGATGGACTTCAAGGGACGCAGGCTGCTCTACGGCCTGCTGCTCGCCACTTTCTTCGTGCCCTGGGAGATGACCTTCGTGCCGCTCTTCGACGTCTGCGTGAAGCTGGGCCTCGACAACTCGCTGTGGGGCGTGGTTCTGCCCAGCTGCGTGAACGCGATGAGCATCTTCTTCCTCGTCGACGCGTTCAAGGGCATACCCAAGTCGCTCTTCGAGTCGGCCCGGAGGGACGGTCTGTCGGAGCTGGCGATCTGGCGCAAGGTGGCCATGCCGCTGATACGCCCGTCTCTCGCCGGGCTGGCGATCATCAACTTCGTCAGT
>JACCEE010293482.1_pt1 | contig 11583 bp, 13 predicted proteins | sample 7449931 | NCBI WGS metagenome assembly JACCEE01 (sample SAMN15323457, study PRJNA562643) | freshwater metagenome | isolation source: river surface water | place: USA:Blue River Watershed | collected 2017-08-19 | reverse complement strand
CTGTATTGTCTTCATTATATTATCCTTCATTATAATGAAAGATCGTTTTCTCTAAAACTCTAGTATTTCATAGAGGTATTAGATGAAAAAGATTATTAATAAAAGGATTGCCACTGGGCGATATAAGTCTAAGCATTATCGTGATAATAAATTCCTCGTATCAGTGGGGAAAAATGTTAAACGGCTTCGGATTTCGAAGGGTTATTCTATTGATCGGTTGTATCTCGAAAGTGGGTTAAGTCGGGCAACGATTAGTCTTTTAGAGCGTGGATTAACCGATCCTACATTATCTACACTAAAAAGATTAGCTGACACGAGTTGCGTCCCACTCTATGAGTTTGTAGATTTGCGCAAAAAGAATACGCAATGACTTTAGTCTGATATATAAAGTAAAGAAAATATTTTCGAGTCTCAGTTATTAAAACGTCATATAATAAGAACTTCTATTATTAAACTGGGATCACATATATGACTTTAGTTAAAAAAATGTCACTTCTTTTATTGCTTGCTTTTATTTTAACAATCGTTTCTTTTTTCATTCCATCTGTTCAACTTCTTCCGTTTTTTGTGATTTCATATTCCTCGTTAGCTTTGGGATTGTTTTTTATAATTCAAAACTATAAAAAAAGCTTTGCCAATTTATCTAAAGAGTTTTCTTCTTTAAGAGTCGCAATTAAAGAAGGTCGTGTAAAATTTAGGGGCGAAGAAAAGCATGTTATTGAAGAGTTTCGTCCTTTAATTTGTTGGACCAATGAAATTGTTCAATTAGGGCACGAGCCTATTGCTGAGTCTCTTAAAGTCATTGAGAAAATGTCGATGAATGATTTCACTAAAGAGGTAAAAGGAGAATATGCCGGAGAACATGCACTTTTGAAAGATGCTGTTAATAGGACAATACGTTCATTGAATGAAATTTTGGAACAAGTCGGAAGTGCTGTAGAGCAAGTAAAAGATGGCTCGACTCTTGTTGCAAATTCCTCTCAAGATTTATCTCAAGGGGCCACTGAATCAGCCGCATCTTTAGAGGAAATTAGTAGCACAATGACAGAAATTGGTTCTCAGGTTAATACAAATTCGAATTTCGCTGGTCAGGCAAAAGATTTAGCCGAAGCATCTCTTAAAAGCGCTACTCATGGTAATAATGAAATGAAGAGAATGCTGGGGGCTATGAGTGACATCAATAGCTCAAGTCAGCAAATTTCAAAAATTATTAAGGTGATTGATGAGATTGCTTTTCAAACGAATCTTTTAGCCCTTAACGCCGCAGTAGAAGCAGCTAGGGCAGGAAAGCATGGAAAAGGTTTTGCAGTCGTCGCAGAAGAGGTAAGAAACCTTGCAAGTCGATCAGCACAAGCGGCAAAAGAAACAACTGAGATGATAGATAACTCTACAAAAAAAGTAGATGCAGGAACAAAAATTGCTAATGAAACGGCTACTGCCTTAGAAGAAATCATGCAGCAGATTACAAAAGTATCAAGTTTGATTAATGATATTGCTTTAGCATCTAAGGAGCAAGCAACTGGCGTTTCTCAAACAGTACAGGCCCTTACTCAGATTGATCAGGTGACTCAAAGGAATGCTGCTCTTGCAGAGCAAGCAGCATCGGTTTCTGAAGAACTTTCTGGGCAGTCTATCGATTTATCGCAAACGGTAAAGCGGTTTAGATTAAAGAATAATGCTTCATCATTAAGCGAGGTGGAGGATGTTCTTATTGAGTGGAGCCCATCATATATGCTAGGTATCCATGTAATCGATGAGCAACACAAACGCCTTGTTGAATTGATTAATAAGCTTTATAAAGCTCGTCAAAGAGGTGATGACTTAAAAACTTTAGGATCAATTTTTGATGAATTAGTCGAATATACAGCAACTCATTTTAAAGATGAAGAGGCATTACAAGCAAAAGGTGGCTATCCTGATATTGCTAATCACAAAGATGTTCATAAAAAGTTAGTGGCAAAAGTGCTGGATTATGGAGAACAGCTCAAAACTGGAAAATTACAAGCATCAGACTTAATGAGATTTTTGAGCGATTGGTTGATATCTCATATTCAAGGTACTGATTCTAAATATGTTCCTTATGTTAAGAAGATTGTTTAGGGGGGGCTATGCCTCATATCGAGTGGAAATCAGAATATGAAACAGGTAATGAAAAAGTTGATAGCCAGCATCGAGAGATTTTTGCTTTGCTTTCTTCGCTATCTAATTCAATAAAAGAAAAAAAGCAAAAAAAAGTTGTAAAAGAAGTTGTTGAAAAGTTAACTATTCATATCGTTGAACATTTTCGTGATGAGGAAAATTTAATGCGTGAGAAGCATTATCCCGATCTTCTTAATCATGAATCTTGCCATAAAAAAATTTTTAATGATGCTTTTGATTTGATTGAAAAGTATAGGGAAGGTGAGTTTGAGGGAGCTACACGTTTAGTTGTATTTCTAACTGGCCTTATAACTACACATATTCAAAAAGAGGACAAACACTTTTTTGATTGGCTGGCGCAGCAAGATCGGTAACGAATCTGCTCTTGGGAATTATCTATAGCTGTGTTTTTTCTTCATATTTACCTCCAAGGGCATTTTTTTGAAACAACCTTTAACCATGGCAAATATTCAAACTTCTCTTTTTCATAACCTGTCGAAAGGAAAATATGCTTATATCCTTGGTTCCTAAGAATTACGGCTAACTCTTCACCTCTTAATTTCCCTTCTCCAAGATGGCTATCTATATATATTGTTGTTGTTTCTTTTGAGAGATTTTCTTCGTATTTGAAAAAATCTTCAGCTTCACTGATTGTTAAAAGATTTTTACCATTTTTTTTTGCTAGTTTTTCCCAAGCCCTTCTATGGACAGCTTCATCTTCAAGATAAACATATTCAAAGGTGGAAGTATCTGGTGTTGTAAAAAAAGAAATTTGAGTTTTGGTCAAGACCATTTTGGGAATAAGTCGAATTTCATTTTTTATAGCTTCATTGAAAACATTATTTTCGTTAAAACGGCTTGTGACCAATATGCTTTGTCTTTGTATGTCGTGCTTGAGAATTAGCTCTAGACCTGTCTCGTTGAAGGGGAAAAGCTCATAATCTATGAGGAAAAGCGTTTTTTCTTTTAATACGGTGTTAGCGTTGAGCCACTTGTTTAAATCATGTGGCGTTGAAAAAGAAAAAATTTCGATATTCCTATTTTTTATTTCAGGATGCCTATCGAATAGTTTTTTCCATGAATGATGAATACTAAGGTCGTCATCTAACACGACAATGGTCTTGACTTGATCTAGCTCAAGTGTTGAAACGAACCACGAAGGACGAGATTCTTTAGGAAGAAGGATGCGAACCTCAGTCCCTTGTGAGAGAGTCGAGGTAATCGATAAAGAACCGCTCCATGATTCAATAGCCGATCTAGCATGAAAAAGCCCAAGACCTAAGCCTTCTTTTTTTCCAAAGGTCTGACCCTTTTGACAGATCTTTGATAAAACATCAGGAGCAATTCCTTTCCCATTATCAGTAACTTTTATGAGGATATTATCGCCTTCTTCCTCAAGTGAAATAACGATATGCCCTTTGTTATTGATGGCCTCAACAGAGTTGTTGATGATGTTTGAGATTACCCGAGAAAGTTCAAAGACCTTTACCTTCGAAAATAACTCAGAAGAATTTGAGTTGAGATTGAAGTCGATGAGAATATCATTACGCTCTGCATATTGAGCACGTTTCTCAGCAACAATTTCTTCAATGAGGGCTGGAAGAAACTCAATTCTCAAATTTTTGTTTTTGGAAGTCGTACTTCGTTTGTTTTTTGCGAGAAGATCGCTGGCCATGTTGTTAATGCGATTAAGAGATTTTTTAATGATCTTTTCATCTTCATTTGTGATGTTTTTTATATCTGAAAGAAGATGCTCAAGAGCAACAACGGGAGAGCGTATATCGTGCGCTATTTGAGTGATAATTTGATATTTTTCCTTTTCGTTTCTCCAACGCAAAAGAAAGAGAAACATCATAAAGAAACTACTTAAAATAAAAGATAGGGATAATTGTTTCAGGAGGGACCAATAAACGTTCACTATTGTCATTTCGATTTCGTGATTGTCATGTTTGAGTACTAAATGGAAGCTGTTAAAGAGATTACCTCCATCAGCAAAGACAAGTTCTTGACTTTTTCCTGTTAGGAGGAACAAAAATCTAGCTTTTTGAACGTAGAGAGTTTCGTTACTTTCAAGCATGGTTGTGGCGAGGGAGCAAAAATTGACATCATCAAGAGTCAATCCTTGAAACTTTTTTTGCTTTATAAGCGCAACAAGAACATTTTGGGATTCTTTCTTTGTTAGATGGGCCACCGTGAAATGAATGGCAGTAAAAGAAAGTAAATAGAGGGCTAAGAATATAATGACATTTCTTTTCATTTTTTACCAGAAAGGATGAAGAACACCATCGGCTTCTTCTTTGCCGAACTCAATTTGAATAAGCTTCGGATGTTTGACTTGAATATATTTAAAGAATCGTATGGGAGATTTGATTTTAATGATTTTCCATTGATCGATCTCTATTTCTCTTTGGGCTTGATCTTTTTTGGGCATCATAAGCTTTTTGATCTTTTCTACGTTACGAGGATCGATAGATGCTTGGTGGTGGAGATCAATAGTCGATTTAGAGTTTTTAAACCAATTTGGGAAAATCTTGTGATTGAGATCAAGGACATTGTACTCAGCAATCGCTTTTTGAATGGCTTCTTCTTTTGCATATGAACACCCCATCCCAAAATTTAAATAGCCGCCAGTGAAATAGTCTTTATTAAAGGCCATTACGATATGGAGATTTGGAATGGCAGAAGTAAGTTGAACAAGATAAAGAGGTCCATCTTCCCTTACTTCGACAAAGGGGGTGAGGGAGCGGTAATGAAAGAAAAATGCGTCTCTCTCGAAGAGTTCTTCTTTCGCTCTTTGAATAGCCGTTTTGTAGAAAAGACCGCCTGCAAGGCCAGATCGGCAATGAAGAGAAAGTCCTCTACCTATTATGGATTCACCCAGCTCTGAAAGTCCTTTAATATAGGCATCAAGAATACTTTTTGAAGAACCACTGCCACAAAAATCATCTGTATTTATCACAACAATAAAATGATCTTTATGAGAATGAATGGTGACAGTGCAAGAGCTACACTTAATTCGGAGAAGGATTCTCGTTATTTGAGCTAATGAATTTGATAGGTCCATGCTTGAATTCCCCAATCCCAAGAAAGCGAAGGGTCTTTTTGTAGGCGTGGACTTTCTGCTACGATGCTTGGGTAATGAAAAAGGGGAAGGAGCAATTTGTGTTTGATTGCTCGGATTTCTAAATCCTTAAGAGCATTACCAAAGGCCACAGAGTCTTTGATTGTGGCAACTTTTTGTAATTCATGCCCAGCATTTAATACTTGTGAGTATTCGTCAGAAAAAGAAGTGAAGAAATAGAGATGACCTACAGGATCATCAGGAGAGACTCCCATTGGGCTAATAAAAAGATCAGCCCCTTCTTCATAGATTTTTCCAAGCTCATTTCTTGGGAAGAGTTTTATTTCAATCTCGAAATTGGCCTTAAGAAGTTCTAAAACTTTTGCAAAAAGAGGAAGCTTGGCCCATTCATCAAGTGTTGCAATTGAGTATTTTTTCTTTACCTTTAAATCAGTAATCTTTTTTTTAAGAGAGTTATAGGTTGATTCAGTTATTCCCCAACTCTTATCAGCAGGGGCCATAGAATAGGCTGGAACACCTAATTCCGCATAAGATTTGAGATCATTTCTTTTGCTGTCAAGAAAAGAGCTTATTTTCTCTCTGTCTTCCATGTTTACTTTTTTTGTGAAGCCAACATAGACAAGCCATTCATTTTGATAGATTTGGAGATTAAATTGTTTACCTTTTAGGGAATCGATATCTTTCTTTTGTAAAACGTGGCCATAGAGGAATGTGGCATGATCCTTTTCGGGGTTTAGGTTTTGAACGAGTTTAGTAGTATCATTTGCACCATAGGCTTCTATATAGACATCAGAAACGGAATTAGCCCTGAGGTCTTTAGGGTAATTCGCATTGATTTTTAAATGTACTGATTTGTTATTTGAGCTTTGAATATAATATGGACCTGTATAGAGCTTGCTATCAGTGATAGCAAAATCAGGAGAAGCAAAAAGAGATTGCCAGTTGTTTGGAATTGAAGTGAAGCTAATTTTTATGGTCTTTGATTCGCAAGTTATTTCTTTTACAAGGTCGCCATATTGAGCGTGTAGTGTTCCAGTAAAATTTGTTTTAATTGATTGGCATAATTCCCCAAGAGAAAAGACTTTGCCCGTTTGATCGTGGATTTCTCTTTCTTGGCTAATGGTGATTGTGTTGCTCTTGTAATCAGGAGTTATCCGAGAAAATAGAGTTTCTGCACCTTTTTTCCATGAAAGGTTTTGGTGGTAAGCAAAAACGTGTTCACTTAACATCTGGTCGCCAACAGTGAGAACATTCTTGTTATCAAGAGAGGATGAGAAAACAAATGGGACTTTTATATGAAGTTCATTCATTGTATTTTTAGTACACCCAAGGAAAGAAAATAGGCTAACAAGCACACTTAGGCTGACCGTTATCTTTTGAAGTTGTTGGATTTTTTTCGTTGTTATCTTTAAAAAATTGACCAGCATGGACGGCTCCACAAGCTAAAAGAATGAATACGATACCTAGACACTTTTCAACTTTGCTTAAAATTTTCAACATACACCTCTCCTCTGAAGAATTGTGTAGCGGACTATAGGAATAATCTGTATTGGATTCTAGGCGACTATAAAAATTATAGAGAGGCTATCTTGTTGTTTTTTTATACTCATTCCAGCGTTTGTGAAGCTTTTTTGAGTATTCGTCAATTTCTTTGATTCTTTCTTTGCGGTCTTCTGAAGAAATTGCTTCATCTTTTAATTCATCGATAAGGGCATCTAGGGCAAGAAGACAATTATCAATATCATGTCGAAGGTCTTGAGTGTTCATGTTACTTCCTCCTTAAGTGGAGAAAAAGATTGGCTCTTGATAATTGAAGAAATTCTGACGTTTGTTTTAGGTTTCCATGAAAACGCTCTTCATGAATCGTTTGAATGATTTCACTTTTAATTTTTTTTATATATTTTTTAAATCCGTAGGTTTGAATAAAATCGTAGTCGATTCTACTTTTTTCATTCGCTTTCGATGTCTCTTCGTTTGATATTTGGTTGTTCGTTTCCTCAATTGATAAAAGTTTCGTTTCGAGAATTTCTCTAGTAATGACTCCCTCCTTTAAAGATAAACAATAATTTACAATTCTTATTAGCCCTCTGATGTTGCTAGGCCATCTTCTTGATTTTAGAAACTCAAGAGCATCGGCTTTAATTACTTTTTTCTTGGGACTTTGTTTCAAGAAATGTTTTATAAGTAGGGGGATATCATTGGGACGCTTGCGCAGTGGAGGGATGGTGATTATTTCTCCAGCAATTCTATTGTAGAGATCATATCGAAACTCTTTTTCGCTCAGCTTCTTGGCAATGTCATCACAAGTTGCAGACACTAGAGCAAAGTTTGAATATATTGGCGGATCTTCTTCTCCACCAATAGGAGTAAATCGTTTTTCATCAAGACAGGTTAATAGTTTTATTTGGACAGATTCAGGAATCATAGCAATCTCATCGATAAAGAGGGTTCCTCCGTTTGCCCTAGCAAGTAGCCCCTTTTTATCAGTCGTGGCGCCAGTAAAAGACCCTTTTTTGTGCCCAAAAAGAGTACTTTCAATTAAATCTTTTGAAATTGCATTAGCATTTACTGAAACAAATTCTCCTAGAAATCCACCTTCTTCATGGAGAACCTTTGCTAGTTCTGTTTTTCCTACACCTGACTCCCCAAGGATGAGAATTGATGAGCCTTGAGCTTGGTACTTGATAAGAGATCGAATAGAATCTTGTAAAAATGAATCTTGAGTTATAAATCTCTCAGAGAAGGTAAGATGATTACTGTGCTTTTGTCTTAGGAAGTATTCCTTCATAATGAGAGATGTTGATTTTATGAAGTCTGTTTTACTATAAAAAGCTTCGGCATCTAATTCCACCATCGCTTTTTCATAGTATTCTTCATTTTCACTTGAGGATAAAATTACTGAGTATATTTGCTTCTTTTTAGTTTCTTCTAAAAGTTTAAAACCATCAAGTTTCCCATTTAAATTTAAATCGATAATAGCAAGATCGAAGTCTTGTTCTTGAAGTTTTATCAATGCTTCTTCTTTACTTCCCACGTCGACAATGTTTCCGAATTCTCCAAGGCTACTAGCTATTTTTTTTCGAATAGGGCGCTCATCTTCAATGATTAGAATTGTGAGTTGTTTCTTGGCGCCCATAAGTCCTCTTGGTCATATTTATATTGCTTAGTTTAGCATGAGTCTTGAATTAAAGACATTGTCTTAAAAATAATACAAAAGAGTCTTTTATTTGGGACTAGTTTTGAGGCTAGCCCATAAAAACAAGCAGTTGCACAAAGGAAAAAACTGGCACGGTTCCTGAATTACTAAGTCTCATCGCTACTAACTCGCAGGAGGAATCGTGAACGCTAATAAAGAGAACATTCAAAAAATTAGACAAGAGTTTCGTGAATTTCTAGGAAATTTGAGCATCGAAGAGATCACTATCAACAAGCCTCTCATGCACAAAATAACTGTTTTTCACAAAGCCTTGTTGAAACTAGAAACAATTTAGGGGGAAGAGTATGAAAGGTTTAAAGCAGAATTTTGATGAGATGGTGGGGGAAGTTACTGAGATCGAGCTTAAAACAAATCCAAAGGTGAAAGAATCTATTTCAGGGATGAATAAGGGCATCGATAATTTGTCTCAGGTTCATAAACGGGTGGATCATTTTCGGCCAGTGTTTCTGCCACGTATGACAAACGTCTTTATTTAAAGCCACTTAAACATTTATTTTTTTAGGAGTGAAGATTTATGAAAATCTTATTGGGGATACTTGCGTCTTTTTTTATAGCATCTTGTTCTTTTAAACCGTCGGACTCTGTTCCAGATGGTAGTGGGGGAGTTGTTGCTCCTGTTCAAAGTGCAAGTCCTGTTCTTATTGATCCAGCTTTAGATTCTGATGGGGATAAGGTTCCTGACATAGATGAGACAAAGATAGGACGAAACCCTTATCTTGCCGATCTACCTGAATTGAAACTTCGTTTCCTTCAGAATTATACCATTACAGCTAATTTTAATGATCGTGCTGGGCCAGTGTGGGAGCAGAAGGTTGTGATTGATACTAAGGTTGGTGCCGCTGATCCTGATTTCAAGTATCGAGTAGGGCGCATCTTTGTGAGAGATAATGCCTATCAAAGTGCTGCAACAGTAGGACGTTTTTCAAGCCATACTGAGGGAGTGATACAGGAGCATGACTATTCTTGGATAAAATATCCAGAGGTTGATCCTAAGTTTTTCCATAAGAAGGCAATAGAACTGAGCAAGGCCTTTACAGAGTGGGCAGACTTTCAAGAGTTTTCTGTGACTCTTGAAAGCTCTGTGCAGCTTCTTCCCAACCGAAACTTTGATTCTATTACTAATTTAGAAGTGTCGTTTTACTTTTATGACTATGAAAAAGAATCTTATGAAATTCTTGCGACTAAAAAGATTGAAAGACATTTCAATGCTGGGGTGACTGAAACTTTTGAAGTGACCTTAGATAATGTGCCTCAAAAACTCATTGAGGATAATTATCTTAAAAAAGGTGAGTTCATCATTTCCGAAGTGACGGATTATGAAATTCCAGCTCTGAAAACCACCTACAAGCAATTGATGGCAAGTATTAAGGAATCCACTATTCCTGTGGTCCTTAATACTCCACTTGAAAGCAGTGTGTATTTTGTTGCCGCCCCTGAGAAGGGCAGACGCTTTAGCGAAATCATGAATATCATATTTGATAAAGCTTTTAAGGTCGAGGGCGACAAGCTTATCAAGGTTGGGCAGTTTGAAAATAATCTCCCTGACTTTACTTATCTCAAAGAAGTGTCAGAGAAAGACAAGGTTGGTAAGTGGTTCGTCTTTTCTAATAAGCTTAGAAAGAGTTTCTTAGATCATGAGTTTAAGAAAGGCGATTACCTAACACTTTCTTATATCACAGGGAGTGAGCTTGCTTCTCAAAGCAGCGAAAAGATTTATTCAAGGAAGCTTAACTTTGATGGGGGGGATGAAAATACTCTTTTGCCATTAGGGAACGTCTCTCCTAATTCAAAAATTAGTGTTCAAGTAAGAGGACTTTTTGCGAATGGAACGGTCTTAGATCGAAAACAAGAAGTCATTGATACTCAAGATCATAGTTGTGGGACAAATTGCTTTAGTGTGGGGCGTTTGTGTCGTTGGGAAGTTGTTACGCCACTTCACTATTCAAGACCTGTTTCATTTAAAGAAGACTTCGCAGGTGACATTGAAAAGATTTCACTGGTTTTAAATGACGTAGAATACTCGTTAAAGGATCTTTTCAAAGAAGAAAATGGCCAAAGAAAAATTTCTCTTAAGTTTGAAGGTGGAGATCTATTTCTTGAAATCGCTGACATTACAAAAATTGCTCCCATTAAGAACTTTGAAGAAAATCTTCTTTATCTCAAAGTAAAAACATTTTCTGAGAATTCCTTCTATGGAATCAAGCTAACTGAAGTCGGACGTGTTTGGGATGGAGTAGGTGGCTGTCCATTTCTAACTCCAGGAATGGCACTCGATAAAGGGCTTCCTATTGCCTCTGAGAGTATCCATCTTGATAAGATTCAATACGCTCATAAAAACGCCATTCGTCCAGAGTTTCAATCCAAGATTATTTATTCCAAGGCCAGTGCTTGGAGAAATCGAATCAGCTTAAGTGTGAGTTCAAGCATTAATAACTTTTTTAACTAGGGGGAAATATGTCTTTTAAAAAGGAGGTTGTTCTTTATCCCATTCTTATTATGGGAGCAGGACTAACAGTAGGACGGGCCGCATATGCAAGGGATGTGATTGAAACGGCCAATCGTTTGAGCCAAACGATAACGAAGTTTGGAATGGCCATTTCTGTTGGGGGAGTTGCGGTTTGTGGGATTTATTTCATTTTTGGAAAACAAGATGCCACCGCCAAGCTTATCCAGTGCTTGATTGGCCTTACATGTATTTGGGGCGTTCAGACGTTTATTAGCACCATTTCTTCAATTGCTTAGTGAGGTGAGTATGAAAGAGAGATTTCCAAAATTCTTAAAAGAAAATCCAAAGGTCATGGGACTTGGAGTTTTAGAGCTAGCTATCCTCATTGTAGGAATGCTCATTACTCCGCTTTTAGGCCCTAAAGCTCTTTTCGGTTTTGTTTTAACCATTCTTCTTATCGTTGCTTCTAAATGTTTAAGTCACAAGCTTGATTTTAGATCAGTGGAACTTGCTCCTTATAAAAAAAGAAGCCTTGAGTGGATAAATGAGAGGAGAAAGCTTTTATGATTTTTCCCGTCTTTTCTACACACGAAAACAAACTGACCTCACTTAAAGGCGAAGTAGGCTACTGCTTCAAGGTTGAAAGTATCGATACTGAAATGCTTCGAGATGCAGAAGCTTTCTACAGCGATGTACAGG
>JACCEE012763835.1_pt1 | contig 11587 bp, 8 predicted proteins | sample 7449931 | NCBI WGS metagenome assembly JACCEE01 (sample SAMN15323457, study PRJNA562643) | freshwater metagenome | isolation source: river surface water | place: USA:Blue River Watershed | collected 2017-08-19 | reverse complement strand
TTCGCTTCGTCGGGATTACCAGCTTTATGGGGGTCCTCACCGCCGGTCTGTTTGGCCTCGGTGTCAGTCTCTACACCCGCACCACCGTCCCCGGAGCCGTGCGCTTCCACCTGGTTTACGATAATGGTGGCACCCAAACCGCGATCGCTGTCCCCCCCACCATCACCGAATCCCAACTAGAAGCCACTCTCCGCCAAGCCGCCTACGATTTATTTTCCCCCGGACGTTTAGGCAGGGGAGAAAACCAACTCACCATCCGCGCTCGCACCATCATCCATCCCCAACCCGACGTTTCCCAACCCCTCTATTTAGGTCAAGTCAAACGCTCCCTTGGTAGTCGCGATGATGATAACATGCAAATTGAAATCTATCCCGACAAATTAGCCCAATTACCAGAAGTTCAGGGATAAACTATTGGTCATTTGTCCCTTGTCCCTTGTCATTTGTCCTTTGTCTTTTGTCCTTTGTCCTTTGATTATTCATACAAGCAGACAAGTGACAAGTGACAAATGACCAATGACAAATGACCAATGACAAATGACCAATGACCAATGACCAATGACCAAGGACAAAGGACAAATGACCAATGACCAAGGACAAATAACAAATGACAACCCTTAATTTTCCCACTCCCCTAGAATTAAATCTAGAATTAACCGACGAGCAATTTTTTCAACTTTGCCAAAACAACCGGGATTTCCGCTTTGAACGCACCCCATCAGGAGAATTAATTATTATGCCCCCCACAGGTAGCGATACCGGCAGACGCAACCTAGAATTAGGCTATCAACTCCAAGCCTGGAACCGGCAAAATAAATTGGGAGTAGCTTTTGATTCTTCTACCGGGTTCAAATTTCCCAACGGCGCTAACCTCTCTCCTGATGCGGCTTGGATAAAAATCGAGCGGTGGAATGCTATCACCCCAGAAGACCAGGAAAAATTTGCCCCAATTTGTCCAGATTTTGTGGTAGAATTATGCTCGCCGTCCGACCGCCTGAAAGATATCCAAGAAAAAATGCAAGTTTACCTCAATAATGGGGTAAAATTGGGGTGGTTGCTAGACCGGAAAAATCGCCGCGTGGAAATTTATCGCCCTGGTCAAGCTGTGGAAGTTTTAGAAAATCCAGCTACTCTGTCGGGAGAGGATATATTACCCGGTTTTGTATTGGATTTAACAGAAATTTTGTAATGGTCATTAGTCACTTGTCCTTTGTTAGACAGAAACCGGGTTTCTGCGATAATCTTGGGGTTTTAACAGAGACGCAGGTTAAGAAACCCGGTTTCTCTTCCCAGGGACAAATGACCAAGGACAAAGGACAAAGGACAAAACTAAAAATTATCTTAAATTATTTGGGCAACCAGGGCTATTCATAGGGTTAGCGTTATGCTAAGTATAAAAAACTAAGCCCACTGGCGTTAACTACGGAAATGCAACATCAAACTGCTACGGAGTCTATTGCTACCCTAAAGTCCTACACCCTGCCACCCTTACAGGTTTCCCCGTCACGGGTGATGCGGGGAGCGGGGATATTGGGTAATGCTGGGGAGGCGAACCGACAGGTCAGCGAAGCGATCGCCCGTTTGGGGAGCCGTCCGGTCATCGTCGGGGGTACTCACTCCCTCGCTGTCACCCTCCCCCGTTTAGAACCAATATTGCAACAACATCGCCTCATCGGGGTTAGCTCCTCTTACCTCCCCGACTGCAGCGACAGCAGTCTCGCCAAACTCACCCAAGCTGTCACCGCCCACCAAGGGGATATGATTATTGGGACTGGCGGCGGCAAAGCTCTGGATGCGGCTAAACTTTTGGCTTATCGCTGTGGTCTCCCTGTGGTGACTATCCCCACTTCGGGGGCTACTTGTGCCGCTTGGACTGCTTTATCTAACGTTTATTCCGACCAGGGAGCATTTCTCTATGATGTGCCCCTAGATAGATGTCCCGATTTACTGATTTTGGATTACGATATCATTGCTACGGCACCGCAACGCACCCTCGTGGCGGGCATTGGGGATGCGATCGCCAAATGGTATGAAGCCTCCGTGAGCAGCGGTCATTCCCAAGACACCCTCATCATTGCCGCTGTACAACAAGCCCGAGTCCTACGAGACATCCTATTACAAAAAGCCGCCGCCGCCTTAGCCCAGCCCGGTAGCCAAACTTGGCGGGAAGTCGTAGATGCCACCGTCCTACTCGCAGGCGTCATCGGCGGACTCGGAGGCGCTCAATGCCGAACCGTCGCCGCTCATGCGGTCCACAACGGTTTAACCCACATCGACCCCCACCACCACACCATCCACGGCGAAAAAGTCGCCTATGGCATTCTCGTGCAACTACGTCTCGAGGAAATGGTACAAGGCAACCAACTCGCCGCCACCGCCAGACAGCAACTCCTCAAGTTTTACACCGATATCGGACTACCCCAAACGATCGACGATTTAAACCTCGGAGAAATTAGCAGCCAAGATTTGCAAACAGCCGCCGAAATTGCCTGCAAACCCAATTCCGACATTCACCGCTTACCCTTTGAAGTCACCCCCACCCAATTAATTGCCGCCATGCTCTCTACCACCACCCCAGTGGGGTAACGCTTTGAATCCCAGAAACCGGGTTTCTCGCCAAAATCTCGGTTCTTAACCAGAAATCATGTTAAGAAACCCGGTTTCTAAAAACCCCCCCTACTCCCCATCACCATGCCAGTTCCTAGCCAAACTGCGAATTTCCTGTAACTCTGCCTCTGACATTCTGTCTAAATTCTTCAGAATAAAACTGATTCGTCCCTGTTGTTGCAGCCGCTCCCGGTGTCTGTGTAAAAAATCCCAGTAAAAGAAATTAAACGGGCAGGCTTTCGCTCCCGTTTTCAGCTTGTAATTATAAGCGCAATTGCCGCAATAATCACTCATTTTATGAATATAATTAGCCGAAGCGGCGTAAGGCTTAGATGCCAATATGCCCCCATCGGCAAATAACCCCATCCCAATCACATTCGTCTGCATCACCCAATCGTAGGCATCGATAAAAGCGCTGTGAAACCAGCTTTCTACTGCCTGGGGAGATAAACCAGCAATCAAAGCAAAATTACTCAATATCATCAAGCGCTGGATGTGATGAGCGTAACCCGTGCGTTCTACCTGTAATAGCACTTGGTGCAGGCAATTCATATCAGTTTGACGAGCATCCCAGAAAAAATCTGGTAAAGGATGATGGTGATTAAACCAATTACTGCTGGCATAATCAACATCTACATACAGATACACGCCGCGCATATATTCTCGCCATCCCAGTACCTGGCGGATAAACCCTTCCACGCTGTTTAAACTCAGTTGGCGCTGATGATCAGCAGTTTCAGCCGCTTTTATCACTTCTAGCGGCTGCAGTAAACCGATATTCAAATAAGGAGCAATCAGAGAATGCCACATGGTCTCTTGTCCCGTTACCATTGCATCTTGATAGGGACCAAAATCCGGCAAGCGGTGGGTGATAAAGTATTCTAATACTGCCAGAGCCTGCTCTCTCGTCACTCCCCAGCGGAAAGGTTCCGCTGTGCCATACATAGGAATATGATGTAGAGATTTCACTTGGGAGATAACTGCTTGGGTTATGGCGTCTGGTTCTGACCACAAAGGCTCTGGAGGATAAAGTTTACCTTTAGGGGGTTGGCGATTTTCTTTGTCAAAGTTCCAGTTACCGCCGATGGGTTTATTTCCCTCCATCAGGATATTCAACCGGCGTCTGCTTTCCCGATAAAAATCCTCCATTAATAACCGTTTGCGGGGCGAAGCCCATTGTTTAAATTCCGCTTCACTCCAGATAAATTGGTTGTTGGGAATGATGGTAATTTTACAAGGTAGTTGCAGGTGGTTGATTTTGTCTAGAAATGGCCGATCGTTGGGCGCCATTATTCGCAGTTCTTGGATGTGATGGAGATTGACCCACTCGGTCAGGGGGGTGGCGAAGTTAGCCGCTGCTTCATAATAGGTGACGGTTTTGCCTTGGCGGCGTAATTCAGCGGCAAAGTGGCGCATGGCTGACCACACTAGGACCAGTTTTTGCTGGTGATAGGGGCGCTGTTGGATATGTGCGAAAGATTCAATAATGATGATGGGGGTATTTTCTGGGGCGGTGGTAATAGCGGCTTGTCCATGCCATAGTTGGTCCCCTAGCACCCAAATGCCGATGTTCATAAGTATGTTTGCTTAAGTAATAACTACTAATGTCAGAGGTTGAGGGATGAGATTTCTAGGTTAACCCGCTCCTACTGGGAGAATTATTAAGTTATGAAACAAATTCTTGACTTAACTGAGGAATTTTTTGTATTATTTGATACAGACAAACGATGTTAGATAAGGATAAGGCGGCAATCCAGTGGTTTCCCAAGGGTGGGAAACGCCGCAGAGCCGCTACTCTATAGGAAGGGGAAAGATGATGAAACTGGATATCAATCTACTAACAGCCAGCAACCTTCTCGCCGCCACCTCTCTCGCCGATCGGAAGGGACAGGGGTATTTTTCGGGGGAGTGGGTTCACTTGCTGGCACTGCCTGGAAAGTTCAGTTTTGACGAAGCATTGCTGTTATGTCAGTCTGACGATCGGGGTTGGGTAACTTGGATTCCGGATTTTGGGGAAGCCATTCTGGACGATCGTCAATTTTGCTCGATTTATTAAAAATTTGCCGATAATTCTGGGGGTAAGGGCACAGCATTAACCGCAGTCAGATGCTCCTTACCCCAAGAATTAGCCTCAATTTAAGCGATTTGTGCCGCCAAGGGATGTGGGGAAGTTTTTGGCATTCTAATGGGGATATCAATCACAAACTCGGTGCCTTCTCCCGGTTGGGAGTTACAGTGGATTTTGCCGCTGTGCTTTTGCACGATGGAGAAGCAAACAGACAACCCTAAACCGGTGCCAAATCCTACGGGCTTCGTGGTAAAAAATGGGTCAAATATCTTATGTTTGACTTCTGCAGGGATGCCTGGGCCATTATCACCGATGCGCACCCGCACCCACAATGGTTCCCCGCCGTTGCTGGTGACAGTTTCGGTGTGAATGTAAATCTCTGGTGGGTAATGGCTGGAACGTTCAGCCTGTTGTTGCCTCGGTTCTACGGCATCAATGGCATTGGTGAGAATATTTAGCCATACCTGGTTTAGGAGGGCGGGATAACACTCTACCGGAGGTAAATTTCCGTATTGCTTGTGAAGCCGCGTCTCCTGTTTCAGCTTGTGGTTGAGAATCACTAGGGTGCTGTCGAGACCTTCGTGGATGTTGACAAATTTGATGGTGGCTTCGTCTAGGCGGGAAAAATTGCGCAAGGATAGGACAATCTCCCGAATCCGATTCGTGCCATTTTTGATAGATGCCATGATTTGCGCCAAATCTTGGCGGATGAATTCTAGCTCGATTTCCTCCTCTTTTGCTTGAATTACCGGAGATATATTGACTGTTTCTTGCCGGTAAGCATCCAGCAATTCCAGTAATTCTTGAATATAGTTATTGGCGTGTTCGGCGTTGCCGTAGATAAAATTAATGGGATTGTTGATTTCATGGGCGATTCCTGCTACCATCGTCCCCAAGGATGACATTTTTTCGGCTTGGATAAGCTGAGCTTGGGTGTGCTGGAGCTGGTGTAATGCCAGTTCTAACTCGCGATTTTTTTCCTGCGCCCTGGCTTCTGATTTTTCTAATGCCACCATAATTTTTTTCCGCCGCGCCATTTCGGCGGTTAAATCGTGATGACTTTTATGTAAGGCACGATGGGTAAAAATATAGTCAAAAATTAATCCGGTCAATGGCACAAGATAGGCAATTATTTTCAGCCCGTGAGCGATGTTGAAATTATTATCAAACAGCTCGGATGAACCAAACACCATGTACAATTGAGTGGCCGCATTGGGAATAGTCCCGATAATTAGGGCATGAGAGAAAATGCTGGGATTTTCTTGATAAAATTTGGGGTAAAGAAAAATGCCAGCACCGAGAAAAATTATCAAAGGGGCTACGTCCCAGGGGCGGGCGATTATGGCGGTGGGAAATATAGTTTGGGGGAGGATTTCGCTGGTTGCGCAAAAGTGGATTATCCCATATGCCATCAGGACAAATCCACTGGTGATGATGAAGACGAAATTAATATTATGTTGCCATTTTTTGGGAGGTGATGCCAATAAAATGCTGATGCCGGTGGCAGCGAGGAGAGCGTTTGCCATCCGGCAAATTACCCAGGTGAAGGGAATGAGGTTGTGGTTGTCGGCTACTGCTTCAATCAAGCGATCGGCTGCTAAAGTGTGAAAGGCATCTATCACTCCGGCGCACAGGAGGGTAACGCCAATCACGGGGGTGGTGGGGTTGCGATCGATACTGAAGTGAGCAAATGCCAGGATGGCGGTAAAAATGGCGGTGCAAAAGGCACTCCATTCTAAGATGGTGTGGGTGTAGTCTCCTGCCAGACTTTGGTGTAAGCTGTCTGGTTTTGCTCCCGCCACAAGCTGCAAGGCAGTGTCCCAGTCAATGGGGGGCTGAGGGGAACTAAAATCAAAACCGATTTGGTTGAGCAGCAGCGGGAGGATGCAGGCGGCTAATACTAGCCAGACTAATGGCTGTGGCAGTCTGTGATCTTGGGCACCAAACCCGGCGGATATGGGGGCTAAAAATAAGCGAAGATATCTCTCCTGTAACCTCGCTTGAATTACTTTTTTCATTACAAAAATCATGGCGTAATCTGCTCCAACTGGTGAAAATGCGCCGAAGCGGCTCAATGCCTGTCCCATCCACCGGGTTTCTTAACTAAATCTAGGTGAAAATACCAAGATTATCCCAGCAACCCGGTTTCTCCTCTACCTATCCTATTTGTCTGTCACAACCAGCCGCTCATGCAGTAGCCACGGGTTTTAACCCGTGGCTACACCAACAAAACCCCCCTTCCGGGGGTTATTTGGGTTTAGCCTGAAACAACCCAGTTTCTCATCGAGAGTGTTTACCGCAATGTCTATCCCTTCTTTCTATTCTAGCTATTGCTACATTTGTGCCGCTATTGTTGGCCATTCATGTATATTTTGCTACAGATATAGTCATTTCAAATAATCAGGAGCCGAACCTGAGACTTGCACCGACCCTATCAACGTTCTTTGCCTAACCCCCAATCGGGGGTTTGATTCATGTAGCCACTACCTTTAGGCAGTGGCGGTGTCACCCGTGGCTTACAGCCTGTTCAGAAATAATCTGATCGGTTCTCAAATCCCGGATCCTTTTTGGGATCCAGATTTAGGGTGAGGGCAATGTATTAAACGACTGGTGGGTTGTATGTATCATTCTTATTTGAAATGACTATATATGCTGAACTGGTGGGGTCGAGCCCCTTTCCCTCACCCTGCTCTGCTGGGAAGCATTCCCGTTCAAGGTGGTTAAGTGATTACCATATTTCTCGGCGCCAGTCAATAGGCTAAAGTTACGATATATTACATTGCCGTGACAATTAGGACCAGGCGGGATGATGGCAACCCATTACTGATATAATTTCAACTCCACGAGCAGGACGACCTGTAGGGTGGGCTGAAGCCCACCCTACTACTACTGACTGGGTGAATTGGTGAAAGCGGGGAGTGAATGGCAGATGTTAAATCCAAATGGAACGGCGAAAAATTTTCCCCAACCACTAGATAAGGTGGCTCTAGCTTTGGTGTTGGGTCTGATGGTGGCGATCGCGGTGTTGCTCAAAAGCGGGGAAGCGGCGACGCCCCGGGTGCGGTCTTTTTCCTGGCAAGACCGAGAGGTGAGCGCCCCCGATCGGGCATTTATCCTCACCTTCAGCCGCCCTATGAATGAAAAAAGCGTAGAGGAAAACTTGCGCATTGACCCACCGCTACCAGGTAAAATTAGCTGGGCAGGCAGACGCATGGCTTACACCCTAAACGCCCCGGTGCCTTATGGCGTCCAGTTTCAACTCCAGCTCCAGGGGGCGCGGGATTCTTTTTCGTCATCCAATGATATCCCCAGTCTGAGCGAGCCTTTTTTGGGGAAATTTCGTAGCCGCGATCGAATCTTGGCTTATCTCGGCGTCAGTCCCGAAGAACAAGGGCAACTGATTTTATACAACCTCAGCGCCAATCAAGCGCGTCAGCTAGTCCTGACACCAAAAGATTTAATCGTCCAAGACTACGAACCCTATCCCGATGGCTCGAAAATCTTGTTTGCTGCCATTCCCCGTGAAGCTAGGGGCAAAGAGGTCAACCTACCCAAACTCTACACCGTCAGTACCGGCATTAAGCGCCCCTCTGGGGATAAAGGTATCACCACCTGGGAACCGCCAGGAAAACCGGAACTGGTTTTGGATAATCAAGAATACCGCAACCTGAGATTTGACCTTTCTCCTAATGGAAAACTGGGCATAGTGGCTCGCCAAAACTTGAAAGACCCGATGGATTTTGGCCTGTGGATGCTCAAGCCGGACCCAGAACCCCAGCGCCTGGAAACTCAACCGGGGGGAGATTTCGAGATTGCCCCCGATGGTAGTACCCTGGCACTCCTGCAAGGACAGGGTGTGGCCATCCTATCCCTGGAAAACCCCAGCACTCCGGTGCAATTTTTGCCCCAGTTTGAACAAGTTCTCGGTTTCGCCCCCGATGGCTCTGCCGCTGCGATGGTAAAATTCAACCGTGACCCCAGCAATCCCCGCCGCGCTCTGTTTTTAGTCACCACTGCAGGGGTGGAGAAAGAACTGTTTCGCACCAAAGGGTCAATTCTCGCCGCTGAGTTTGACCCATCCAATCGCACCCTCTACTGTCTTTTGACGCAGTTGATTGAAAGTGAGGATGCTTATCGAGAAGAGCCGTATATTGCTGCGATCGACCTCAACACCAAAGACATCAAACCCCTGGTGATTCTGCCCGAACAGCGCGATATCCAAATCAGCATCTCCCCTGATGGTCTGGCCCTGTTGTTCGATCAGGTCGTCACCACCAGTAAACCCAGCAATTCCGCCTCTCCCGTAGGCCCGCGTACCGCCTCGGGAGCGGTGGTGACAAATAGTCGTCTCTGGCTCATTCCCCTGTCTCCTGGCACCCCAGTGAAAGACTTACCCGCACCTATCACCCCAGAACGCTTGCCCTTTTCAGGCTTGCGCCCCCTATGGCTACAGTGATTTCAAGGCCGATCGTGAAGTCTAAGGGTTTGTAGTTGGGCTTTAGCCCAAAAATTCCGGATGGCTAAAGCCCAACTACAAACAATTAACAATTATCCTGGGTTTGTAGTTGGGCTTTAACCCAAATTTCGGATGGCTAAAGCCCAACTACAAACAATTAACAATTATCCTGGGTTTGTAGTTGGGCTTTAGCCCAAATTTCGGATGGCTAAAGCCCAACTACAAACCTGTACAATCACCTTCCGACCAAGAACAAATGACTAAGGAAAAACAACGAACTTATGCTATTATTGGCACCGGGGCTGTCGGTGGTTTCTACGGTGCCAGATTACAACAAGCGGGAATAGAAGTGCATTTCCTGCTCAACCGAGATTGGGAATATGTCCGCGAACACGGTTTGGTTGTGGAATCTCACGAAGGCAATTTTACTTTGCCCCAGATAAACGCTTGGAGGCATACTCACGAGATGCCTGCTTGTGATGTGGTCATTGTCGCGCTGAAAACTACTAAAAATCATCTACTCCCAGAAATACTGCCCCCAGTGGTCAAACCGAATGGGGTGATTTTACTGCTGCAAAATGGTTTGGGTGCTGAACTGGAAGCCGGGAAAATATTTGCTGCCCAAACTGTGATGGGCGGTTTATCTTTTATCTGTAGTAACAAAATTGGACCGGGACATATCCGCCATATCGACTATGGCGCTATTACCCTCGGAGAATATGCGCCAGATTATCAAGCCGTAGGGATTACTGAGAAGATGGAGGCAATTAAAAGTGATTTTGATACCGCCAAAATCCCCCTGTTTCTAGAGGAAGATTTACTGCAGGCGCGATGGAAAAAATTGGTGTGGAATATCCCTTATAATGGTTTATCGGTGGTGCTGGATGCTAGAACCGATGAGATTATGGCTTCACCCCATACTCGCCAGTTAGCGGCTAGTTTGATGCAGGAAGTGGCGGCGGGTGCTGCCGCTTGCGATCGAGTTATTTCTGATGAGTTTATTGCCAAAATGCTGGAGCATACGGAGAAGATGAAACCGTATCTCACCAGTATGAAACTGGACTTCGATCGCGCCCATCCTCTGGAAGTCGAGGGGATTTTTGGCTATCCTTTGCGCATGGCTACCAGCTTAGGGGCAGATTTACCCCTGATTTCTATGTTATATCACCAGTTGAAATTTATTGACCTGCGGTTATCAGCCTCTGTTTAATTCACCACAGGCGTAGGGTGGGCAATAGTTCGTAGGGTGGGCAGTGCCCTACCTAAGAACCTCGTCACAGGCAGTAACAAGAAGTAAGGCACTGCCCACCCTACTACTTGTCACTTGTCACTGGTCACAAGGCAATTTGTCACTTGTGACGCCGGAGAAGAAACCGGGTTTCTCAAACATGGTTCTTGTGCTTAACCAAGAGTTGACGCAAGAAACCCGGTTTCTGTGGGACAAATGACAAATGACAAAGGACAAAGCAGCAATAGTTCGTAGGGTGGGCAGTGCCCTACCTAAGAACCTCGTCACAGGCAGTAACAAGAAGTAAGGCACTGCCCACCCTACTACTTGTCACTTTTGAAATCTTCTGTTTTAAGTCAAATTTCATTTGTCATTAGTCCTTTGTCCTTTGTCCTTTGTCCTTTGTTTGGTCATACAAGGGACTTAGGACTTGGGACAAGGGACAAGGGACAAGTGTCACTTGTCATTAGTCCTTTGTTGATTCATCCAAATGACAAATGACAAATGACATTCCGGACAAATGACAAATGACAAATGACAAATGACTAATGACTAATGACAATAGCGTTACAATTTGGTGCCGCAGTGGGGGCAGAAATTGTTGCTGGTGGTATTTTTGGCGCCGCAGTTGGTGCAGAAAATCACATCAGCGATCGTTTCTTTTTGGGGCTGTTCTGGTAAACCTACCATTTGGGCGTTGTTCTTCCCAGGGGCAACCATTGGATAGCAGTTTTCGTCCCGGGTTACGCGCACGTCGAGAACCACTGGACCTGGGTGGGCGAGCATTTCGGCGATCGCCTGTTTCATCTGTTCCCGCTCTTTCACCACTATCCCTTTAATTCCATATGCCTGACACAGCAAGGGAATATCGGGCATCCCCACTTCCATATTAGAAGCAGAATAACGCTCACCATAGAATGCTTGCTGCCACTGGCGGACCATGCCTTGCCAACCGTTGTTGATAATTACGGTTTTGACGGCTAAACCGTATTGGGCTAGGGTGCCCAGTTCTTGCAGGTTCATGGCGAAGCTGGCATCGCCGCTGATACAGATAACTTGCTCTTCGGGCAGGGCGACTTTTGCTCCCATTGCCGCTGGCACACCATAACCCATTGTGCCTAAACCGGCGCTGGAAATCCAGCGGCGGGGGCCGTTTTTAAGGAATTGGGCGGTCAACATTTGGTGTTGGCCCACGTCGGTGGTGTAGTTGGCGTCTGGGGCCTGGTTG
>JACCEE012055873.1_pt1 | contig 11592 bp, 9 predicted proteins | sample 7449931 | NCBI WGS metagenome assembly JACCEE01 (sample SAMN15323457, study PRJNA562643) | freshwater metagenome | isolation source: river surface water | place: USA:Blue River Watershed | collected 2017-08-19 | reverse complement strand
CCACAAATAAAGCTGCATCCCCCGCTACTTCGGGTAAAGCACTTTTTTTGGCGCTAATGAGTGGCAACTTAAAGTAAAAAGCTTCCAAAATGGGTAATCCAAAACCTTCATTTAAAGAACTTAAACAGTAAGCAAATGCATGATGATACATAGAGGCTAATACATCTGCCTCCAGATACCCTAATTGAATCACTGAATCTTGCAATTCCAGAGACTGAATAGCTTGGTCAATAGCTGGAGCGTCGTTTAATGAAAATTTTACTGGGGTATTACCTACTAAAACTAATTTGTATGCAGGATATTGGGCATGAACTTTAGCGAAAGCTTTTACTAGTCTAACCAAGTTTTTTCTTTTCTCCAATACACCCACATGCAAAAAATAAGGAGATGTAATTTTATTAGGCAATATCTTGGTATTTACAAAAGTCTTATTTGCTTCCCATACTACTTTCATTTTGGAATCATCAAAATCTTCTTTGGCTAAAATAGCTTTTTTAGCTGCTTCTGTAGGTACAATTAGTAAATCCGCTTTTTTGGCTGCAGGTACTCCCAGATAATGAAATAAGCTTAACCATAAAGGATGATAATGTTCTGGACTTTCCCAAAAAAAAGCATCATGCAAGACTGCAATGGTTTTTAAACCCCTTTTCCAATAAGGAACAAAAAAATCACTACAAAACAAATGGGTCACCCCTTTTCTTTTAGCCAAAATAGGCAGTTGTATTTGTTTCCACCAAATAAAACGAAGGTGTTCCATCAATTTCCACCATTTGTTTTTGCCAGTATAAACCTTGTATTGGGTATCTAATACAACTAGGTTCAAAGAAGGCATGGATTGCCATTGTTGTAGCAACTCCGTCAAATAAGTACGGGCTCCGGTTTGAGCAATACGCAAATCGCGGATATCTACTCCAAGTACTATGGGCTTATTTGCGTTGTCTAACATCATACGAAGATAAAAGATAGTAAATAAACTGATATATTTGTTTATGCAATACATGGTATATATTTTTCCCCTGCTATTTCTAATAAGCTTTGCCATTAGCTTGTACAAAATACTGCGAGGAGACCCCAATGGATTATTTGTTTTTTTAATTGGGGGGCTACCATTTTACGCTATTAGTCTATCCACTTTTTATTTATTAGGCGGTAAAAATATAATTCCCATTATACAATCTACCAAAGAGTTGATTATTGTATTAAGTCTGGTAACACTTATTTTACAAAACAACACGCAGTTTAAATGGACCTTGCTAGATAAATTGATTGTACTATTTTTTGTGTTTAGTAGTATCTATGTGTTTATTCCTTTGGGACCTAATGGATTTATGCAAAGACTATTAGCATTTAAAGGGCTTAGTTTTTTCCCGTTGGTATATTTTTGTGGTAGATTATTTCCGCTGCAAAAAACGCATATCGAAAAGTATTTTAGCTTTATTTTAATACTCACTATCGGAGCTGCCTTAATTTCTTTTGGGGAATATTTTATACAAACACATTTACAAGTTTATACAGGCTATAGTGATTTAAACTATAACGTATATAAACAAGCCCCTAGTGGAAATTATGGACTTAGTTGGACATTTGAAATTGAAAATGGAGCAAAGCGATTTGCGTCTTTTTTTTCAACACCCTTAGAACATGCTGCTGCAACATTGGTTGCACTTGCAGTAATTGGTGGCTTATACACTCATAAAAACAACCAAGTATTATTATCCAAATTAGGTTGGTTTGCTTTTTTTGCTACTATTGCTTCTATTTTATTGTCTTTATCTAGAGCAGCTATCATTAGTTATTTTCTCATTATTTTGATCTATAGTTTTGTGACCAAGAGAAAAGAAATACTGTCTTTGTTTTATGCAAGTATTATTTTATTCACAATTTATCTATTTAGTTTTAGTAGCAAAGAGATTCAAGATTTTGTAATGAGCACGATCAGTTTTAATAACCAATCTAGTGTTGGACATTTAGTTGAATGGCTTACTGGTATTGAATCTATGATCGCCAAGCCATTAGGTCTTGGACTTGGGGCTTCTGGAGGTATTACAGCCAATGAAGGTGATGCAGTGGGTGGAGAAAACCAATTTATTATTGTAGGTGTACAAATTGGTGTAGCAGGATTACTATTGTATGTATGGATACATTTTTATACGATCTATTTATCCTATAAAAATTACAAGTACCTAATGGGGAAAGAACAAAAAATTGCATTGATGGTACTACTTATCAGGGTAGGATTATTATTACCCATGTTTACTTCTAATTTAGATACCTATATCTACATTAGTTACTTGATGTGGATGATGACTGGTTTACTAAGTAATATTTTATCTAAACCAAATGCCCAGCTTGAACATAAAGCTGTTTAAATCATTATTGGAGTTCCACTGGTAATTGAATGATTTTTTATACGCCACACTAGAGCTAATCACAAAATTTTTAAACGGATGATCTGCTAATAAGCGAAGGCCAAAATCTAACCATTTGGTTTTACTTGGATCAGTAAATGCTAAATTATCTTCAAAGTACACTCCATTTTGTGTTACTCGATCCAATTGAATACCATATTGTTGTAAGCCATTGAATTTACTAAGTCTCAAAGTTTGCGCATTAGCTCCTTGACCAATAGGTGCTCCTATAATTTCACCTAAATGTGTATAGCCCTGAATGGCCCTACTGTGCACATACCAAGAGCCTCCACTCAACAAAGGCCAAGAAGGAGGTTGTTGCATTCGAGTATATTCTGAAATCAATTGCCAGTATTTTGTTTTGGCTTCATTGACATTGAATAGTTTTCTAATTCCTAGAGTGTATGCTCTTGTATGATCTAATCTTTGAATAGCATCTCTTAAATTAAAGAAAGCATCATTTCTCCCCCATTCCATATAAAATTCTGCATTAGAAGCTTTCATCAAATAACGCAGAAAAAAAGCTGCATACTGATCTCTGGATTGCTCTGTTTCATAATTATTATCACTCGCTCTATCCACATTATTTAATAATAAGATCCATTGCTGATTGGCTTTCAATTCTGATTCATTCTCTTGAACCACCCTCGTAACTCCCAAACTTAATCCATTGATCCATTTGGGTTGATAAGTTACAATGGCGCTGTTTAAATATCTTCTTCCAGGTGCAGTAGCAGATGCCACTTCGGCTAAATCTTGATATTTTGGATTCATTGGATCCAAATAAGCTGCAATCATTTGCCATTCAAAATTTCCAATGGGAGTTTTGAGTGGTCTTCTACTATTAAATGTTGCATGTGCAAATCCAGGAGCATGACTACTTAAAATCAAAGGATTAAAAACAGAAGGGCCCCAACTTATATTTTCGGTGCTAATTCCAATTGAAGCTGCACCTGCATTTAACCTAATACTAGAATTACCCCAGAATAGTTGATTAAAATGGATTTTTTGTGCATTGACCCATTGTGGTTGTAACTGTATGGTTAAGGGTCCAAGTTTAGCAAAGACCCCAGCCGAAGCCATTACTTGATATCCACTGCTAGCCAACATGGGGCCATCTAATAATTTAAAGGGGATATCGGTGACATATTGTTGTTGTAATTGAAGCGGCAACCAATTCAAATATGCTTTTTTATGCAAAAAGCTTTTCCCTTTTTTAATAGTATCGTATAAAGGATGAACTAAAAATGAGATGGTAGAATCCAATTGATTTAATAATTGTTTTCTTCGCATTAAATCGGTTCTCCATTCTTGGTCTAAAGAAATAGATTGAGCATTGGTAATAGTAGTCACTAAAACGAAGACTACTATTAAAAAGCATTTTTGTTTATTTTTTATTTTTCCAGAAAGCATATAGGCCTTTATCCACTTCGTAATGATCCCATGTTTTTTGAGTACGCAAAGGTTGTTGTTTAGCCCATTGCCACATATCTGTTAATCCAGTTGCTAAACTGGTTTGGTCTTTATAATCCAATAAGGTAACACTTAATTCATGAGAAGGAAGTGCATCTTTTACTTCGTGGCGTGCTTGTTCAAATTTAATTTCTCCGTTTCCAATTACTTTCATCAATTCATCTGCAGCTTCTTTGATACTATAGTACTTCCAGCTACCGATATTAATGATTTGATTTTTAGCGCGATCATCATTACCTGCTTTCCATAATGGAAGCAAACAATCATCTACACAGGTGAAAGCCCTTTGTTGAGCACCATCACCAAAAATAGTGAAGGGCTGATGATTGATGTATTGATACATCCAAATACCTAAAACATTTCGATATCTATCCCAAATATTTTGATTTCTACCATACACATTATGCGGACGAATAATACACCACTCTAGTCCATGTTGTTCACCTGCAATTTTGATATCCATTTCGCAAGCATATTTAGCAACTCCATAAGGATCTATTGGATTAGGTTGATGGGTTTCGTAAAAAGGAGGATTCCCGTGTCCATATACTGCCATGCTAGAAGTAAATACCAGCCTTCCCACATTATGCTCAATACAAGCATTCACCACATTGGCAGTAGCCACTAAATTGCTATTGTAGTTATACTTTCTAATAAACGGACTTAATCCCTCAGCAGCATAAGCAGCAAAATGATAAACAAGATGCGCTCCCTCAAATAAATGTGCAATGGTATCTTTACTTAAATCCAATTGATGGAACTCTACCCCTGCTGGTACATATTCTTTATATCCTCCTGATAAATCATCAATTCCAATAATTTGACATGTAGGATGTTGGGTCAAAATCCATTCCGCCATTCTAGATCCAATCAAACCTGCCACCCCTGTTATAATTATTTTACTCATATATATGTTGTTAAACCAGCTTTTTAGTTAATCCTTCCCAAATACCCCTATTCCAGGCAATCCATTTCTGCCAACGGGCCCTAAAAATAAAATAGAATCCTATGCTAAAAAAATAAAATGTATTAAATAATACTACTGTTGGAATTGCCCATATTGGCGTATGTTCTTTTAAGAACCAAATTCTATTTCTTGCGTTCAAAAAATGCACTTTTGGACTCACAAAGCCCTCTTTCCCTTTTATTTTAGCTTTTTGAGACATCCCGGCAATATGATAAATGACTGCATTGGGAACATATGATAGCTGAAAGCCTGCTTGTTTGATCCTAAAAGACAGGTCCACGTCTTCATAATAAATAAAAAAACCTTCTTTTAATAACCCGATTTCTCTTAGTACAGAAGCGCGAATCATAAATGCACAGCCCGTAATCCAATCAATTTTTTTTTGTTGATGCTTAAAACGATGTTCAGGGTCTTTTTTATTGTAGTCGGGGGTAGTGCATATACCCAATAAAGGATAATAAACAGAGCCAGCGTTCCAAATCAAATTTGTATCATGATGAAAATAGATCAATGGCTGAACTGCACCTATATCTGCATCCTTCTCTAAAGTATCTACAAGTGGTTCTAAGAAATGAGCATCTACCAGCACATCGTTATTCAACATCATAATATAAGTATACCCATGCTCCAATGCATATTGCATTCCCAGATTATTTCCACCAGTAAAACCCTTATTCACTCCAGCATTTATTAAAATAATATTAGGGAATTGATTTTTAAGCGCATCACCAGAACCATCTATCGAGCCATTATCAACAACAATGATATCAAAATTTTGAAAACTAGCTGCTTGCAAAGAAATAATAGTATCTCTTGTTAAGTCAAAACTATTCCAATTCACTAAAACAATGGCTAATGGCTTGTTCATCTAAAAGTGATAAATAAAATTAAATTGTGCTAAAAATTGTTGTTTGTCTTTTCCAGGCACAAAGTACAAAGATTCAGCTGGTTGAAACAGCCACCAATTATAATTGTTGGTTTGAATATAACTAATACGTGGACTAATATCCCATGCACCCAAGGTCCAATCCATTTTTAAAGTGGTGGCGAAATCTACATACCATCTTCTAAAGTCTCCAGAGTTGGTAAAGGAAAAAACATAGAAATCATTATTATGCAATCTTCTTTCTGCACTAATACCAATTCTATTTTTTGCTTTACGCCAATTGAGTTCAATGGTTTGAGAAGTAGCACCTGGACCAATACCAGCACCTATTATTTGACCATTGTTGGTATAACCTTGTCTAATATATGCCCCCAAATACCAAGATGGAGGCACATTAGTTGAGTACTGCTCAGCGCGAGTTTGTAATTGAAGATTCGTCATTTCTGCTAAAAACTCCCAATAATGTTGACGATTGGAACTAAATATTTTACTTAAACCAAGTACCGAACCCAAACCTTTATCAGGTTGTAATAACCAATTTCTGTAGGTTGTTCTATTCAAATTCCAGCCAAATTCGCCATAGAACTTAGCTTTAACCGATGGTAATTGATAGTTAAAATAAATTGCGGTTAAAATAATGGGTTGATTGAGTTGATCATTTGGAATTTGATGAATGATATTTTTAATAGGTAGGTAATTACCCAAACCATTCAATTGATCTTTGTACTGTACAAAAGATTGTTCTACCCCAAGACTTAAATTGGTAAACCATTTAGGATGGTATTGTAAATGCATTGCCTGAAAAACTCTTTGACGATCCTCTTTAGGAGCATATAATGCATTACCTCTAAAACTTAGATATGACATTGGAGGAGCAAATCCGTTATTCATTAACTGCCCCCAAATAAACTCATAATTGAATTGACCCAAATTCGTTTTAATAGGTTTTTTATTGCTGATACTTAGATGTGGAAATCCATTGGCATTATTAGAAAGAATTAATGCATTTCTATATCCAGGTCCCCACCATTTATTGGCAGTTGAAAATTGTACAACCGTATTCTTATATTGGTATTGTAGATAGGATTGTCCCGTGAAAAATTTTCTATAGGCTTGCTCGCCAAATCTTTCAGGTAATTCAATATGATTGTAGAATCTATAATAATCCCTCCATTGCACCTGATCCATATCAGCACTAAAACCCTCAAAAGCCAGGTTCTGTGCAGCAATATATTCTGGTGCAACTTGTAATTCAAGATTTTTCCACTTTAATCGTACTCCAGCATTTATATATTGCTGCCATCCTTTCGCAGGAATCATGGCTCCATCATTCCAGTCATAGGGATGGTCTCCGACATATTGCAATTTATTGACAATAGGTAATATCTTAAAATGGATAGATTGAGTTGAATCTTTGACTTGCGCTTGAACATTAAAGAAATGAAATACAGTATAAATTAATAATAGACACTTACGCATTGGATCTATTATTTTGAATAATTAAAAAATAAATTACCAAACAAGCACCTTCAATAATCATTGGGTAATAGCCTAATGTATATCTTGGCAATCCTATATAAAGAAAAAGAACAAATAGTCCCGCAATAAGCAAAACAATTAAACCTGCAACAAAATAGGAAATGAATTTTTTTTCTAAGATCAATTCTGCAACATTTAATACATTCAAAGCAATCAATAAAGGAACTATAGCAATTAGTTTTAATAGATGGATGGCTTCGACAATAAAATTATTGTCAACACTGGATTTACCTAATAGAAGAATAGATAAAACCAGCTCAGGGAAAAAATATAAAAAGATACCCGCTGCAATACAAGCAATGGCTAGTAATGCATTTTGTTGTTTTTTGAGTGCTTTCCACTGTTGAGTGCCTTGCAAATGCTCTCCGGCAGCTTTGGGCATTACTGCTGCACTATAGGCATTCACCATCATTCTACAACTAGAAATTAATTTATCAATTAATCCATATGCTGATAAAAAAATGGGGCTTGCAAATGCAGGTAAGGCAAATAAAAATAAAGATTGTTGCAAATGCACCGTAATACCGTTACCAACAATTAAAGTATGTGTTTTAATTAATTTAATTAACTTATCAAATTTGGGCCAATACCTTATTAATTCTTTTGGATAAAAAACTTTTGTATAATAGAATGCATTTAACAACATAGTGCCAATACCAGTGCTAAAAAGTGTTATAAATATTAGTTGATCATTAGATTTATAAAAATAGATTAAAGCCAACACTAACAGTTTGATCAATATATTAAGTAAACTATACCTGCTTATAGTATAAGTAGCGATTAAGAAAAATTGGGGATTAATTAATTCAGCTAATAACATTGGTATTATTGCTAAATAGTAAATACCATTTTGTTGAATAGTGGATAAGGATAATGTAATGATAATGGCTAACAGAAATGGATATACTCTTATGGCTAGCGTCTCTATACTTATTTGTAGTTTTTCTTGATGTTCTTTAGCTCTTCTTAATTCTACTACTGCCGTTTGAGAAGTGCCAAAATTAACTAGTATGGAAGCCAATACTCCAAAAGAAAGGGCAATAAAATAAATACCCATTTTTGTTGGTGTAGCATAATGAATTAAAATAGGTATCACTAGTAGTTGAAATACCGCATTGGAAACATTCAGCATCATTAATGCTGCAAATTGACTGATAGTAGGTAAATGAAGTTTCAACAAATAAAGATTATGGAATATTAATCAATTTAACTACAATACTTGCCATGCTCCAAGATTCATCACATAATGAATTGGGCACATTGGTTTGAACCAGAAAATCTCTACAAGTTATTTTTACCGAACTTTTAGAATGTGAAATGGTTTTCACAATTCTATACATTGATGTGGTGTTAATACCCGAACAATTATCATCTGTGCCTCCAAAGGTTTTCACTGCATCTGTCATAGGAGGATTATTTACTGTGCTGTATCTCACTGGATAAGACTGAAACAAACAATACAATGGTTCACAGGGAGAATTAGAAAAAGTGGAGTGTACTATTTCTTGACCATCCACATTCATATCCCATATATCTGGGCCGTCTATTCCCCCATAATTATTGTTCCCGTCCCAACTATTATGAAAATAAGGAACCACTTCTATTTGAATGGCTTTGTGTTTGGGTAAATTATTAAGGTTTAAAGTAAAACCTCCATTATTATATCTGCCTAGCACTTTTGCTCCATTAAAAGTATAATATATAGCTCCTTCTAAACCGGATGCATCACCCGTAGTAAAATTACTATTATATACCGTGGTTTCATTGAACCCTGATTTAGCACAAGAGGCAAATAAACATAAAACTGCGATCCCCTTTAAAATTGTATTAAACATATAATGTATTAATGAACAAATTGGATGGACTAAAGCCACTAACAATTGCTTAAGTAAAGATAAATAAATAGATCCACAACTGCTATTTTTTGACTCTTTTGATGATTAAGGCAGGTACAAACTTTGTGGAATAATTACTTCTCTCTTTGCTCGTTAAAAAAGGCGGGGGATGATCACCAACAATGACTAGTTCATCAACTGGGTATTTTTTTAATAATTCAGCTAAATAGGCAAATTGTTCTTTGATTCTATTGAATTGGCTCTGAAATTCTGATGAATTCTTATTGGCATGAAATGGCAGATGTGTATTGATGGTTAAAATATACAAAAAGGCTCTATTCTCTTTAGTCAATTGTTTTAATCCATAATCAAATACTACTTCGTCTTTTACAGCTATATAATGATTATTATAGGTAGGTGAAGCAATGGTTTTAAAAAAGCTATAATCCTTAATTTGATCAAATCCAGCGATCTCTCTAAAATGATACCCATTACTATAATAACCACTAAAAGATTGTAAAGCAATAGTTGTATAACCCTTTATATGCTTTTGTTGAACTAATCCATTTATATCGGATTTGCCATTTTGAATAATAGAATAATAAGCCTCTCCAGATTTATTATATAATTCTCTAACTTCTGCCTGAGAAGTTCCACCAAAATATAAAGAAGAATCAAATGAAACTTGATACCCCATATTATTTAATATCATCAAAGGTTTTAATTGTTCTGCTCTTTTTAGTAAGTCAGCTTCTAATCCCCAACTTTCTAAAAGGATCAATACTTGCTTATTAGAAGAATCATTTTGAAGATATTGATAACTAATAGAAGGCTTATTTTGATAATTACTAAAGTTTTCAATCTTTGATACTGGTGAGTATTTTTTTAAATATACTCTGGCATCTTTTATATACTGCTTAACAATAGATTGAGAAAAATTAATATTGAATTTACCATTAGGCTTGAACTGCAAAGAAGAACTTCCTGATAATATATCAATACCATAGATTAGTATAAAACTACAAAGCAGAAAATAAACACCGAATTTTTGATCATTCTTAGACTTATTAATTTTACTTAAAATGCTTCTTGTTATAAGTAAATGAATTAGTATAAAAATTATACAAATAATTAGTACAGTATATATCCAAAATTTTATACTAAAATTAGAAATAAAAATTGAACTAAATTTTTGTAGAAAATTAAAAGTATCAAAATAGTATAATTTTGAAATGCTAATTAAAACATCAGCAAGCAATAATCCCAAAACAGTAAAAAATCTTAAATAATAATTTCTAAAAAAACGAAATATTAAAGGAATAAATAAATACTCATAATAAAAAATAGGTCGATCTAATTGAAGAGCATAAAAGGCACTTAATAATAGGTTAATTCCATAAATTAGGAGAAGTAGATGAACTGCCTTATTATTATTGATAAACTTCATTTAATCAAATATATAAATATGATTTTATTTAATGGATTAAATACTGGTGTTTAAAGAATAAAAGTGGTTGTTTGGTGATTATTAAGGGGTGATTTAGTCCTAAAATTTGTATATTTAGTGGCTCACCCCTTTTCTAAACAAAACATTTGTAAAAGTTTTTATAATAATCTCTAAATCCAATAATAAAGATTTTCTATATAAATATTCTTGCTCTAACTTTACTTTTTCAGGAATAGAAATTTCATCTCGCCCATTAATTTGAGCCCAACCAGTAATACCTGGCTTTAATGTGGAAACACCAGTTGCAACTCTAAACTCCATTAAATCATCTTGATTGTACAAAGCAGGACGAGGACCTACAAATACCATTTCACCTTTAATTATATTTATCAAATTGGGTAGTTCATCTAAACTTGTCTTTCTAATAAACTTACCTATTTTCAGTAAATATTGATCCGGGTTTTTTAATAAATGTGTAGCCACGTTTGGTGTATTTTTTTTCATACTTCTAAACTTGTAGATATTGAAGAAAGTATAATCAATACCAACACGCTTTTGAGTAAAGAATATCGGGAAACCATCTTCAAAAAATATAAATAAAGCTACAATTATGAATAATGGAGAAAGAATACAAAGTATTATTAGTGCAATTAGTCTATTAATCATTTACAATATATTGGTGCTAAATTAATAAAGATAAATGATGCAAAGAAGTATATATTAATTATTTTTGTACTCTATGCAGGTAATTGAACATTTAGCAAAGGCAAAAGACACATTGGTATCATTTGAGGTATTACCACCATTAAAAGGCCGTACCATTTCTTATATATATGATCATTTGGACCCATTAATGGAGTTTAAGCCCTCTTGGATAAACGTAACTTATCACCGTAGCGAAACCATTACGCGCAAAAACGAGGCCGGGGTAGAAGAAAGAGTAGACGTAAGAAAGCGCCCTGGAACCGTTGGTATATGTGCAGCCATTATGAACCACTACAATGTGGATGCCGTGCCGCATATTATTTGTGGAGGCT
>JACCEE011529688.1_pt1 | contig 11595 bp, 12 predicted proteins | sample 7449931 | NCBI WGS metagenome assembly JACCEE01 (sample SAMN15323457, study PRJNA562643) | freshwater metagenome | isolation source: river surface water | place: USA:Blue River Watershed | collected 2017-08-19 | reverse complement strand
GGAGGTTGGGGTGTTGTTGTGGTAGAAGAAAGTGTTGTTGTTGAAGAGTTTGGTGGTTTTGATAAAAATACAACAAACAACAAAATGGAAATAAGAGCTGTGATAGAAGCTATAAGGTACGCGATAAAGACTTTTCCAAAACAAGAAATTTCTATTTTTGCAGACTCAAATTATGTTCTTTTGGGTATTACTTCTTGGATAAAAAATTGGCAGAAGAATGGTTGGAGGACTGCAAACAAAAAGCCTGTCCTAAATAAAGAACTTTGGGAAGAGCTTTATGATTTAAAAGAATCTTTTGAAGGAAAAATAAATTGGCAAAAGGTAAAAGGTCATTCTGGTCATGTTCACAATGAAAAGGCAGATGAAATAGCCACCACAAAAGCTTCTCTCCAAAAATAAATTTTATGAAAAAGAGGGAAATTATAATCTTAATAATAGTTATAATATTCTCTGCTTGGCGATTTATTTTTTTTACTAAAGAAAAAATAGATTTTTCTTTTTTTGAAAATAAAAAAATACAGATACAGGCTATTGTGGAAGAAGACCCCGATGTTCGTCTAGATAATCAATATTTAAAGGTAAAAATTTTAAATTCAAAAGAACACTTTCTTGTAAAAACAAACTTAAACAAGATTTTTGAATACAAAGATACTCTTGAAATAAAGGGGATTCTAGAAAAACCTAAAAATTTTATAACAGAAAACGGCAAGGAGTTTGATTATATAAAATATCTTAAAAATCAAGATATTTATTTTATTGTAAATTATCCAGAAATACAAATCATAAAAAAAGACGACAGTTTTTCTTTTAAAAAAATTTTATTCTCATTTAAAAATAGTTTTAATGAAAAAATAAAAAAATATATTTCACACAAGGAAAGCTCTCTAGCAGGGGGTATTGTGCTTGGAATGAGAGGTTCTTTTGATAAAGATTTTAAGCAAGACTTGGTAGATACTGGCACTATCCATATTGTTGCATTGTCTGGCTACAATGTTTCTGTTGTTGCTGGTTCTCTTATAAAATTTTTTAGTATTTTTTTGGGCTCAGTTGTTTCAATAATTTTAGGTTTTATTTTTTTAGTATTTTTTATTTTAATGACAGGGGCGTCTGTAACATCTATCAGGGCTGGTATTATGGCAGGCATAATGCTTCTAGGGAAAATTTATGGGAAAGAATATTTAGCAGGCAGGGTTTTGTTTATTGCAGGCTTTTTGATGGTTGTTTATGATTATAGGGTTTTGAGTGATTTATCTTTTCAGCTTTCTTTTTTAGCGACTTGGGGTGTTTTGTTTTTAAATCCACTTCTTTATAATAAATTTTATTTTCTACCAGCAAGGTTTGGTTTTAGAGACTCTATAACAACTACAATTTCTGCCACAATGGCCGTCTTGCCTATTTTGGTGTATCAGACAGGAAGCTTGTCTGTTGTTTCTATTTTGGTAAATTCTCTGATTCTTGTTTTTATCCCGATAACAATGTTTATGATTTTTATTACTGGATTTTTTGGTTTTGTTTTTCCATTTTTTGCAATAATTTTTGGTTTTATTTCAACTCAAATCCTTCGTTATATAATTTTTATTATCGAGTATTTTGGTTCACTTCCTTTTGCTAGTGTAAATATAATAAACTTTCCACTGTGGCTTACGATCTTTGTCTACTTGTTAATGTTTATTTTTGTTTTTCTAAAAAATAAAAAGCACTCAGTTTGAGTGCTTTTTATTTAGACCTTTTTAAAATTATTTTCAATTTTAGACCAATTTAAATTTTCAAAGAAAGCTTCTACGTATTTATTTTTTTCAGAAGGAATAAAATCTAGATAATAAGAATGCTCCCACATATCTAAACAAAGTATAGCTGGTAGCCCCGCCAATTGACCTATATGCTGTTCATCTACCCAAGAAATTATTAGTTTATTTATTTCTTTATCAAAATAAACCATTACCCAGCCTATGCCTCTTGTCGTAGCACATTCTTTTATTTGTTGGATAAAGTTTTCAAAAGAATCAAAATCTTCTAAAACTTTTTTGAAAAAAAGAGATTCCTCATTTGGTTTTTGAGCTCCGTCAGAAAGAGAATCAAAATATATTTCATGGTTTTTGACTCCACCTATTTCAAAAGATAGTCTTCTTCGAACTTCATTTATAGCATAAGTGTTTTTTTCTTTTTCTTGTTCAAGCTCTTTTATTTTTTGAAAAACAATGTTGGCATTTTTAACATAGGCACCATAAAGCTTCAAATGCTCTTCTATTGTTTTAGTGCCAATATTTGAAAGGTTCCCAATATTAAAATTTTTTATTTGAAATGTTTCCATATTTATAATTATAACATTTTAAAAAAATTTTAATCCAGTATTTTCGATGCTATAATAAAGACAATGAAAAGCTTTAAAAAGTATTTGCCGTATATTATTTTTTTAGCAATTGTGGGTATATCTTTGCTCTTGGTTTTACATGTTTTCAAAAACCTCAAAAAAGATCTATTTTTAAAGGTTTCTTTTCTAGATGTAGGCCAAGGCGACGCCATTTTCATACAGGCCCCAAACAAAAAACAGTTTTTAATAGACACAGGTAGAGATTCAAAAGTTTTGGAGGCTCTTTCTAAAGAGATGCCGTTTGCCGACAGGTCTTTAGATGCAATTGTTCTTACTCATAGAGATATTGATCATGCAGGAGGCCTTCCTTCTGTTTTTAGAAATTATAAAGTTGCTAAAATTATTGAGTCTGATGTTTTGATAGAAAGTCAAAATAAAGAAGTTGAAGATTTTTTTAACAACGTAAAGTCTGAAAAGTTTTTGGTATCAAGAGGTACAAAAATATATCTTGATGAAGAAAATAAAATATATTTAGAAATTTTATTTCCAGACAAAAGTGTTCCCAATAAGGGCTTAAACGAAAATTCTATTGTTTCAAAACTTGTCTTCAACAAAACTTCTTTTTTGTTTACAGGAGATGCAAATATATATTCTGAAAATTTAATTATGTGGGTTTCAAAAGAAGGGGATATAGATGTCGACATTCTAAAGCTTGGGCACCATGGAGCCAAGACTTCAAGTGGCTTGCTTTGGCTTGAAAAGACAAGCCCTTCTTTAGCAATAATATCAGCTGGCAAGGGTAATACATACGGACATCCACATAAAGAAGTTTTGGAAAGACTAGAGAAGCTAAAAATTCCTTATCTTTCAACCTTTGAAAAAGGGAATATTGTTATCAAAAGTGATGGTTTAAATTTTTTACAAAAATAAAAACCCCCAACCCGAGAGTTGGAGGTTTTTATTTGATGATACCTGCTTCTTTCAAAACAGCGTAAGCACCTTTTTTATTAATAGTTTTGATAGCTCTAGTAGAAACTGTAAGAGTAAAATATTTCTTTAACTCTGGCACATAAATTCTTTTCTTTTGAAGGTTAGGGTATTTTCTAACCATTCCTGTCGGATTGAATTTTGTAGCACGAACAGCGTTGGAGTATCCTCCAGCCACCCTAGAACCCTTTTTTGTTATTTCGCAAACTTTTGCCATAGGTGAAGATATGTTATCATATAAATCACAGAAATGCAAACTTTTGTTGACAGGCTGGATGGGTTTTATTTTATTATTTTAATCATATCTTATTATGGAAGGATTGTTTTATGTAATAGTTTTGATAATGTCGATTGTTATTCATGAGGTTGCTCATGGTTATTCAGCTTATCTTTTGGGTGATAATACTGCAAAAATGGAAGGCAGGCTTACTTTAAATCCAATAAAGCATTTAGATATTTTTGGTTCTGTTATTTTGCCTCTTATTTTGATAATTATGAATACAGGTTTTTTTATTGGCTGGGCAAAACCTGTTCCATACAATCCTAGAAATTTGAGAAATGGTAAAAAGGGTGATTTTATTGTTTCTGTTTCAGGTATTCTTACAAACCTTGCTGTAGCTATATTCTTTGGTCTTCTTATGAGATTCGCTCCGTTTTTAGGCTTTTTGGGTTTTTTGCCAGACGGGGGGCAGGCTTTTTATCAGATATCTTCAATGATAGTTTTAATAAACTTCGTTTTGGCCTTGTTCAATCTTATACCAATACCACCTCTTGATGGTTCAAAAATGCTTTTTTCCTTTCTTCCTCAAAAATTTTCGAACATACAAGACTTTTTAGAAAAATTTGGTTTTCCTTTGCTTATTATCTTTGTGGTCTTTGGGTGGAAGTTTGTTTCGCCTTTAATTTTTGTATTTTTCAAAATTACCACAGGAGTAGATCTTGTTTTGTAATATAGTCTTTTTGTAAAAAGGGTACTTGCTTTTTTATCTACATTGTAGTAAAGTGTTGTCACTAGTCTTTTTGACTATTTTGTTTTAAATATGTCTGGTTATTAAACAAAGAAAATTAATTTTATAATTTTACGGAATGCCTACAATTAATCAATTGGTTCGTAAGAGCCGAAAAACAATAAAAAAGAAATCAAAAGCCGTAGCACTAGCACGCGGTTTTAATGCTATTAAAAACAAGCCTGTTTTATATGCATCTCCATTTAAAAGAGGTGTTTGTACTAAAGTTTCTACAACTACACCAAAGAAACCAAACTCAGCTCTCAGAAAGATAGCTCGTGTTCGTTTGACAAATGGAATGGAAGTAACAGCTTATATTCCAGGTGAAGGACACAACTTGCAAGAACACTCAGTTGTAATGATAAGAGGAGGTCGTGTTAAAGACTTGATTGGAGTTAGATATCACGTTGTTAGAGGTCGTTTAGACGCATCAGGTGTTGAAAAGCGTCGTCAAGCAAGAAGCTTGTATGGTGCTAAGAGACCAAAGAAAGAAGCTAAGAAATAAATAATTATATGAGAAGAAAGATAAAAAATAGAAAAATAGTAGAACCTGATATCGTTTATAACTCTCAAAAATTAGCCAAGTTTATAAACAACATTATGTTGGATGGTAAAAAAGAAACAGCTAGAACTTCAGTTTACAAAGCCTTCGATATAATAAAAGAAAAAACAGGTAATCCAAATCCTTTAGAAGTTTTTGATACAGCTATCAAAAATGCAGGACCATTGGTAGAGGTTCGCTCAAGAAGAATAGGAGGAGCCAACTATCAAGTGCCTAGAGAGGTTAGACCCGACAGAAGAACAGCCTTGGCAATGAGATGGATAATAGGAGCAGCAAGATTGAAAAAAGGAGCACCTATCCATGAAAAATTGGCAGAAGAATTGATACTTGCTTCTAAAAATGAAGGAGCAGCATGTAAAAAGAGAGAAGATACTCACAAAATGGCGGAAGCCAACAAAGCATTTGCTCACTTTTCTTGGTAATAAAACAAAAACCCGCATCTGCGGGTTTTTGTTTTGCTTTTTATTTTTAAAAGATTATAATGGCCTTGAAAAAGTAAATTAAAAATTAAAAAAATGAAAAAGAATTTTTTAAACAAATTCAAATCCATGCTCAGTGAGCTTGGAGATGATACTTCGCTGAGGTCAAAAGGCATTTTCTTGCCTTTATTGGCAGACAAAGAAGTTTCTGTTTCAAAAATAGATTCTCCCTACTTAGAAGAAATATCTGTATTGGTTGGTAAGACACTAAACATTGCTCGGTCAATAGAGTCTTCTTCTGCTACAGAGCTTGGTTCTTTTATGCAAAGAAAAAAAGAAATATACAAAGACTTAGCATCTTTGTATGAAGAAGTTATTTTTTTCTTTGTAAATAAAGGAAAAAATGTTTATGTAGTTAAAAACGGGAGGGTTTATAGCATGAAAGATGAAAAATCTTTTAATGCTTCTTTTGAAACAAAAAGAAGCGATATCCTTATGAGGATTAAAAGCTTCAATGAGGATTTCCAAAAATACAAGTCAGGGTCTTATTAGTACCCTGACTTTTTTGTTTGCAAAAAAGCCTATTTTGTTGTATATTTACTAGCATATTAAAGCCTTATGGTTTTATTTTGGCTTAATCTAACTTCTAGCGGTTAGGTTGTCAGTATTATTTTTTTAATTTTAATTTTTTAGGCTAATTGCTAGAACACCTTCGGGTGAATTAGTTTTAATAATATTATATAAAATATATATATGGAAAGAGATTATCCACTAGAGAAAGTTAGGAATTTTGGGATTATAGCCCATATTGACGCTGGTAAGACCACTACAAGTGAGCGTGTTCTTTACTATACCGGTATGTCACACAAAGTAGGAGAAGTTCACAATGGTGAAGCTACTACAGACTGGATGGAACAAGAAAGAGAAAGAGGTATTACAATCACCTCTGCTGCTGTTACTTGTTTCTGGACTCCTACATACACAAATGGAGATAAGACCAAAAAGCATCGTTTCAATATTATCGACACCCCAGGACACATAGACTTCACTGTTGAGGTTAAAAGATCACTTCGTGTTCTAGACGGAGCGGTTGTTGTTTTCGACGGTGTTGCTGGAGTAGAACCACAATCAGAAACAAACTGGCGCTATGCTGATGAAGCTATGGTTCCTCGTATTTGTTTTATAAACAAAATGGATAGAACAGGTGCTTCTTTTGAAAGATCATATCAAACAATTCTAGAAAGATTGAACAAGAGTGCTGTGAGAATGCAAATGGCAATTGGAGCAGAAGACAATTTTGAAGGAGTTGTAGATTTGTTGAAAATGAAAGCATACTACTTTGAAGGTCCAATGGGGGATACAATAGTTGAAAAAGAAATTCCTGAAAATCTAAAAGCTGATGCAGAAAAATTCCACGCAGAATTGATAGAAAAAATAGTAGAACAAGATGATACTTTGATGACAGAATATCTAGATGGTAAAATTCCAAGTATCGATGTTTTGAAAGCAACAATGAGAAAAGCTGTTATTGCAAACAAAATATTCCCAGTATTCACTGGTACAGCTTTGAAAAATAAAGGAGTTCAATTGATACTAGACGCTGTGGTAGATTATTTACCAAGCCCTACAGACATTCCTTCTATTAAAGGTGTTCACCCAGACACAGAAGAAAAAATGGAAAGAAAAGCTTCCGACCAAGAACCTTTCTCAGCTCTTGCTTTCAAGGTGGCTACTGACCCATTCGTAGGACAATTGATATTCTTTAGAGTTTACTCTGGATCATTGGCTTCAGGAAGCTATGTTTATAACCCAAGAACAGGTAACAAAGAAAGAATTGGAAGAATCTTGAGAATGCATGCAAATGACAGAGAAGAAGTTAAAAAAGTTTTTGCAGGAGAAATTGCTGCAGCTGTGGGGTTGAAAGACACCATAACCTCAGATACTCTTTGTGATGAAGATCACCCAATAGAACTTTACAGAATTGCATTCCCAGAACCAGTTATTCAATTGAGAGTAGAACCAAAGACTAAGGCAGACCAAGAAAAAATGGGTATGGCTCTAAACAGACTAGCTCAAGAAGACCCAACCTTTAAAGTTTCTACTGATGCTGAAACAAACGAAACAATAATTTCAGGTATGGGAGAATTGCACTTGGAAATTATCGTAGATAGAATGAAGAGAGAGTTTGGTGTTGAGACAAATGTTGGTAAGCCACAAGTTGCATATAGAGAAACTATTACAATGAATGGTGAATCAGAAGGTAAATACATCAAGCAATCTGGAGGTAGAGGTAACTATGGTCACGTAAAAATTAAAGTAAGCCCAATGGATACTTCTATCAAAGCAGAAGATTTGCCAAGAAATGCAAAGAGAGATGGAGAGTTTGAATTTGTAAACAATATTAAAGGAGGTGTTATTCCTCAAGAATATATACCAGCTTGTGAAAAAGGATTTAAAGAAGGATTGGATAGAGGTATATTGGCAGGGTTTAAAATGGTCAATGTCTCTGTAGATTTGTATGATGGAAGCTACCACGAAGTGGACTCCAATGAAATGGCTTTCAAGATTGCAGCTTCTATGGCAGTACAAGACGCATGTAAAGTTGCTCGCCCAGTGATCCTAGAACCTATGATGAAAGTTGAAGTAGTAACTCCAGAAAAATTCATGGGAGATGTTACAGGAAGCTTGTCTTCAAAGAGAGGATTGATAGAAGGTATGGAAGCAAGAGGTATGAACCAGGTAGTCAAGGCCGTTGTTCCTTTGTCAGAAATGTTTGGTTATATGACCACTCTTAGATCTATGACAGAAGGAAGAGCAGGGTTTACAATGGAATTCTTAAGATATGACATTGTTCCTCAAAACGTTGCTACAACTATTATAGAAAGTAGAAAATAGTTTTATAGTAAAACCCCTCGTAAGAGGGGTTTTGCATGTGTTATAATGTATCTACAATTTTATGAAAAAAAATGAATACAAAAAAATAGCATTGGTCGTTTTGTTGGTGGTTGCAATAGTATTGATTGTAGTTCAAAATATCAATCCGATGTTCAACATAAAAAACGATAAACAAATTAATAATTTTAACGGAATCAGCAAACAAGTAATTGTAAATGTTGAAAATAATAAAAATATGGAAGAAAAAATTTCAAAAAAAGGCGATGTGTTAACAATGAATTATACAGGTAGGCTTGAAAATGGCACAGTTTTTGACTCAAATGTAGATCCACGTTTTGGTCACGTTGAGCCATTTAAGTTTATCCTAGGTGCTGGTCAGGTTATAGCTGGCTGGGATGAAGGTTTGGTAGGAATGAAGATTGGTGAAAAGAAAACATTAGTAATACCACCAGAAAAAGCTTATGGACAAAGAGCTATCGGTGACATAATACCTGCAAATTCAACACTTGTATTTGATGTTGAACTTGTGGGCATAGAGTAATTTTATGAAAAAAGCAAAAGAAATATTAATAAATAAAATTTTAAAGAAAAAAAGATTTCTTATACCAATAATTTTGGTTTTGATAATTGGAATATTTTTAATTTTCAAACCATCAAATAGTATAAAAAACACAACCACAGAAGTTGCAAAGATAAATGATTTGAAGCAGACAATATTGGCCACAGGTCAAGTTGTATCAAATACGGACTTAAATTTGTCTTTCAATTCAAGCGGAGTTGTAAAGAATATAAAAGTAAAAGTAGGAGACAAGGTTAAGGCTGGACAAATTTTGGCAAACTTAGATCAATCTTCTCAGCTTGCAGCTTTGACTTCAGCGAATGGTTCTTTGTCTGCAGCTCGAGCTAGATACAAAAGAGTATTAGAAGGAGCAACGAACGAAGAAATAGCATTGTCTCAGATTTTATTGGATCAAACAAAATTAACTCAAAAAATATTGGTAGACAATGCTTATTTGAGACTTTTAAATTCGACTCCAGAAGCTGTGCCTGAAGATGATAGAAATTTTTATCAATCTCCTATAGTAAGTGGAAATTATTCTTTAGGTAAAGAGGGTAAAATATTTTTAGAAACATACAGAAGTTCTGCAGGTTTGAGTTTTCGTGTTTCTGGATTGACTGAAGGGGTGGGTATTGTAGATACAGTCAACCCACAAAGAGTCGGCAATTCTGGTTTATATGTAAAATTTCCATCGGAAACAGAAAATATAGTTTCTGAATGGGTAATAGAAATTCCAAACAAAAAAGCCCCAGACTATGTTGCAAATTTAAACAATTATCAAGCCATAGTAGCACAATCAAAAGCAGAGATAGATCAAAGACAAGCCGAGCTTGCTTTGAAAAAATCTCAAGCTAGACAGTCTGATATAGATTTAGCAAAAGCCGACATACTTTCTGCTACTGGTCATTTAGAAAATGCGACAGCAACATACAATGACACTATAATATACGCTCCAGCAGATGGAGTTATAACAAGTATCGACATAAAGACAGGAGAGCTCGCATCGGCACTAAAGCCTGTGATAGTTCTTCAAGATGTTTCAAATGTTTACTTGGAAGCAAACATAAATGAAGCAAATATAGATTTGGTAAAGACAGGAATGCCAGTAGATATTACTTTTGATGCTTTTGGTACTGATAAAAATTTTATTGGGACAATCACAAAAGTAGATCCTTCTTCTACTTTGGTTTCAGGTGTAGTAAATTATAAAATTACTGCAAGCGTTGAGAAGGTAGAAAATCTAAAACCAGGGATGACAGCCAACATGACAATAAAAGTAAATGAAAGAAATGGAGTTTTGGTTGTACCTAGCAGAGCTGTTCTTGAAAATAAAGAAGGAGAAAAAACAGTTAGATTGATAACAAATTCTAAAAAGAAAAAATGGAAAGAGACACCTGTAAAGATAGGTCTAGAAGGGGATGGTGGATTGGTAGAAATATTAGAAGGTCTTAAAGAAAACGACGAAGTTGTTGTTTTGATTAAAACAAAATAATGTTGATAGAATTAAAAAACATAGTAAAGAGTTACGACAATAGTGGTGTCATCACTCCTGTTTTGCATGGGGTAAATCTTTCTGTTGAAGAAGGCGAGTTTATCGCTATTATGGGGCCATCAGGTTCTGGTAAATCAACATTAATGCATATCATAGGTTTTCTAGATAGACCAACTTCCGGAGAATATTATTTTGACGGAGAAGATGCAAAAGATATGACTGACGATGAGCTTGCTCATATAAGAAATGAAAGGATCGGTTTCGTTTTTCAATCATTTAATCTTCTTCCTAGAACAACATTGCTCGACAATGTTATTCTTCCTTTACTTTATAGCAAAGACCAAAAAGGTCATGTATTAAAAGCAAAAAAAGCTTTGGAGGCTGTAGGTCTTAGCGAGAGATTGTATTTTTTGAGTAATCAAATTTCTGGCGGACAAAAACAAAGAGTAGCTATTGCTAGAGCTTTGATATGTGATCCAAAGGTTATATTTGCCGATGAGCCTACGGGTAATCTAGATTCAAAAAGTGGAAGCACAGTGATGCACATACTTGAAAAATTAAACAAAGAAGGAAGAACTATTATCTTGGTTACTCACGATATAAATGTAGCTTTACATGCAAAAAGAGTAGTGACAATAAAAGATGGGCAAATTGTTTCCGATGAGAAAGTAGAAGAAAGTAAAAGATTGCACTCGAAGAGTGAAATGGAATAAAATGCGTACAATTATTTCTGAAATTAAAATCACAATAAAAAATCTTCTAGCCAGAAAGGGTAGGTCTTTTTTGACGATTCTTGGTATTGTCATAGGGGTTGCTGGAGTGATTATTATAATTTCTTTGGGGGCAGGGGCTCAGTCTTTGGTCTTGGGACAAATAACAAAAATAGGTTCAAATCTTGTTAGTGTTTCCCCAGGAAAAAGAAATGAAAAAGGTCCACCGGCATCTGTTTTTGGTGTTCAAATAAAAACACTTTCAACAAGAGACGTAGAGGCTTTAAGAGATAAAAGCAATGTTCCTCACGCAGTAGCTGTGGCTCCTCTTGTAAATGGTAGCTCTATTGTAATTTATGGCAGAGAAAGTGCTGATGTAAAATTTGTAGCAACAGAAGCTGATTATGTAGAAATTCAAAATATAGAAATGCTCAAGGGCTCTTTCTTTAGTGAAGAGCAAGGACGAACAGGTGATAATGTTATTGTCCTTGGTTTTAATGTTGCCAAAGAACTTTTTCCTGAAGGTGGAGAAATTGGTAAGGTTGTAAAAATAAAAGTTCCAACAAAAGTTTCAGCAAATGGAAAAGATGAAGAGACAAGTAGTATTCCCGTGAGAGTTTTGGGTGTTCAGAAAAAAATGGGGACTGTTGGTT
>JACCEE011130107.1_pt1 | contig 11603 bp, 12 predicted proteins | sample 7449931 | NCBI WGS metagenome assembly JACCEE01 (sample SAMN15323457, study PRJNA562643) | freshwater metagenome | isolation source: river surface water | place: USA:Blue River Watershed | collected 2017-08-19 | reverse complement strand
GCGGTGATCCTGCGCAACCACGGCTTGCTGTCCTGGGGCCAAACGTTGCCCCAGACCTTTGCCGTCTTGTGGACGCTGCAGCGCGCCTGCGAAATCCAGTTGGCCACGCAAAGCATGGGCGTACCGATCCCGGTGCCTGCCGACATCGCCGCCAAGTGCACGCGCGATGCGTTGCAGTTCAACCCCAACCACGGTGCGGGCAATGACGTGTTCGAGGCCCTGGTGCGCCAGGTCGACCGCATCGACAACGGGTGGCGCGCATGAGCGAGGTCCAATTCTCTAAAGTCGCTATCGTCGGCGCCGGCGCCATCGGTGGCTGGATCGGCGTCCATCTGGCACGCGCGGGCGCGCAGCTGTCCGTCCTGGCACGCGGCGACACGCTGGCCGCATTGCAGAAGAACGGCTTGCAGCTGCACCAGGCAGGCACGCTGCACACGGCGGCGGTCACCGCGTCGAACGACGCGACCCAGCTCGGCGTGCAGGACCTGGTGGTGATTTCGGTCAAGGCGCCGGCACTGGCCACGGTGGCGGCCCAGGTCGGGCCACTGATCGGGCCCGATACCGTGGTGCTGACGGCCATGAATGGCGTGCCCTGGTGGTTTTTGCAGGGCTTTGGCGGCCCGGTGCAAGGCCAGGCACTCAGCACCGTCGACCCGCAAGGCACGATCGCCAAAGCCATAGCGCCCCAGCACATCATTGGCTGTGTGGTGCACGCCAGCTGCTCGGTCGACGCACCCGGCGTGATCCGCCACCACTTTGGTGATGGCCTGATCGTGGGCGAACCCTCGGGCCAGACCACGCCGCGTGCGCAGGCGCTGCACGCGCTGCTGCAAGCCGCCGGCTTCAACGCCACGCTTTCGCCTCAGATCCAAAAGGACATCTGGTACAAGCTCTGGGGCAACATGACCGTCAACCCGGTCAGCGCCATCACCGGCGCCACCACCGACCGCATCCTTGACGACGATCTGGTGCGCGGCTTCATCTCCAGCGTGATGCTGGAGGCCAAGGCGATTGGCGAGCGCATCGGCATCCCGATCGCACAAGAGCCCGAAGACCGCCATGCGGTCACGCGCAAGCTCGGCGCGTTTCGCACCTCGATGTTGCAAGACGTGCAGGCGGGCAAACCGGTCGAGCTGGACGCGCTGGTGAGCGCCGTGCGCGAATTGGGTCAGCTCACCGGCGTGGCCACGCCCTTCACCGACGCGCTGCTGGGCCTGAGTCGCCTGCAGGCCAGGGTGTTGGGGCTGTACCCCGCACCATGAACGCATGACCTCTGCCATCAAACCGGGTTTGTCGGGCTCGGCCTTTGCCACTCTGCTGTTGGTGGCCTTCATGATGGGGGCCAACCATGTGGCGGCCCGCATCGCGTTCAACCACGGGGTCGATGTGGTCACGGCCGTGACTTCTCGCAGCCTGGGAACGGCGATGGTGGTGGCCCTGATCCTGTGGCAGCAAAAAGTGGTCTGGCGGTTTTCACCGCGCAGCCGCCGTTATTTGCCCCTCATTGGTGGCTTGATCGCGGTGCAGAGTGTGTGCCTGTATTCGGCAGTGGCGCGTTTGCCGGTGGCCTTGGCCTTGCTGGCGTTCAACACCTACCCGCTGACCACGGCTCTGTGGGCGCGGGTGATTTATGGGCACCGTCCCGAGCGGGCCGTGCTGCGGGCCATGCCGGTGCTGATGGTGGGGCTGGCCTTGGCGCTCGATGTGTTGGGTGCGGCTTCCGGTCTGGGGGCTGCGCAGCAGTGGCAGCAGATTGGCGTGGGTGTGGCGTTTGCACTGGCGGCATCCGGCACTTTCGGGCTGGCGCTGGTGTTCACCCAGCACGAAACTGCGGATGTCGATGGCCGACTGCGCACCTTCACCTCACTGGCCACCGTGGGGGTGCTGGCGGTCAGTGTGGCCTTGTTTCAGGATGGTTTTCATTTGCCCAATGCCACGGCGGGTTGGTGGGGCTTGGCCTTGCTGACTTTTTTGTACGGCACGGCCTTCACCATCATGTTCACCGTGTTGCCCAAACTGGGTGTGGTGGGCAATTCGGCCATCATGAATGTCGAGCCCGTTTTTGCCCTGGTGCTGGCCTGGGCCGTGCTGGGGCAATCGATCGCGTGGGTGCAGTTGGTCGGGGCGCTGCTGGTGGTAGCCACGGTGATGTGGCTGGGGCTGCGCAAGCGTTAAGTGCTTTCAGCCGTTTTTCAAGGTCAATGCCAGGTCGTACAGCGCATTCTTGGATTCGCCGGTGATCTCGGCGGCCAGCTTGACAGCGGTTTTCAGGGGCAGCTCGGGCAGCAGCAGCTGCAACACCCGCAAGCCTTCGCCCGTTGATTCAGCCACCGGCGCATCGTGCAGCACCAGTGCAAATTCGCCGCGCTGGCGTTCGGGTTTGTTGGCCAGCCAGGAGGGCAGGTCTTGCGCGGCCACGGTCTCGATCTGTTCAAACTGTTTGGTCAATTCACGCCCCATGGTGATGCGGCGCGTGCCCAGCACGGCCAGGGCCTGGGCCAAGGCTTCGATGCGGTGGGGTGCTTCAAGCAGCACGACAGCGCGGGCTTCTTGCGCCAGCGCTTGCACCGCCTGCTGGCGTTCACCCGATTTGCTGGGCAAAAAGCCGGTGAACACAAAACCCTGCTCGCCCGTCATGCCGCTGGCACTGAGCACCGTGGTCACGCTGCTGGCCCCCGGCAGGGGCAGCACCCGAAAACCTGCCGCCCGCACAGCCTGCACCAGGCGGGCGCCGGGGTCGCTGATGGCGGGCGTGCCCGCGTCGCTCACATAGGCCACGCGCTCGCCACTGGCCAGCCGGGTGATCACGCTTTGGGCGGCTTCGGCTTCGTTGTGCTGGTGCACGGCCAGCAGCTGTGCGCCGGGTCGGTCCAGGCCATAGGCGCGCAGCATTTGCTGGGTGTGGCGGGTGTCTTCGCAGGCCACGGCATCGACCTTGTGCAACACATGCAGGGCGCGCAGGCTGATGTCGGCCAGGTTGCCAATCGGGGTGGCCACCACATACAGTGTGCTGGTCGGGTGGTTTTGCTGTCCGGCAGCGGCTTGCGCAGCCTGCAGGGCGGAGCCAAACGTGGCGGACAAGGGAGACGGAGTCAATGCAATTCCTCAAAAAAGACGCGGTGGGCCAGACCACCAAGGCCCGGGGCGATGCGGGCGAAGACGAGGCGCTGGCTTTTTTGCAAGAGCGTGGCCTGCGCTTGTTGATGCGCAATTATCGGACGCCAGGGCGCGGCGGCGGCGAAATCGACCTGATCATGCAAGCCGCCGATGGCACGGTGGTGTTTGTCGAGGTGCGCCAACGCAGCCGCACTGTCCATGGCGGGGCAGCTGCTAGCATCGGTTTTCACAAGCAACGGCGCATTGTGCTGGCCGCACAGCACTATTTGCTGCGTTGGCGGCGTTTGCCTCCCTCGCGCTTTGACGTGGTCACGATCGAGGCGAACGGACCGGTCTGGTTACCCGCCGCGTTCGATGCGGCCTGAATCCGGGCAAAGCCCCGCCGCACTTGCGCCCAATCAGGGTTGATCCCAGTGGGCGCGGTTATCATCGCGGCCATGTTAGACCAGCGCATACAACAACACTTCATCGACAGTGCCGACCTGCACTACCAGGTGGCCGAGGGCTTGGCCAAGCCGGTGGATGCGGCCGTGCAAGCCGTGCTGGCCTGTGTCACCGGCGGCGGCAAGGTGTTGACGGGTGGGTTGGGGCCATCGGCCGCCCAGGCCCAATACCTGGCCAGCTTGCTGGTGGGCGGTTTTGAGCGCGAACGCCCGGGGCTGGCGGCTGTGACCTTGACCGCCGATGCGCTGATGGCAACCAGCTGGCCTGATGCGTTGGCGCGGCAGGTGCGTGCGTTGGGCCACACCGGGGATGTGCTGGTGCTGATCAGCACCGATGGCAATGAAGCTGCGCTGGTCGAAGCGGTTGCAGCGGCCCACGAACGCGAGATGAGTGTGCTGGCCCTGACCGGGCAGCACGGTGGGGCTTTGGCCCGTCAGCTGCGCGAAACCGATGTGCATGTGTCTGTGCCGCATGAGCGGGCGGCGCGAGTTCGTGAGGTGCAGCACCTGGTGCTGCACTGTCTGTGTGATGGAATTGACACCCAATTGTTGGGTGAACAGGAGCCTGTTTAAATGAAACGCAATTTGCAAACTTGGGTGTTTTCGGCGTCCGTGCTGGCCGCTGCGGTGTCGGGCCTGTCGGGCTGTGCACCGTTGGTGGTGGGTGGGGCCGTGATGTCCGGTGTGGTTGCCACCGACCGTCGCACCACGGGTACCCAGGTCGAAGACGAGGCCATTGAGCTCAAGGTGGCCAATGCCATCAACCGGGAGCTGGGTGATTTTGTGCACCTGAACGTGACCAGCTACAACCGCAAGGTCTTGTTGACCGGCGAGATTCGCTCGGCGGCTGAAAAAGAGCGGGCCGAAAAACTGGCCAGCAGCCAGGAAAACGTGGCCTCCGTGGTCAACGACCTGGCCGTGATCCAGGCCAGCAGCCTGACCCAGCGCACCAAGGACACGGTGACGACCAGCCAGGTCAAAGCCGCTTTTGTCGACGCCAAAGACCTGCAAGTCAACGCCATCAAGGTGGTGACCGAGCGGGGTGTGGTGTACCTCATGGGCCGTGTGACCGAGCGAGAAGCCAAGCGCGCCAGCGATGTGGTGCGCAGCATTGGCGGCGTGACCCGCGTGGTGCGCGTGTTTGACGTGATTTCCGAAGAAGAACTCTCGCGGCTGAGCCGCCCGCCACTGGCCAAATAAGCCTATCGGCGGCACAAAAAAGAGCGGCCCACGGGCCGCTCTTTGTTTGGGGTCAGCGCACAGATCAGCGCAGGCGGCGAATCAGGCTCGAAGTGTCCCAGCGGCCGCCGCCCATGTTTTGCACATCGGCATAAAACTGGTCGACCAGCGCCGTCACGGGCAGGCGCGCGCCGTTGCGTTTGGCTTCGTCCAGCACCAGACCCAGGTCCTTGCGCATCCAGTCCACGGCAAAGCCAAACTCGAACTTGCCATCGGCCATGGTCTTGCCCCGGTTGTCCATTTGCCAGCTTTGGGCAGCACCTTTGCCGATCACGTCCAGCACCTGGTGCATGTCCAGGCCCGCTTGCTGACCAAAGGCCACGGCTTCGGACAAGCCCTGTACCAGCCCGGCGATGCAGATCTGGTTGACCATTTTGGCGAGCTGGCCCGCGCCCGAGGCTCCCAGCAGCGTGAATGCACGCGAAAACGCCATGGCCACTGGTTTGACGCTTTCAAAAGAGGCCGCATTGCCACCGCACATCACCGTGAGCATGCCGTTTTGCGCGCCCGCCTGACCGCCGGAGACCGGTGCATCGACAAAATGCAGCCCCCGCTTTTGGGCCTCGGCGTACAGCTTGCGTGCCACTTCGGCCGACGCCGTCGTGTGGTCCACAAAAATTGCGCCGGGCTTCATCCCGGCAAAAGCACCGTCTGGCCCCAACACCACACTGCGCAGGTCATCGTCATTGCCCACGCAGGCGAACACGATGTCGGCACCGGCAGCTGCCTCGCGCGGGGTGGGGGCGCTGGCGTGGCCGGGGCATTCGGCCAGCCAGGCGGCGGCTTTGGCCGCACTGCGGTTGTAGACCGTGACCTGGTGACCGGCGCGGGCCAGGTGGCCCGCCATGGGGTAACCCATCACACCCAGGCCCAGAAAGGCGACTTGGCGGGGGGCGGTGGGTTCATAGGTTTTGGCGGCGATCTGGCTCATGGTGTGTTCCGTGAAGGGTTGGAAAAGCAAAACTGCGAATTTAGCAGCCCGCAGGCCAACCTGTCCCCAGTCAGGGACTTGGGGGGGGCTTCGGGTGACCCGAGGTTTTGGTACGCTCAGGCCATGAACCCTTCGATTGCCGACAACCTGGCGCACGTGCATGCGCAAATCCGGGCCGCTTGCCAGGCGGCGGGCCGCCCCGAAGCCAGCGTGCAGTTGCTGGCCGTGTCCAAAACCTGGGGGGCCGATGCCGTGCGTGCAGCCCATGCGGCCGGACAGACCGCGTTTGGCGAAAACTACATCCAGGAAGCGGTGGACAAGATCACTGCATTGCACGACTTGCCCATCGAATGGCATTGCATTGGGCCGATCCAGAGCAACAAAACCCGACTGTTGGCTGAGCACTTTGACTGGGTGCACAGCATTGACCGCCTCAAAATCGCCCAGCGCCTGAGCGAGCAGCGCCCTGCGCACCTGCCGCCCTTGCAGGTGTGCATCCAGGTCAATGTGGACGGCGGCGAGACCAAGTCGGGCGTGAGCCCGCAAGAATTGAACGCGCTGGCTCAGGCCGTGGCGGCTTTGCCGCGCTTGCAGCTGCGCGGCCTGATGACCATCCCCGAACCTGCCGAGACCGAGGCGCAAATGCGTGCTGTGCACCGCGAGGCCAAAGACCTGTTTGAGCAATTGCGCGCGCAGGGTTTGCCGCTGGACACCTTGTCTATGGGCATGAGCGCTGACATGGCCGCGGCCATTGCCGAGGGCTGCACGATGGTGCGGGTGGGCACGGCGATCTTTGGCAAGCGCTGAGGGGCGGGTCTTGTCCCGAATTTGACCGTGCTCCGGGGGCGGGTCGCACCACAATGCCCCGATGCAAAAAATCTTTTCTCCCCTTCAAGCCCAGGTGGTGCAGTGGCTGGTGCAGCCCGGTGAGCCGGTGGCCGCAGGCGATGTGCTGCTGATTCTGGAAGCCATGAAGATGGAGCACGAAATCAGGGCCCCCCATGCCGGGCAGCTGACCGAGTTGTATTTCCAGGCGGGCGAGCCGGTGGGCGAGGGCGAGGCCCTGGCAGGCTGGGCGCAGGGGGATGCCACGCTCACCCCATCTGCCACCCCATCCGCGACCTCTGCTGTAGCCGCACCCTCGGTGGCAGGCCTGGTCACCGGACACGAATCAGGCCCGGCAGGCCCTCGCGCAGATTTGCAAAAGCTGCAAGACCGCCTGGCCTTCACGCAAGATGCCAAGCGCCCCGAAGCCGTGGCCAAACGCCATGCCACCGGCCTGCGCACCGCCCGCGAGAACATCGCTGATCTGTGCGACGAAGGCTCGTTTGTCGAATACGGCGCGCTGGCCGTGGCCGCGCAAAGCCGCCGCCGCAGTGCCGACGACCTGATGCGCAACACGCCGGCCGATGGCATGGTCACCGGCATCGGCTGCGTGAATGGCCAGCGCGTGGTCGTCATGGCCTACGACTTCACCGTGCTGGCGGGCACGCAGGGCATGCGCAACCACCAAAAGACCGACCGCATGCTGGGCGTGGCCTTGCAAAACAAGCTGCCCGTGGTGCTGTTTGCCGAAGGCGGCGGGGGTCGTCCGGGGGATGTCGATGTCGCCATCGTGGCGGGCCTGAACCTGGCCACCTTTGCGTCGTTTGCCCGTCTCAATGGTCAGGTGCCGGTGGTGGGCGTGGTGGCGGGGCGCTGTTTTGCGGGCAACGCGGCGCTGCTGGGCTGCTGCGATGTGATCATCGCCACGCGAGACAGCAACATCGGCATGGGCGGCCCGGCCATGGTTGAAGGCGGTGGCCTGGGGGTGTTCAAACCTGAGCAGATCGGCCCGAGCGGTGTGCAGCACGGCAATGGCGTGATCGACATCCTGGTCGACAACGAAGCACAGGCGGTGAATGCGGCGCGGCATTACCTGTCGTGTTTTCAGGGGCCGCAAACCGAGTGGCATGCGCCGCCTGCCGAGGTCTTGCGCCGTGTGGTGCCCGAGAACCGTGTGCGCGTGTACGACACCCGCGCCGCCATGCAGGGCATTGCCGACGTGGGCAGCGTGTTGATGTTGCGCACCGGTTTTGGCGTAGGCATCCACACGGCGCTGGCGCGCATCGCGGGGCGGCCGGTGGGTCTCATGGCCAACAACCCGCTGCACCTAGGGGGTGCGATCGACGCCGATGCCGCCGACAAAGCCGCCCGCTTCATGCAACTGTGCAACGCGCACGGCCTGCCCATCGTGAGCTTGGTGGACACGCCCGGCTTCATGGTCGGGCCCGACACCGAGGCGCTGGCGCAGGTGCGCCATGTCTCGCGCATGTTTGTGGCGGCCGCGCACCTGCGGGTGCCGCTGCTCAGCGTGGTGCTGCGCAAGGGTTATGGCCTGGGCGCGATGGCCATGACCGGCGGGGGCTTTCATGAAACGCTGAGCACCGTGGCTTGGCCCACAGGTGAGTTTGGCGGCATGGGCCTCGAAGGTGCGGTGCGGCTGGGTTACCGCAAGGAACTCGAAGCCCTGCCCGAAGGCCCCGAGCGTGAAGCGCTGTTTGAGCAGCTGCTGGCGCAGCAATACGACAACGGCAGCGCGATCAACATGGCGGCCACGCTGGAGATCGACGCGGTGATCGACCCGGCCACCACGCGTGACTGGCTGGTGGCGGGTTTGGAAGCCGGGAGGGTCCGGCCTGCGGGTGGCGTGCTGGCGATTGACACCTGGTGAACGTGTCGCGGCTCAATCTGGACTTTTGTCGGAGCTGAAGCTCCGACCTACAGAGGCCTTGTCATTGGCAGGTCGGTGGCTTCAGCCCCGACAAAAACCGCTCATTGCGCCTGGAAGCCGCTGGCCTTGATGATGCGGGTCCAGGTGGCGGTGTAGGCTTTTTCGCGGGCACCGAGTTGCTGGGGCGTCATGTGGCCCACGGTCAGGCCCATGGCGGTCAGCTGGGCCTTCACATCGGGTTGCGCAATCACTTTGGCCACCGCATCCGAGGTGCGGTCGATCACGGCCCTGGGGGTGCCTGCGGGTGCGAAGATGCCGTAATAAGGCAGGTCTTCAAAGCCGGTGAGGCCGAGTTCGGCAAAGGTCGGCACATCGGGCAGGATGGCCTGGCGCTTGTCGCCGATCACGGCCACCATGCGGATCTTGCCGGCCTTGTGGTTCTCGATGAAGTCAGGCACCGAGGCCACGCCCGAGGCGATCTGGTTGCCCAGCATGTCGGCCATCATGGGCGCGCTGCCCCGGTAAGGCGCAGCGGCCAGATCGAGCTTGTACTTGTCACCGATCACCTTGACCAGAAATTCGGGCACTGAGGCGGGGGCAGGCACACCCACGGTGTCCTTGCCCTTGGACTTGACCCAGGCCACATAGTCATTCAGCGACTTGGCGGGCGTGCCGCCCGACACGGCCAATGCGTTCACAAAGGTGGCGAAACCGGCCACGGGTGTGAAGTCCTGCGCGGTGCTGTAGCCGGGGTTCTTCACCACCAGTGGCAAGATCGAAATCGTGTGGTCGTGCGACAGGAACAGCACCGAACCATCGGCCGGAGCCGCCTTGAGTGCCTGCGCGGCTAGCTGACCACCGGCACCGGCCTTGTTCTCCACGATCACATTGGCCCCCAGAGGTTCCTTGAGCCGATCGGCCAGCAAGCGTGCAATCGCATCGGTGCCGCCACCGGGCGGGAAACCCACCATCAGCTTGATGGTGGGCGTTTGGGCTTGTGCCAGGGCGCTGAACAGGAGGCTGCTGAGCGCCAGTGCTTGTGCCAAGCGGCGGCGTATGGGCGAGAACAATGGCATGAAAGGCTCCGTGGGCAAAAAAGGAAGGCTTGAATTTATCACTTGCGCTCAAGCGGGCAGCGTCGGAGCTGAAGCTCCGACCTACAACCCCCCGTAGGTCGGTGGCTTTAGCCCCGACAGGTGCTCCGGCAACCGGCTTCAGCTCTGGACCACCCGCGCTGGCAACACCGTGCCCACGCACTCGCCAAACCCAATGCGTGCTGCACCGTCGCGTTCGCACCAGCCGCGCAGCACCACGCTGTCGCCGTCTTCCAGCCAGGTGCGTTGCTCGCCGTTGGGCAATGCCACCGGGTTCTTGCCGCCCGTGGTCAGCTCAATCAAAGCGGCTGCCTGGTCCAGCGTGGGGCCAGAGAGTGTGCCGCTGCCCAGCAGGTCGCCCGGTTGCAGATTGCAGCCGTTCACCGTGTGGTGCGCCACCATTTGCGCCACCGTCCAGTAGGCGTGGCGGTAGCTGGTGCGGCAGATGCTGGCGTCGGCTTGCCCGGCAGCGCGCATTTGTGCGGTTTGCAGGCCCACTTGCAGCTGGATGTCGAAGGCGCCGCCGCTGCGGTTGGCTTCGGAGTCCAGATAGGGCAGGGGTTGCGGATCACCCTCGGGGCGGGTGAAAGCCACTCGGTAAGGGGCCAGCGCTTCGAGCGTGACCACCCAGGGTGACAGCGTAGAGGCGAAGTTCTTGGACAGGAAGGGGCCGAGTGGCTGGTATTCCCAGCCCTGGATGTCTCGCGCCGACCAGTCGTTGAGCAGGCAGATGCCAAACACATGGTCTTCGGCCTCGCTCATGGGCACGGCATCGCCCAAAGCGTTGCCACTGCCGATGAAGATGCCCAACTCGAGTTCGATGTCCAGCCGCTTGCAGGGGCCAAATGAGGGCGCAGTCGCGCCGGGCGGCATGGTTTGCCCCACCGGGCGGGGGAACTGCTGGCCCGAGATGCCGATGCTGGACGCACGGCCGTGGTAACCGATGGGCACCCATTTGTAGTTGGGCAGCAGCGGGTTGTCCGGGCGAAATTGCCGGCCGATGTTGGTGGCGTGGTGAACCGAGGTGTAGAAGTCGGTGTAGTCGCCGATGCGGGCAGGCACGTCGTATTCGGCCTGCGCTTGCGGCACCAGACAGGCTTGCAACGCGGCTTGCTCGGGTGCGCCTTCACGCAAGGCGCGCGAGAGGGCCAGGCGCAGGGCGCTCCAGACGGTGCTGCCCAAGGCCATCAGCGCGTTGAGCTTGTCTTGTGCGCCCGCTTGTGCGGCGGCAGCAGCTTCGCCGGTCAGCACGCCTGTTTTGGCCACAGCGGCCAGGTCCAGGATCTGGTCGCCAATGGCCACGCCGCAGCGAAAGGCTTCTGTGCTGCCCTGGCGGCGGAAAACCGCAAACGGCAGGTTCTGAATGGGAAAGTCAGTGTCCGGTGTGTTGGCTGAGGTGACCCAGCTTTTGAGCGCCGGGTTGTGGGTTTCATTGAGCATCGTCATCGCGGGGCTTTCAGGAGGCCATGCTGCCGTCGTGCATCCAGGCGGCGTGCTTGGGCGCGCGCTTGGTTTTGCTCCACTCTTCGAGCATGTCCCACTTCACGTCGTCGAGTTTTTGCATCATCTCGGGCGTGCCGCAGTCGGCGGCCAGCTCCAGGCGGTGGCCGCTCGGGTCAAAGAAGTAAATGCTCTTGAAGATGGTGTGGTCAACGGGGCCGAGCACATCGATGCCGCCTGCCACCAGTTTGTCTTTGGCCGCTTGCAGTGCGTCGAGCGATTCGACCTTGAGCGCCAGGTGCTGCACCCAGGCGGGGGTGTTCTGGTCGCGGTCCATGGGCGGCTGGCTGGGCAGCTCGAAGAACGCCAGGATGTTGCCGTGGCCAGCATCCAGAAAAATGTGCATGTACGGGTCGGGCGCCTTGGTGGAGGGTACTTCGTTTTCGGCAATGGCCAAAACGAATTTCATGTCGAGGTGCTTTTGGTACCACTCGACGGTTTCTTTGGCGTCTTTGCATCGGTAAGCGACGTGGTGAACGGATTGAACGAGCATGGTGGGTCTCCTTGGTTGAAGTTGGTCAGGTCAGAGGTCTTGCAGCGCAGCGGTGATCTGCTGCTGGAACAGG
>JACCEE010682120.1_pt1 | contig 11604 bp, 11 predicted proteins | sample 7449931 | NCBI WGS metagenome assembly JACCEE01 (sample SAMN15323457, study PRJNA562643) | freshwater metagenome | isolation source: river surface water | place: USA:Blue River Watershed | collected 2017-08-19 | reverse complement strand
GACTACGTCCCGGAGTCGCTCCAACTGGTTATTTAAATCAAAAAATGACAGACAAAAAATGTGAAGTATTAGTTGACCCAGAAAGAGCTTCAACTATTAAGAAGATGTTTGAGAAAGTTGCCTATGAGCATTGGAGTGGAAGGAAGATATATAACTGGCTTAGATTTGATTTAAACTTCAGAACAGCAGTTGGCAAGAAACATCTAAGTTTAGGTAATCTTTATAAGATTTTAGATAACCCTTTCTATTATGGAGTATTTGAATATCCTAAAAAATCTGGCAACTGGTATACAGGCAAGCATGAACCATTAATTACTAAAGAATTGTTTAATCTTGTTCAAGAACAAATTAAAAGTAATGTTTTGAGAATAGAAAATAAAGAATTCGCTTTCACTAAAACGATGACCTGTGGACTATGTGGATCAGGTATATGTGCAGATGAGAAGTTTAAGAAATATAAAAATGGAACTATCACTAGATATGTATATTATGGTTGTACTAAAGCTAGAGGGGCTGATTGTAGGTGTGGCTATACTGAAGAAAAAGAAATACTTAAACAATTCGAAGAACTAATTGAAAAGATTGATATTAATGAAATCCAAATTAAAGAAAAGATTAAGGCTGATGTTGAAAAATTTAGTAGCTTACAAAGATTCTTTTTAGGAACCAAAGAAAAAATTAAATTACCAAGCGTTGATATTCGAGGATATGCTAGATATGTATTAAGAGATGGGAGTGATATTGAAAAGAGAGAATTATTAGGATGTTTGAGGAGTAAAATTATGTTAAATAATAAAAAAATTAAATTGATTGTATAAACACAGTGTTTCTTTTAAAATACTTGCTATTTTATTACTGATATGATAAGTTAGACTAATATTTAGTTTGCCTAACTATTTTATTATAACTAAACAATCTCAGTAATATGATTTTAGAAAAAGACTTAGAAAATGCAATGCTATCTTTCCGTCGTAAAATGACGGACGAAATGCACAAACAAGCAAAATTGTTAAATTTCAGTACTTCTCAATTAGAAGTTCTGTACTATGTTATAAAAAAAGGGAATCCAACAATGAAAAACATAGCTGATAAATTACAAATTACTCCGCCCTCAGTTACAAGCATTATAGAATCTCTTTACGATAGGGGGCTATTAAAAAGAGAATTTGATGAAAAAGATCGTAGAACCATAAGGATGACTGCTACTCAAAAAACATTTAAACTTTTTTCTGTATTTAAGGATAAAAAACTATTAATTTTGAAAAATTTATTTTCAAAATTGAGCAATGAAAACAAGAAACAACTTATCAAAATAATAAATATTATAATTAAAGATTAAAAATTATGAAACAACATATTAAATCATTACCGCATCATCCTAGAAGAGTCATCGTAATTTCTTTACTTATTGCAATAACAATTGGTGTTTTTGGGTATATTAAAATAAACAAAAAAGTAATTACTACAGTCGTAAAAGATAATTCAAACATTATTACTAATAGAGAAACCTTGTCTCCTCAAAATTTAACGCTTGGTTTTTTAGCTGGTGGCAGAATTAAATCTGTTTCAGTTAAAGTAGGTGATACTGTTAAAAAAGGACAGGTTCTTGCAGAACTTGATGCGGGAAATACTGTTGGTGCACTAACTCAAGCTAAAGCACTATATGCCACAGCCGAAGCTAATTATCAAAAAGTTATAAATGGTGCCACTGGTCCAACTATAGATGTTGCAAAAGCGGCTGTTAATACCGCAAAAATAAATTTTGAACAGATCACTAATCAGCAAAATGTTTTAGTGGATAATGCTTATCGTAATCTTCTTAATTCAAGCCCGGAAGCAATTCCAAAGGATAGTGATAAAAACTATGTTGCCCCAATAATTAGTGGTAATTATAATTTAGGAAAAGAAGGAGTAATTAATCTTCATTTCTATAACAGTTCTGGTGGTATAAGTTTTGAAGCCTCTGGACTTACAAATGGCACTGGTATAATGAATAGCATTACTTCTCAGCCTATAGGTGATTCAGGTTTATTTATAAAATCTACTTTTACTCAAATAGAAACAGAAGACTGGATCATTGAAATTCCAAATAAAAAGGCTTCAAATTACCTTACAAATTATAATGCTTATCAATTGGCTCTTCAAACAAAAAATCAAGCAGTTGATGGAGCACAAGCAATTCTTGACCAAGCAAATGCTTCTCTTGCAGCATTGGTTTCTAGTGCAAGACCTGAAGATGTTGCCGTAGCACAGGCACAAATGAATAGCGCTTTGGGTTCTGTTCAAATTGCAGAAGCTGCTTATAAAAATACTATAATTACTGCCCCTTCTGATGGGATAGTTACCTCTATTGTTATTAATCCTGGACAAATAGCAATACCGAATGCTTCTGCTATTGAATTAAAAACTAATAATTCTTTAAATTAAATTATATGGAAACAAATATTAAAAAAACACTTGAAGTAGAAAAAGAGGTTGAAGAAAAAATTAAAAAAACCCATATATTAAAAACACCATGGATACGAAGTACAATATATTTTGTAGTTATTTTTGGTTTACTGGGTATTTTTCTCTTTTGGCAAACAGAACGTGGTAGTATATCTATTGAAAATTCATATTTAGATGCACCAATTGTAAATCTTACTCCAACTTCACCTGGAACCTTAAATGCATTATATGTTAAAGAGGGAGACAGAGTGCAGGCGAACTCACAAATAGCATTAGTTGGTTCACAAATAATTTACACCAAAGAAGGCGGTATTATTTCTAGTGCCCCTCTTGTTTTGGGGTCATACTATTCTCCTGGACAAACTGTTGTTTCTGTCGTTAGTGACGAGAAAATGAGAGTTGTCGGGAAAATAGAAGAAACTAAAGGATTAGATAGTATAAAAGTCGGACAACGCGCTACTTTTACTGTCGATACTTTTCCTAACAATGAATATGAGGGTATCGTTGATGAAATAAGTCCAGTGTCAAATAATAGCGGTATTTTATTTTCTATTTCAGACAAAAGACCCGTCAATAAGTTTAACGTCTATGTAACATTTGATGTAACTAAATATCCAGAATTAAAATCTGGTATGTCTGCCAAGTTGTTAGTATATATCAGATAGCCAACTGTATGACAAACTCTGAAGTAAAAAAACCAACACATTCTCCTTGGATTGTACTTATAACTGTAATGGTAGGTACTCTTCTTATTGGCCTTGATCGCACGGTAGTCAACCTAGGGTTACCTGGGATGATTAGCGATTTTAATATAACCGTTTCTGCTGCTGGTTGGATTGCAACTGCCTATATAATTTCAAACGCAGTTTTCGTGCCAGTTTTTGGCAAACTTGGAGATAAACTTGGTAATAGAATTATTTACTTATGGAGTTTTGTTGCTTTTGTGATTATCTCTGTATTTGCTGGGCTTTCTTGGAATTTATCTTCCATGATATTTTTTCGTGTACTCCAGGGACTCGTTGGGGCTGCAGTATATCCAACCGCGATGGCTCTTATTGCCAAAACTTTTAAAGATCCGCAACAGAGAACCCAAGCACTTGGTCTTTGGTCTGCATCTTTTGCTGTTTCTGCGGTACTCGGGCCACTTATTGGAGGACCACTAATTGATAATCTATCTTGGAGATGGCTTTTCTATATAAATCTTCCTGTCGGTATTATAGGTATTTTTATGACACTTTGGTATTTACCACACGACAAACCTGTAGATAAAAAATCTGGTTTTGACTACAAGGGCGCAAGTGTTCTTGCCATAGCTCTTACTTCACTAGTCCTTGTTCTTGAAAAGGGTCGTGATTGGGGGTGGGTTTCTTGGGAAAGTGTTATTTTTTATGTTTTAGTTGCGATAGCTTTAACTGTTTTCTATTTTATTGAGAAAAGAGCCAAAGATCCAATTGTTGATTTGAAACTTTTTAGTAATAGAATTTATTCAAATATTCTCTTGCTTTCATTTATAACTTTTGGAGGTATGATGGGAGCAATGTTCCTTCTGCCTGTTTTTGCGCAAACCTATCTTGGTTTTAATGCTACAGAAACTGGTTTCCTATTTATTCCAATGGCACTTTCTATGTTTGTGGCAGCCCCATTGGGAGGTTATTTGTCACGTAAGATTCCTTTGAAATATCTTGTAAGTATTGGAATGGCAATTTCAGCTTTTGGTATTTATCTTTTCTCTGGGCTAGACGTAAAAACAACTGCACTTGACCTTATTATACCTCTAATTGTTTTTGCTTTAGGTATGGGACTAGGTATGGCACCAATGACGGCCGCCGCCACTAACTCTGTACCTGCAAACGAGGTTGGAGTTTCTTCTGCTTTGCTTAACCTTGTGCGAAATATCGCAGGGGCTGTAGGTATTGCCTTTTTTAGTACAGTCTTAAGTAATATTATTGAGTCAAATGTACTTCAGCTTGGTCAAGATGCAATTATTAATACTACCAATCCGCAAGTAATACAGACAGTTAGTGCACTTATTATTCTTAAAGCACAAGTAATGGCATATGGAGATGTATTTGTTATTGCTTCTTGTGTTATGGCTGTTGGTGTTATCGTAGCATTATTTTTACGTCAACCAAAAATACATGCTAAACATACAAAAGAAGAACTACCAACTACAACAATTATCCATTAAAATTATTTAAATATTTACTGTACTATCATAAAAAGCACTCATATGAGTGCTTTTTATGATAAATACTATATTATTAAATACTCCACGTATGTCGTGCTATCACGACTTGGCGGAAGCGGTGAGATTCGAACTCACGGACCACTTTCATAGTCCCTTGTTTTCAAGACAAGTGCCTTAAACCACTCAGCCACGCTTCCGTTTAGTATAGTATCCTATTTTTATCTTTTTTTCAAGCCCCAAAAAATAAAACACCCGAAGGTGTTTTATTTAAAAATATTTATAAAAGAATTAAAGATGTCTTTTGGTTTTTTCTTGGCAACAAAGAAAATATAAATTATTTCTAATATTGCAACGGTGTTTATTAATACTAAAACCAAAAACCATTTCTTGTCTCTTCTTTGAGAGGCTATCCATAGAGAGTATGCTTTCCATGGTAAAACCCAAATAGATACAAATAAGGCTATTATTTTATAGTTTTGAAAAAAGTTTTCCATAAACATATTGTATCAAAAATATGCTTTTTGGACAATTATGATAAAATATAAATAATGAAATATTTAGGAATAGATTATGGATCAAAAAGAATTGGGCTGTCGATCTCTGACGAAGGGGGGAGTATGGCTTTTCCTTATAAGATTTTACAAAATAATTTTGAGCTCGAAGACCAGATTCACAATATTTGTGGAGAAGAAAATATTTCGGCTATTGTTTTAGGTTTGTCTTTGGACAATGATGGGGGAGAAAATAATATAACAGGAAGTATTGAAGCTTTTAAGAAAAACATAGAAGCTAGTCTTGGTTTACCTGTTTACTATCAAAAAGAATTTATGACTACTGTTTTTGCAAGAGAGGCTATGCTTGCTTCTTTTGGTTTTAATAATAAAGATATAAACAAATCTAAAAAATTATCAAAGCCAAAAATAGAAAAAGCTGATTCTCATGCGGCAACCATGATATTGCAAAGATTTTTAGATAAAAAAAATAATTCTGTTAATTAATTTTGTTTTATGATAAGTTTATTATGTTAATAATTTATTTTTAAAATATATGGAATATGTAAATTACGAAGATTTCAAAAAAATGGATATAAGGTTTGGTACTGTCGTCGAAGTAAAAGAAGTAGAAGATGCCGACAAACTCTTGTGTTTTCAGTTGGATTTTGGAGAGACAGATGAAAATGGAGATAAAAAATTGAGACAAATTGTTTCAGGCTTAAAAGAATATTATCCAAATTACCAAGAGCTTATTGGGCGACAATTGTTGTACATAGTAAATTTAGAGCCAAGAAAAATAAAAGGCTACGAATCAAATGGAATGCTTATGGCTGTTGATGGCCAAGATGGAAAGCCTGTCTTTATTGTTCCTGAAAAAGAAGTTTTACCAGGTTCTAGAGTTAGATAATTTTTATGTTTGATCCAATATCTTTAATAAAAACTGTTGGCTTGATTGGTGTTATTTCGATTGTGTTTGCAGAGTCTGGTTTGTTTTTTGGATTTTTTTTACCAGGGGATTCTCTTTTATTTACGGCGGGGATATTTGCTTCTCAAGGTTTTTTAAATTTGGAAATACTTTTGCTTGGTTGCATTGTTGCGGCTATTTTGGGGGATTCTGTCGGTTACTGGTCTGGTAAAAAATATGGAAGAAAATTATTTGAAAGAGATTCAGGTTTCTTTTTTAAAAAACAAAGACTTTATGATGCAGAAAATTTTTATCAAAAACATGGCAAGTTGACTATTGTAATAGCTAGGTTTGTTCCAATAATAAGGACTTTTGCTCCGATAGTTGCGGGAATAGGTAATATGAAATATAAGACTTTTATTTCTTATAATATTTTTGGTGGAGTTCTTTGGGCTTCAGGTATGATACTTGGTGGTTATTTTCTTGGAAAAATAATTCCAAACCCCGATCGCTATATTTTGCCAATCGCTCTTCTTATTATTTTAATATCAGTTGTGCCTATTTTTATAAAATTTTTAAAAGCATCAAAAAAATCCAGATAGGGGTTGAGCCCCTATCTGGATTTTTTTGATGCCCCGACTCGCGATTTTGTCTGCTGACAAAATTATCGCTCCGTCTCACAAAAGCAAAAAAGAGCAAACTTCTTTGCTCTTTTTTGCTTTTGTGCCCCCGCGAGGAATCGAACATTACATGTTCAGTACAGGTTATTGATATTTTATTTCGTAAACTCATAAAATATCTAATAAACCTTTTCGATTCCTTGGACCATAAAAAAACACCGGTATAAAACCGATATTTTTTATGGTGCCCCCGCGAGGAATCGAACCTCGAATAACGGCTTAGAAGTCCGCAGTTATATCCATTTAACTACAGGGGCGTATTAAAATGTGCGCGGTAAGAGACTTGAACTCCTGACCTTCCCGGTGTAAACGGGTTGCTCTACCAACTGAGCTAACCGCGCATATTTTTTAAAAATCACCATGAGTAAAACTCATGTTTAGATATATTAGCATGCTTTGTAAAAAAATTCAATATTATGCTACCATGTGGACATGAATATAAAGATTTTATATGAAGATAAAGATGTTTTGGTTATAAATAAGCCTGCTTCTGTTTCTGTCCATCCAGATGGTAAAACCAAAGAAAAAACTATCTGCGATTGGGTTGTTGAAAATTATCCAAAAACTAAAAATGTTGGAGAACCTTTTTGGCTTGAAGGAAAGGGTGGTGAAAAAATAAAAATAGAAAGACCTGGTATTGTTCATCGTTTAGATAAAGAAACATCGGGGGCTTTAATTATTGCAAAAAATCAAAAAACATTTTTATTTTTAAAAGATCAATTTCAAAATCATAAAATTAAAAAAACATACAGGGCTTTTGTTTACGGATATGTTCCAGAACCAAAAGCTTCTTTAGCTTCCGGCAAGAAGGGCGTTATCAACGCCAAAATAGGAAGATCCTCAAATGATATTAGAGCTTTTACTGCTGGAAGGGGAGCAAAAGAACCAGTTAGAGATGCAATTACAGAATATATTGTATTGAATAGATTTTCAGATAAGAAAAAAGAGGAATTAAAAAATAAACCAGAAAATCAATTTTCTTATATTGAAGCCTATCCTAAAACAGGTAGAACCCATCAGATACGTGTTCATATGAGATATATAAATCACCCTGTTGTTTCAGATCCTCTTTATAGAGGCAGTAAGGATTTGGCTTTGGGTATAAAAAGGCTTGCCCTCCATGCTTTGTCTGTGTTTTTTGTTTTGCCAAATGGAAAGAGCATTACAGTAGAAGCTCCAATACCTTTAGATTTTAAAAAAATCATCAAAGAATATTTGTCTTAAAAGGGGATTGCATAAAAAGCTTTTTTATGATAAAGTAAAGCCCATGGAAATAACGAAGAAACAATTTACCCCAGTTTCACAAGAAGATCGCAAGAACCTTGATTTTAAGGCTGGTGATACTGTTCGTGTCTGGAGCAAGATTATAGAAAAAGGTAAAACTCGTTTACAGGCTTTTGAAGGGCTTGTTCTTAGCCGAAAGCACGGTACTGAGCCAGGAGCTACTTTCACTATTAGAAAGGTTGCATCTGGAGTAGGTGTAGAACGTATTTTCCCTTTGTTCTCTCCAAACGTAGATAAAATAGAAATTATAAGAAAATCTAAGACTGGAAGAAGCAAACTTTACTTCATAAGAACAAAAGCTGTGAAAGAGGTTAAGAAGAGATTGAAGAGTATTACTCTCTCAAGAGCAGAAAGAGAAGCTGAAGTTAAAGAAGAACCTAAATCTGAAGAATAAAAATAGACCCACTCGGGTCTATTTTTATTTTGAGAAGTTGTTTTTCTTTTAATAATTTTATATACTTTTTTCACAAGCGCAGGTGGCGAAACTGGTAGACGCACTACCTTGAGGTGGTAGCGGGAGCAATCTCGTGGGAGTTCAAATCTCCCTCTGCGCACAATGAAATTGTCTGAGAGATTTATTTTTTTTATTTACTAAAATTTTTTTAGAATGTTATAATGTGAGCATGATTACAGCAGATTTGATTTCTTACATTAAAAAACAAAAAGAAAAAAATATTCCTAAGGCCCTTATCTTTTCAAAATTATTAAAAGCAGGATGGATTGAAGAAGATATTGATGAAGGTTTTGAAAAGGTTGAAAAAGAAAATAGCCCCAAGGTTTTGAGTGTTCAAGAAAAAACAGAAGAAAAACCAAAAGATATAAGTTCTCTAAGCGATAAATACAGAGAGCCTTTTGAAGGGGACCCTATCGCAAAGACCGAAATACCTACATCCTTAAAACCTATTTTAAATACAGAAATTAAGAAAACAGAAAAAGACACCTTGGCAGAAGGGTCTGGTGTAATTTTTCCTAAAGAAGAAAATATTAAAAAAGAAGAAACACAAAAAATAATACCAGTATTTTTTGCTGAAGCAGAAAAAGAGAAAGAAATTCAGCCCGTACAAGTTTTTACAGAAAATAAAAAAGAAGTGGTAGTAGAAAAAAAAGAAGATGTTTCTTTACCAGATGTTTACGAATTGGAACTTCCAGCAGGAGTAGATCAAAAACAAAACAAAACAGAAGATAAGGATTATTCTGGTGTTTTGATACCAAAGGCAGTTCCTGTAAAAGAAACAGTAGAAAATATTGTTGCAGAAGATATTTTGGCAAAAGAAGAGCAGTCTCCGGTTTTGGAAAACCCAAAAGAATTAAATTTGGGTGAAGATGTAAAAAAGACAATAGACATTAAAGAAGAAGGATTGTTTGAAAAGGGATCTTTTGTTGCCCCAGATGTTTTTGTAAATAATGGAATAACAAAAGAAGATATTCAAACCGCAAATGAAGAAATGAAGAAAGATTATTCTATGGAGAATCTACCCAAGATAGCTTCAGTAAATACTCTTTCACAAGATTTACAAAAAATGCAAGAACAAGGTATTTCAACCGTTGATCCTGTAAAAAGAAAAGAAACAATTTTTAAAGTTTTAAAATGGATTGCAGGGGCATCTGTTTTTGTGGGGTTGGCTTTTGCAGGGTGGCTTATTTACCGTGGTGATATTAGAATAAATATTCCTTTTATTAAAAAAGATCCTAGAGCTTTGATTTTGGAAAATTCAAAAATATTGAGCTCTCTAGAATCTTATAAATCAGACACATCTGTAGAGATACAAATGCCTTCTATTGCTAGCCTGACCGCAAGCTTAATTTCAGGTGAAGAAAATAAGTCTCTAGACAAAGATTCAATTTCTTTAAATTCTGTTGGCAAGGTAAATCAAGACAGTGGAGCTTTTATGTCTGAAAATAATGTTTTGGTAAAAAGCACCATAATGCAAAATTTTATAAATACAAATATAAAAAATGACGGTCAAAATTTATATGTAAATATTCCTGACCTGACATATTTGTTGAAAGAAAAATCACCATATCCTTCAATTGTAAAAATGAACGAACAAGAGTCTTTGTCTGTATCAAAGCTTTTTGAAGGAGAACTTGGTTTGTTCTTGGGAAGATTGAATGTTTATCAGCTTTTAGCAAAGGGTGTTTCTTCTTTTATTGATAAAGATTCAATTGGTTCTTACGATGACCTTATAAGCAAAGTAGAGATTACAGAAAAGGGAATGGAAAATATAAAAGGAGTAGATACATATAGGTACTCTGTAAATCCCGACAAAGAGTTGTTTAAAAAGTTGCTCTTAAATATTACAGACAAATTTATTTTAAATCAAAACGAAGAAGATAGGACAAAAATGTTGGAAATTGTTTCGTCTGCTTTTGTAAAGTCTTTTGATGTTTGGGTTGGAAAGTCTGATAATACAATATATCAATATGAAATAGTTTTAGATATTCCTTTGTCAAAAATTTTATCTTTTGAAGATAGAAGCATAGGCGACAATCAGATTTCAATTGCATGGAAAACAACATATTTTGATTTTAACAAAAGAAATGAAATTATAATTCCAGATTCTTATATTTCAACTAAAGATTTTATTAGAAATTCGAAAGTAAAAACAATAAAAGAACAATTAAATAATTTTGGACCTTTGGCTGATGATTTAAGAAAAGTTGAAAAAACTTTTGGTTTAAAGATAAACAAAGAGGGAAGTTGTATGAACCCAGTATCTGGATCATTGTTTTCCCCTTTGGGGCATCTAAAAACAGCTACAATACCAATGGGTCAAATATCTTCTAGTTTGAACAATGTCTTGTCTCTTACAAGCGGGCAGGGTTTGTGTTTCTCTGATTTAAAATCTTGGTCCCTTACAGTTCCTTTGTCTGAAGACTACACATCTGGAAATTCTTTTGAGCTTTATTACTGTGTAGATAGTACGGGTATGAAAAAAGAGGTTTCTTCTCCTACAAAAGGTCCTGTTTGTGAGTAGTGTTGTATAATTTAAGTTTTTTTGCTATAAATAAATAACACTCAACGAGTGTTATTTATATGGTGCCTATAGTGTAATGGTTAGCACAAGAGTCTGTGGATCTCTTAGTCAGAGTTCGAATCTCTGTAGGCACCCCAAATAAAAACTCCCCGAAAGGGGTTGTTTTTGTTTGGGTGTATAAGTAAGCAAATTGCTTTGCTTGCGTCAGAGATTCGAAAAGCGTACTCGCGGTCTCTGTAGGCACCCAAAAATAAAAACCACCTTCATGGCGTTTTTATATATGGTACCCAAGCAAAAACGCACTCGTAGTCTTTGTAGGCACCAAGTATAAATTTTATTAATAATATCTTTACTCGATATAGTATTTTTAGTCCCAACTTGATATACTTTTTATATGGATAAAGCCCCTAAAATAGAAAGGGAATCTACGACCGAAACAAGTGAAAAAATAAAAGATGGAGTTGATGCTTCGGTAGAGAGTATTAATGAAGAAGTATCTCCAAAAGAGACGGTTATTAATGATACTCTAAATAATATTAATGGCGTAAGGTCTGAACTTGGTTTGGAAAAATCAGAGGATATTCCTCCTTCTGTGCAAAATGAACAGGATTTAATTAATAAATTAAAT
>JACCEE010251596.1_pt1 | contig 11606 bp, 10 predicted proteins | sample 7449931 | NCBI WGS metagenome assembly JACCEE01 (sample SAMN15323457, study PRJNA562643) | freshwater metagenome | isolation source: river surface water | place: USA:Blue River Watershed | collected 2017-08-19 | reverse complement strand
AGGCCATCGAAGCGCCCCTGCGCGAGATCGTGTACAACGCCGGTGGCGAGCCCAGCGTGGTGGTCAATGCCGTGCTGGCTGGCAAGGGCAACTACGGCTTCAACGCTGCCAACGACACCTATGGCGACATGATCGAAATGGGTATTCTGGACCCCACCAAGGTGACCCGCACTGCACTGCAGAACGCCGCTTCGGTGTCTGCACTGATGCTGACCACCGAGTGCATGGTGGCAGAAGCTCCGAAGGACGACGCACCTGCCGGCGGCATGCCCGACATGGGCGGCATGGGTGGCATGGGCGGCATGGGCATGTAAGCTCTGCCTGAGAGCCACTTCTCTCTCGCTCCAAGGGCCGCGCAAGCGGCCCTTTTTCATGTCCGAGCGGTCGGTGTGGCGGAGTGCTTTTCGCGAAAGCTCAGTGTGCGCGCATCTTGGCGCGCAGGCGCGCAATGGCCTGGCTGTGCAATTGGCAGACGCGCGATTCGGTCACGCCCAGCACGGCGGCGATTTCCTTGAGGTTCATATCGTGCTCGTAGTACATGCCCATGATGTACTGCTCGCGCTCGGGCAGTGACTGGATGGCGCCGACCAGGCTGCTGCGCAGCCGCTGGTTGCGCAGCAGCGCCATGGGGTCGGCTTCGGAGTCGGGGGTTTCGTGCCGGTCCAGAAAGCCCTCGTCGTCTTCCCCGCCGCGGGTCATGTCTTCCAGATAGACGAGCTGCGTGCCGCGCACCTTGCTCAGCAGGCTTTGGTAGTCGGTCAGGCTCATGTCCAGTTCGACGGCAATTTCGGATTCGAGGGGGCTGCGTCCGAGCCTTTGTTCCAGGCGCTGGACGGCTTTTTCGATGTCTTTCTGGCTCTTGCGTGAGCTGCGCGACATCCAGTCGTTTTCGCGCAATTCGTCGAGCATGGCGCCACGGATGCGCTGCGTGGCAAAGGTCTCGAACTGCACGCCCTGGGCCGACTCGAAACGTGTCAGCGCGTCGTTCAGGCCGATCATCCCGACCTGGATCAGGTCGTCCAGCTCCACGTTCGCAGGCAGCTTGGCGATCATGTGGTGCGCAAGCCGACGAACCAGCGGAACATACTGCTGGAGCATGGCATTGCGATCAAGCTGGCCTTTGGCGGTGTATGTCACTTCAATGGCTCTGGGCGATGTACGTGGGGAAGCCTGCTTTGGGAATGGATGGTAGCGCAGAGAAGGTGCCCGGTGCGCTGATGGTGCAGGCATTTTCCAGCCATTGCAATGCCAGGCGCTGCAGTTCCTGCGGGCGATCGGCGCGGATGAGCGTGGTGCGCGGTTGCTGCCCCAGGTGGCGCATGGCACAGCGGCGCAGCGATTCCAGCGAGTCCTGTGCCAGGCGCAACTGCTGGGCCGGGTAGGAGCGGGCCATGCAGGCCACCAGGCCGTTGAGTCCCGCGTGCAGGGCCAGCAGCTTGAGCTGGCGGTAGGTAGCAATCACGCCGTTCTGGCCGGGCGGCATCAGAATCAGTGGTGTGGCCAGGCTGGCATCCAGCAGGGGCGACGCCAGTACGTCGATGGGGGCGTGCAGCACCACCAGCGCGTAGCTGCGCAGCAGCGGTTGCAGCAAGGGCAGGAGGGGTTGTCCGGGCTCGGCTTGCTGCAGCAGGGTTTGCAGGCCCAGCTTGGCAGGCAGCACGGCCAGGGTGTTGGCGGCGCCTGCAGCGGGGCGCATGTCCTGCGCGCGGGCGCTGTGCGCCAGCAGCTGCTGCAGGCCGGGGCTGCGCGGGTTCTCGGGTGCGGTGGCATCCAGTACCACCACCGGGTAGCCCAGGTGTTGCAGGTGCAGGCACAACTGCCACAGCGTTTCCATGCCGCCGTTGGTGTCTTGCGTGCTGGCCATGGCCAGCAACTGCAAGTCGTTTTGGGGCATGTGGCTGGACAGCCCCGCGCCTTGGTGAAATCCGAACTCAAGCATCGACCAGTCCCTTCTCCAGCACGGGCTCGCTGGACGGAGTGAAGAAGAAGCTCAGGTCGGCGGCCTTGGGGTCGAAGGCCGAGCGCGCCGGAGCGCGCATCGAGCTGGCGATGAGCTGATGGGCATTGGCCGATTCCCAGTCTTCCGGGACGCGCTGGCCGTTGGTCACGCCACGCAGCACCATCTGGTGGCGGATCAGCGCGTCAATGGCGGGGCCGAGTTTCACGGCTTCGTCGATCTTGGACAGGATGGCTTGTTGCGCCCCGGCGGTCTTGAAGGCAGCGAGCGTGTCGTCCAGCGTGTCGCCGTGGCTGCTGGCATTGAGCACCAGCAGGCGCTGCACCTCGGGCAGGTCCAGCACCTCCAGCATGTCGCGCTTGCGGGGATCGCGTGGGGCGATGCCGGTGGTGTCTATCAGAACCATCTTCTTGCCACTGAGCAGGCCCAGCAGGTCCTGCAGTGCAGCGCGGTCGTGCGCCAGGTGGGCCACGATGCCCAGCATGCGGCCATAGCTGCGCAACTGGTCATGGGCGCCGATGCGGTAGGTGTCCAGGGTGATCAGACCCACGCTGCCGGGGCCGTGGATGCGGGCGCACAGTGCTGCCAGCTTGGCCGTGGTGGTGGTTTTGCCCACCCCTGTGGAGCCCACGAGGGCAAAGATGCCACCCTCTTCGTAGATGGCGGGCTGGCCGGCGTCGGTGTGCAGGTTGTGCTCCAGCACGTCCATCAGCCAGCGTACCGACTCGGCGGCGTCCATGCCCTCGGGCATGCGTTCCAAGACGGCGCGCGCCAGCGTGGGTGAATATCCGGCGCGGATCAGCTTGAGCATCAGGTTGGACTGGATGGGGTCCTGGCGTGCTTGCCCCAGCCACGATAAGGTGTTGAAGCGGTCCTCGATCAGCTCCTTCATGGAGTGCAGTTCCTGCATCAGACCCTGGGTGTCCACGGCAGGGGCGGCCAGGGAGACGGGGGGAGGTGCTTCACGGCGTGGCGTGCGCACGGGCAGCTCATGGTTGACCTGGCGCAGCGGGTTGTGCTTCTTGAACGTTGCAGGGTTCGCCGGGGGTGCTTCGGGCGCGCGCTCGATCTCGGCGGTGGAGACGCCGCTGACCTGCTGCAAGGCCTCGCTGCGCCGGCGCAACATGCGTTCACGCACATAGTCCTGGAAGGACAGGGTGCTCATGGCCAGCTGTTCCGTGTCTTCCTTGATGGGGCTGCGCGGACCGGACAGCGCCGCACGTTCCTGCAGCGACTTGCGTCCGGCGGCTGGGGTGGGGGCCGCTTCTGGGCGGCGTTCGGTCACGGTTTCGGCAGCACTGTCGAGTGCGCCGAGCGATTCTTCCGTGGTGGCCACCACTTCCACGCCATTGGGGGTGGGACGGTTGGAAAGGATCAGGGTGCCGTCACCAAAAGCCATGCGGGCCTTGGCAAGCGCCTCGCGGGACGTGGCCGCGTGAAAGCGTTTGATGTTCATGCCGATGCTCCTTTGAGGATGGGGCCGATGCGGATGGTGTGGGTCTCAGGGATCTCGCTGTGCGCCAGCACCTGCAGCCGGGGGGCCATGCGCCGCACCAGGCGCGAGATGGCGCCACGGATCGCATCGGGAACCAGCAGGCAGGCGGGCATGCCCATTTCCTCCTGCTTGAGGGCGACTTCTGCGGCCTTCTGCGTCAGCAGGTCGGCCACGCCGGGGTCGAGCGCAGGGCCGCTGGCATTGCCCAGCGCCTGCATCAGCAGGCGCTCCAGGCCGGGTTCGATGGCGATGACGTTGAGTTCCCGTGTGGGGCCGTAGATTTGTTGCACGATGGCGGGCGAGAGTGCGATGCGCACGCGGCGGGCCAGCTCGCTGGGGTCGGTGATGGCGCCTGCATACTCGGCCAGGGTGTCGATGATGGTGCGGATGTCGCGGATGTGCACCGACTCCTCCAGCAGCAGCTGCAGCACTTTCTGGAACGTTGCAATCGAGACCATTTTCGGAACCACTTCTTCGATCAGCTTGGGGGCCAGCTTGGCCACGTGCTCCACCAGTTGCTGGGTCTCGGTACGGGAGAGCAGCTTGGCGGCCTGCACTTGCATCAAGTGTGACAAATGGGTGGCCAGGACGGTTTCCGAATCAACGACGGTAAAACCAGCCATTTGCGCGGCTTCCTTTTGGCGTTCGTCGATCCAGTGGGCGGGCAGGCCAAAGGCGGGGTCGGTGGTGGGGGTGCCGATCAACGGGGTGGTGATGCCGCCGGGATTGATGGCCAGGAACATGCCGGGGAAGGCCTCGCCTTCGCCCACCACCACTCCGCGCAGCGTGATGCGATAGCCGCTGGGCTTGAGCTCCAGGTTGTCGCGCACATGGCCCGGAGGCGGCAGAAAGCCCACTTCCTGTGCGAATTTGCGTCGCACGCCCTTGATGCGGGTGAGCAGGTCGCCCTGGCGGGTCTTGTCCACCAGTGCAATCAGGCGGTAGCCCAGCTCCAGTCCCAGCAGATCCACGGGCTGCAGGTCGTCCCATGTGGCCTCGCCGTCGCCCTGCACCGGGGCAGGGGCTTCCTCGGGTGGTGGAACCTTGGCGCGCTGCATCAGAACCCAGGCAAAGTAGCCCAACAGCGAGCCCACGGCCAGGAAGACCACATGGGGCATACCGGGGATCAACCCCAGGAAGATCAGGATGCCTGCCGTCACGCCCAGCACGCGGGGCGAGGTCAGCAACTGGTGCACGATCTGCTGGCCCATGTCGGTTTCCTTGCCGACACGGGAAATCACCATGGCCGCAGCCACCGAGATCAACAGGCCCGGAATCTGGGCGACCAGCGCATCGCCCACGGCCATCAGGATGTAGGTGTCGGCTGCCTTGCCTGCCGACAGGCCGTGCTGCAACATGCCGATGGCAAAGCCACCCACGATGTTGATCAGCAGAATCAGAATGCCGGCAACCGCGTCACCGCGCACGAACTTGGAGGCGCCATCCATCGAGCCGAAGAAGTTGGCTTCTTCCTGCACTTCGGCACGGCGGCGCTTGGCTTCCTTTTCGTCGATCAGCCCCGCGTTCAGGTCTGCGTCCACGGCCATCTGCTTGCCGGGCATGGCATCCAGGGTGAAGCGCGCCGACACCTCGGCAATGCGTTCGGCACCCTTGGTGATCACGATGAAGTTGATGACCACCAGGATCGAGAACACGATCAGGCCCACGGCAAAGTTGCCGCCAATCAGGAAGTGGCCAAAGGCCTCGATCACCGCGCCCGCTGCACCTGGGCCGGTGTGGCCTTCCAGCAGCACCACACGGGTGGACGCCACGTTGAGCGACAAGCGCATCAGCGTGGTCAGCAGCAGCACGGTGGGGAAGGCCGCAAAGTCCAGCGGCTTGAGCATGTAGGCCGCCACCATCATGACCATCAAGGCCACGGCGATGTTGATGGTGAAAAAAGTGTCCAGCAACCAGGGCGGGATGGGCAAGACCATCAGCGCCAGGATGGCGACCACGAGCAGTGGGGCCGACAGGCCCTGCATGGCGGCGCTGTTGGCCCCGGCCCATTGCTGTGCGGATTGGAGCGAGAGTTTCATGGCTGCAGCCCTTGGGTGGCGGCCCGGTGGTGCGGGTCGAGTTCAGGCGGAATGTGGGGATCTGGCATGGTGTCTGGCATGCGGCCTTCGCCGCGCAGGGCTGCCTTGAGCCGGTACACGTAAGCCAGCACCTGGGCCACGGCGGCGTACAACTGGGCAGGGATGGGCTGGTCCAGCTCGGCATGGGCGTACAGGGCACGCGCCAGGGCGGGCGATTGCAGCACCGGGATCTTGTGCGCCTGGGCGATGTCGCGGATCTTGAAGGCCAGCAGGTCGGTGCCGCGCGAAATCACCTGGGGTGCATTCATGGTGTGCTCGTCATAGCGCAGCGCCACCGCATAGTGGGTGGGGTTCATCACCACAAAATCGGCCTTGGGAACGGCTGGAATGCTGGAGCCATCGGCAATCTCGCGCTGGCGCTGGCGCATGCGGCTCTTGAGCAGGGGGTTGCCGTCGGATTCCTTGTGCTCCTGTTTGACTTCTTCGTGCGACATCTTGAGCCGGTCCTTGAAGAAGAAAGCCTGCAGGGGGACATCGACCATGGCGGCCAGAAACACCACCAGCAACAGCAGGCCCAGGCCCTGCGTCAGCCAGTGGGCCACATGGCGCAATGCCAGGTTGGACGGTTGCAGCACCAGCATGGCCACTTCGTCGATGCTGCGGCCCATGTAGTTCCAGGCCACGCTGGACAGGATGGCGGTCATCAGCACCATCTTGGCCACGTTGGCCAACTGCTGCTTGGAAAACAGGTTGGCAAATCCGGTCAGTGGATTGAGCCGGTTGAATTGCGGCGCCATGGGCTTGGTGCTGAAGATCCACCCCCCTGCCAACACAGCGGAGAGCAGTGCCGCACCAGCGGTCAGCAGTGCAAACACGCCGCTGGCGATCAGCCCTGTGGCGGCCATGTGCTGCAGGCGGTTCAGCATGGACGAGGGGGACTGCACCGTGGCAGCATCAAATACCAGTTGCTGCCCCATGCCTTGCAGCAGGTGTTCCAGTAGTAGGGGTGCCAGCGACAGCATCACCAGCGCGCCGGTGCCCAGAATGGCCAGGTGCGACAAATCCCGCGAGCGGGCCGCTTGGCCGTCGGTGCGGGCCTTCTGCAGCTTGCGCTCGGTGGCGGGTAGATTGCGTTCCTGGCTCGATTCCATGATGGCATGACGGGTCTGTCATGCCATTGTGGCCAGGGGGGGGCAAAACTAAAGCCTGAAAAGCGGCGGCAGGCCGCGCTTATTCAGGCTTGGAAATGGGGTGGATGTCGGGTCAGAAACCGAGGCTGGCGAGCAGGTCGTCCACTTGCGACTGGTCCGTGACCACGTCCGGGTTGCCTTCGGGATCAACCACCGGGCCGGCCAGGTGCTCGCGCTTGGGCTCCGGGGGCGCCGGGATGGCGTGGGGCGGTGCCGTTTCGATCACCAACTGCACCAACTGCTGTTCGATGTTGCCTGCCAAAGTGACCACGCGCGCAATCACCTGCCCGGTGAGGTCGTGGAAATCCTGGGCCATCATGATCTCGGTCAGGTGCTCGTCCGTGGTCTGGGTGGCCCGCTCCACGTCCCTGAGGAAGTTCATGATTCTGCCCGTGGCAACCGCGGCTACGGGGTTTTTGACCATGGCGGCAATCACCTCGCGCACTTCGGCGGCCAGGTTGTCATTGTGCGACTTGGCTTGATCGACGCGGTTGAGCACCTTTTCCGCGGCATCGCCGGTCAGCCGGGCAATGTAGGACAGACGGCTCTGCGCATCGGGCAGTTCACCCACGGTGGCAGCCAGTTGATCGGCGTATCCCAGTTCCTTGAGGGCATCGTGCAGTTGGCGCGTGAGATGCCCGATCTTGTGGTGGATGTCCTGGTTGTCGCCCGCCGGGGGCGTCGGATCCTGCGTGTTGCCGTGGTCCATGGCGCCTACAACCCCAGTTTTTTGATGATCAGGGTGACTTTTTCTTCCAGCGTGGCCTTGGTGAACGGCTTGACGATATAGCCTGCCGCGCCGCCCTGTGCGGCCGCCACGATGTCTTCCTTGCGCGCCTCGGCCGTCACCATCAGCACAGGCAGATGTTTGAGTTTTTCATCGGCCTTGATTTCAGCCAGCAACTGAAAGCCGTTCATGTTCGGCATGTTGATGTCAGAAACGACAAAGTCGAACTTGCTGTTGCGCAGCTTGTTCAACGCAGCGACCCCGTCCTCGGCCTCGTCGGCCTCGGTAAAGCCGCTTTCCTTGAGCAGGTTGCGGACGATGCGTCGCATCGTGGAGAAGTCGTCAACAATCAGGAAACGAAGGGGTGTGGTCACTTGGGACCCTTTCGATCGGGTATTTCTTGGAGGATTGTGTGGGAAGACCGCGAGCGTGACAAGTTGTTACCTCTGGTCGCCTTTAGCAGGATTGTCGCTCTTTTCTTCGATCCATTCCTCCGCAGGGACGATGGGAATGGTTTTCCCTAGGAGCCTCTCTTCCGCCTCACGGGTCAGCACGGTGATGGTGATACGCCGGTTGGCGGGGGCCTTGGGGTTGTCGGGTTCCAGCAGATCACTGGCGGCCAGCCCCACCACACGGGCCAGCTTGGCGTCTGGCATGCCTGCGGCCACCAGTTCACGGCGCGAGGCATTGGCGCGGTCGGCCGAGAGCTCCCAGTTGCTGTAGCCGCGCTCGCTGTTGCTGTAGGGCACAGCATCGGTGTGGCCCGCCAGGCTGATGCGGTTTTCCACCTCGATCAATGACGAACCGATGCCGCGCAGGATGTCGCGCATGTAAGGCTTGACCAGTGCGCTACCGCTGTCAAACATGGGACGGTTCTGTGAGTCGACCAGCTGGATTTGCAGCCCGTCGGGTGTCACATCCATGCGGATTTGCGACTTGTATTCATTGAGCAGTGTGTTGGCGGTGATCACGGCGTCTATCTTGGCTTGCAGTGCCTTGATGCGCGCCTCATCCTGGCGAGCCATTTCTGCACGCATCTGCTCTGCCGTCATGCGTGTGCGCTTGTTTTGGGTGGAGTCCGAGCGCCGCACCTGGCCGTGGACCTTGCTCAGGTCGTTGCCGCCGCCGGGAATGATGCTGGAACTGCTGCCGGCGCCGTCGCCCCCCGCCATGGCCACTTTGAGCGGTGAGTTGAAGTAATCAGCAATCCCCTGCAAATCGCCTTTGGCGGTGGAACCCAGCAACCACATCAGCAGGAAAAACGCCATCATGGCGGTCACGAAGTCGGCATAGGCAATCTTCCAGGCGCCGCCGTGGGCCGCATGGCCCCCTTTCTTGATCCGCTTGATGATGATGGGCTGGAGCTTCTTTTCTGCCATGGCCGTCTGCCGCTGGAGGTGCGCTTATTTCTTGCCCTTGACGTGGCTTTCCAGCTCGGTGAAGCTGGGTCTGTCGCCAGAGAACAACACTTTGCGCCCAAACTCAATGGCCGTGGCCGGGTTGTAGCCTTGCATGCTGGCAAGCAGTGTGGACTTGATGCACTGCAACTCCTTGGCAGCGTCTTCCATTTTTTGTTCCACCAGCCCGCCCAGAGGCTCCACCACGCCATAGGCCAGCAAGATGCCGAGGAACGTGCCTACCAGCGCAGAGCCGATCATCCCGCCCAGCACCGCAGGGGGTTGCCCCACCGAGCCCATGGTGTTGACCACGCCCAGCACGGCCGCAATGATGCCGAAGGCTGGCAGTGCGCCCGCCAGACGGGCCAGTGCCGCCACCGGGGCATGGGCCTCCTGGTGGTGGGTTTCGATTTCGTTGTCCATCAATGCCTCGATTTCGTGCGCATTGAGGTTGCCCGACACCATCATGCGCAGGTAGTCGGTGATGAATTCGATCACATGGTGGTCGGCGCTGAGGGTGGGGTATTTCTTGAAGATCTCTGATTCGTGCGGTGCTTCCACATCCTTTTCGATGGCCATCAGGCCTTCCTTGCGGGCTTTCTGGAGGATGTCGTAGAGCATCGCCATCAGTTCCAGATAGCGCGCTTTGGTGTATTTGGAACCCTTGAGCGCCATCGGGATGGCAGCCAGGGTGGCTTTGAGCACCTTGGGTTGGTTGTTGACCACGAAGGCCCCCAGGGCGCCGCCCAGAATGGTGACGGTCTCGAAGGGCAGCGCCTTGAGAATCACGGAAATGTTGCCGCCGTGCAGGATGTACACCCCAAAGATGCAGCCGAAGGCAACGACGTAGCCGATGATGACGAACATGGTGGTAAGGGGGGTTGACCTATGGGGCGCCAGTGCCTGGGTCAAATGTATCGGATTGCCACAAATGAAAAAACCCCTGACGCAAACCAGTCAGGGGTTCGTGTGGCTGCCGAGACACCAGACTCTCTGGCCGCAATGGGTAAATTACTTCAACAGGGACAAAACACCCTGCGGAATCTGGTTGGCCTGTGCCACCATGGCTGTACCCGCTTGCTGCAAGATTTGAGCGCGGGACAGGTTGGCCGTTTCTGCGGCGAAGTCCGCGTCTTGAATGCGGCTTCTGGAGGCAGAGAGGTTTTCGGAAGTGATGTTGAGGCTGGAAATGGCTGTTTCAAATCGGGCTTGGAGTGCGCCCAGTTTTGCCCGCTCGCCATTGATGAACGCCAAGGCCGAATCAACAGTCTTGAGAGCCTCTGTGGACTTCGCAAAAGTGGTGACGTCCAAGTCGGCAACTTTGTTGAGTGTGGAGGCTACATCCACAAATGCGTTGGTGGCCCCCCCCACGCTGTCGTCAATAGCGAATGATTTCTCAGAGTCCAGCGTGACGAAGCCGCTTACCAGTGCATCGTTTGCTACACCCCCCGCAGCGGTAAGGGTAATCGGTGCGCCTACGGCATTGCTATCGGCGTCCAGTTTTTGCACTGACACATCCCCTGCGTTTGCAACGGTGGTGTCGCCTACATACACATCGTTTCCGGTGGCGTTGGTCAGTACCACAGCAGTGCCTGCCGAGTTCAGCGAGGCAGTCACGCCGGTTTTTGACGATTGCTCGTTGATGGCGGCTACTGCCGCCGACAATCCATCAGAGGTGTTGATGGCGCCCAACGTGAATGATATTGATTGGTTGCTGCTGTTATCAGAACGCAGGTTGATGGTGTATGCGCCAGGAGCGGTGAAGGCCAAGCTCAGTTCCGTGCGTGCTGACGCGGTAACGCCAGTGTCATTTCGAACCAGATTGATGTTGTCCGCAATGGCCTTTGCTGTTTGGTTTGCCGTGATTGCAACGGTTTTGCTACCGACTGAGCCGTTGATTGTCAGCGTCGAACCTGTAATGCCATTGCTGCCCCAGGCGGCTGCTGCTGCTGCCACTCCGTCTGCCTCGACTTGGTTGTTTCCGTAGACAGTTGTGCGCAGGTTGGCGGTTGCAGCCACAATCACTTGATTGGCGTTGGCCCCGACTTGGAACTGCGCAGTACCAAAAGTACCATCCAGCAGCTTTTGACCATTGAATTCTGTGGTTTGAGCGATGCGATCCAGCTCCGCAACCAACTGACTTACTTCCTGCTGCAGCGCCTTGCGGTCGCCTGCGCTGTTGGAAGCGTTGGCCGACTGGACTGCCAATTCACGCACGCGTTGCAGAATGTCTCCAGCCGATTTCATCGCGCCTTCCGTTACTTGTGCCAACGAAATGCCGTCGTTGGCGTTGCGCGCAGCCTGGTTCAAGCCGCGGATCTGGCTGGTAAAGCGCTCGGAGATGGCCAGGCCGGCGGCGTCGTCCTTGGCGCTGTTGATGCGCAGACCGGAGGACAGGCGCTGGATGGAGGTGTTGAGCGAGGTCTGGCTCATGCCCAGGTTGCGCTGGGCGGTCAGCGAGGCGACATTGGTATTGATAGTGGCTGCCATGGAGGTGCTCCTTGAAGGCTGAAATCAATTCATCTGCGCCGGTTGGGGAATTCCACCGTCCAGCAGACAAGACGGGAACGATGGAGCTGATTCTGGGGGAGTTCTTTGAAGGCCGTTGGCCCGATAAGGCGCCAAAAAACCTGCCAACTTGCGTGTTTGGGCCTAAAGTTTTGGTAGAGGACTCCGAAAACACTTGCAACGGGACGTAAAAGCCCGCCGTTCCATGGCCCGCCCCGGCGGTGCTGGGAACCCTGGGCCAGGCAGGTGTCTGGCATCCGGTCGGCGGCAACGCCATGTTCAGCCAGTTCTTT
>JACCEE012214828.1_pt1 | contig 11609 bp, 14 predicted proteins | sample 7449931 | NCBI WGS metagenome assembly JACCEE01 (sample SAMN15323457, study PRJNA562643) | freshwater metagenome | isolation source: river surface water | place: USA:Blue River Watershed | collected 2017-08-19 | reverse complement strand
TTCATCACTTTTACAGGATCGTCTTTACGTGGTCTAAACGTTCGTCTGTTTTCTAATGTAAATAAGTAACATCTGTTTGATAAATAAATCGTAAAAATATCTGGGTGTAGTCGAGTTAAATCGGAAAATACGTCAGAGTCATAACTACATTCGATAGCGACTAAACCGTTTCCACACGGTATTTCAACCGATTCAGCAATCGATGGTTGTATAATCCGACTTAGGAAGAACTCACGCACTGAAACAGGTAACGCCGGTGTAAACAGCGTATCCAGACGTTCGCGACGTTCGTAATACGTTTCAATTACGAGCGTATCAAGCATCTTTTCAGCGGCTTCGATATACCGTTCAACATCGATATCGTCCCACGAAAAGTCAGCAAGATCAAAAACAGGTCGGACATTATCTGTTAACTCAGATCGTTTCTCCGATATTTCTCCGCTTTCTAGTTTTTTATAGGCTATTATTTCGTTTTGTGCGGATTTAGACAACGTATATCTGATCGCATCAGCGAATGTGATGGTGTTATCAGCGGATACTACTTTTGTTTCATCGTACGTTTTTCCGTATTTGTGATATAACAACCACTCAATCGGATCTACTTTTTCAGAATGTCGCCTTTTGATATAGACATCAATCGGTTCGTTTGTCGTTAAATAATTCGTTACAGCATCTACTTTAATTCGCATATGACTTGCCGCCTTTTTGCGAATATCTGTTCCGAAAACGCCTTTTACTTTCGCTTTTCCGCCTGAAAGCCATAAATAGTTGTTTACGTCACGCATAATCGTTTTATCGAGTCGATTATCTTCGAGCGTTAATCCTGTTTCTTTTTCCCAGTTGCGACACACGTCATTCCAGTCCAAGTCAGTGATGAATTTTCGTTTATCCGTATTCGTCACACCGTCCGTGTTAACAGTTGTGACTTCGTAGCCGTTTAACGATAAATCTTCAACTAATTTTGCGAGTAACAATTGTCCTGTGATCGTGACGTTGTATAAACTCAGCGGACAGTACAGTGGTGATGATTTGAATTTTAAATTTCCGAACGTGGTGTTAAGAATAAGTTTCATCGCACCTGCCAATTCCGGATTTGATTTTTTAATTCGTACACGTTCATCGAGCATAAATGCATACTCTTTGCACTTTTCAGCCGAAATAAAATCAGGAAAGAAATTATACAATACCATCATAGTCGGATAATAACTCGTAGCATCGTTGTCAATTAAATCAATAAACGTCCCTGATTTACAGGCGTGCAGTCCACCGAGTCCGAAATCGAGCGTGATCCCATACACGGTTACTGATTTTTTATAAGTCGTTTCTTTCGAGATATCGAGATTTAAAAAATCATTCAACACTTCTTGCAGTTTAGGGTGTTTAAACGTTACAAACTGTTCTATTTTTTTCGGAAGTGTATATAACTTTTTTCGCTGTACATAGCGATTCTGTGTTGATCCGATTAAATATTCTGATACGAGTTGTCCAGTGGTGCGACTCGCTTTTGCCGGATTGCCGTTGAAAAAGTTTTCAATCAGGTTAAAGCGACCGTTTATCTCGGATTTACAAACTCCTTTTGCAAGTTTATACGTAATCAACACATCGTTTGCACAGTATTTATCGATAACATCGCATTGCTCCAACGTTAGAACAGTCCCCGGTTTATAAGGGAGTGTTTCAAGAATTTCGTGTCCAATTCGAATTCCGCACTCTTTCAATCCAATTCGACCCATCGACGGTAAGTTATCGAGTGTGTCGAGCTGATACGTCAAAACAGGTATTTTACCCTCTTTTCGTACGAGCCACGGTGATACACGTTGTTCAATTAGTTTTTGTGTGAGCTTATACATGATTAAACTCGACATTGTCGCTTTCGCTCGGTAAACGAGTAAGAGTAAGTCTAAAAGCACCGCATCGTAACGTGAGTTATTAAAACCGATAAAAAGCGAATCAGAGATATCATCGAAAATCGGAGCTAATGCTGATAAATCTGACTCTGAGTTAAAGCATCTGAAACTGTGAGTCTCTTCATAATCGTTTACAACGAAGTGAACTAAAAAATAATTCGGATACGACTCGATATCGTAATAAATAAACCGCATAAAAAAACACCTCTCGTCTAGTGTATCAGACAGAGAAGTGTTTTTTAGTTAGTCTTGTTTTGTAGCAATACAAATATTTACATATGCAGTCGATGTTACAGAACCGTTTAATTCTTCTTCACCGACGATGAACGCTGTGACAGATAACTCTGAAATATCGTAGAATTCTTGGTTATAAAAGATTTTATCTTCGACATAACGAGCATTTAAAAGTTCAACGTTTTTATGCTGTGACATAAAATCAGACAGTTGAATCGGTTTTTCTTGGATATTCAACGCTTGATAAATCGAATAGTACGTAGACAATGAAATCCCTTTTGAAGCGTTTCGAAGAACGTATAACGTACTCTGAGATAACCCTGTTACGTTTGAAATCGTCCGCACGTTCGTTAATTCTCGTTGAATCGTTCCGAAAAAGTCTGTTTCAACACCGACAAGTGAGTACGCACGTTCAACAGTATCGAGATTCGGAACTCGTTGTTGTTTAATCCACGCCATGATAGCGTGTCCTGAATCGGAACAACCTCGTACTTGTTGTTTTGTGATCCCAGAATCGTGTAATTTTTTCGTTACATCTTCAAGAATCGGATCGCTTGAATCGATAACAGGTTCAATTACCGTACTTCCGATTACAATTTTTACTTTTTCGACTTCTGAGTTTCTTAACAATTCAAGTGGATCAATATCGTTAATCCGACACGCTTTCATGAATGTCGATTCTTTCGGATTTGCCGGTAGATACATTTTTTTCGCAATCGGAGCATAGTCGAAATAATTACCGATTCCGAGATCTGAGATAATTTTCAATAGTACGCCGATGTTGAGTTCATCGCCTTTGATGAACTTATCGACTGAGCGAGTTGAAACACTCGGAACTTTTGCGATGATTTCTTTTCTCGTTAAGTGTCGTGTTTCGTGAGCAATTAATCGTGAATAGAGTTTCATAAGAACACCTCCAGTTTATAATTTCCTTGAGCAATGAAATATTCATACATATTTTCAGTGCGTAAAATCGACTCTGGATACGTAAGATCTCGTTCAATTAAATCAAGACATATCTGAATATCGTGGATTAATTCAAAAGGTAATTCATAACCGTTGCAACAGAGTTCAAAAATCTCTTCTGCTGTGTAACCTTCAACATTTCTCTCAATTGTTTTGTATCTGTTATGAGCGATTAACTGACGTAGTGCGACTAACATGATATCACAACCTTTCTTTTGATACCTTTATTATAGCATATCAAAAGAGTAATGCAACACTTTTATTCGAAATCTCCTGCAATTATACAATTTAAATCTTCTTGTGAATATAAAACGGACGGCTCAGGTACGCTATTCTGTGAGAATAAAGCAACGATTCGACACGCTTCGTTGTAGTCGATTAACGTATCTGTCGTTGTGTGATACCAGTCGCAAAGGTTGATAAATGTTTTTAACGCTTTGATCAAGTCGCCTTTCGTAAAGAAGAATGTTTCATACCCTTTTTCTGACAGCCATATGATGAGAGCTTGATCCGCTTCGATAAAAGTTGAATAAGCCGCTAACTGAAGCATCCATTTTATCGGCGTTGGTTTTCGCTGTGTTTTGTAATCAACGATTGTTTTTACACCGTTCACGTACGCAAAACAATCGACTGTGCCGGCAAAAACGAGATCAAGATTTACAAATCTTCGCTCATGCCAAATAGGAACGTAGTTATAATCGTGTGTGAACGCTGTAAATGCATCGAGATATCCCTGATGTTTGCGAGCTAAACCTTTAAAATAGTCGTTTACTTCAATATCGTTATATCGAGCTTCGATAGCGAGATGAATAGCTGTACCTTTATCAGCGGCACGCTTTAAAACGAAAGCCGGAATTGATTGTGAGTATTTAAAATCGTAATGTTCAGGTGCATTTGATATAATCGTAGTCACAGACGGTACAGTTACGTTGTTATACGTGTAACGATGATCGATAGGGTCAAAATAAAGTGTATCAGGTTGCTCTTCTAACTCACCGATAGAGCGTAAAAAATTATCTACTTCTGACATAAAGACTCTCCTTTTTGTATCAGTATAGCACACCTCGGAGTTTAAACGTGCGTTTTGGTTACCACGGGATTTAAAATAGTGTTTTTTTTGGTTGTTTTTCCGAGCTATTTTTTATTTTCGGCTTTTTTGAAAAAATAGAAACTGTTTTCCGAGCAAAAAAACCGAGCTATTTTTCGTTTTCAGCCTTTTTGATAAAATAGAAAAAGTTTTTTGATAGTTTATTTTCTTTCAATTTTGATTCGGATATTTTTCAAAAAAGTTTATCTCCTATTTCGGTTTTGAGATTTTTTGACAAATCTTTATTTTTTTTTCGATAGCTAAAATTCTAAAATCAAAAGTTTTGTCGCTCAAAATATTTTTCGAAAATAATTCCCCTTCAAAGGTTTTAAAACTCGAAAATTGAACTTTTTATCGGAAAAGATTCAATCAGTTTTCAAATCGAAAAAGTTTTATACTTTCCAAAAATCGAATTGAAATTGTTTTAGCTAAAAAATCAAAAATTGAATTGAAATTATTTTTAAAAACTTCAATTTTCGAAAAAAAAACTCTCCAAAAATTTCAAATTCAAAAAAAAAAGAATTGAAAATTTTCAAAAAGTTTCGAAAAAAATCGAAAAAAAAATTGAAAATTTCAAAAAGTTTCTATTATATATATTTTATAGGGGGCTTAGCGGCCGGTATATATATAGGATTTTTTAAACCCTATTTTAGGCTGAGCAAATCGAAAAAAAATTTCGAAAATTCTTGAAAAATCAACTTTTTGATTTTAAATTTTAATTTTTTTATAATCTGATTCTAATCGAATTTATATTTCATTTTAATTTTCAAAAACCGGATTTTGAGTTAAAATTTTGATTATAATTTCGACAACTTTTCTTTCAAAAAATAATCTAAAAATTTGAGCAAAAATTTGAACAAAATTTCGGAAAAATTCATTATTAATCTCTTATTTCTTTCACGTAATGTATTTATTTTTGTAAAAGACAACGTTAATCTTTGATCCTAGCGAGTAGTCGCTTTTTTTGGTGATATCGTGTTCGCTTCATTGTTCGTTCGCTTCATTGTTCGTTCGCTTCATTGTTCGTTCGCTTCATTGTTCGTTCGCTTCATTGTTCGTTCGCTTCATTGTTCGTTCGCTTCATTGTTTGTTCGCTTCATTGTTCGCTGCATAGCCCGCCGCTTTTTTATTTGAATATTTTGCAAAGTATTTTTACAAAAGGTATTGCAAAGGATATTGTATAGAGTTATACTATTTATATAAAAGGATCTTTGAAAATCGAATAAAGCGAAAAACGGCGACGGTGAACATTATGAAAGTTTATACGAACGAACTACACGTGAACGATGTTTCTTTCAACTATGAAGCATCATTCAAATCAGTAACTCTTTTATACGAATTCGCAATTAATTTAGCAGTCAATGACAACTGCTACATCATGTATACAGATACAAAAAATAAAGTGAACGCTATTGAGTTACTTGATATTAAAGACTCGCTCTTCATTCGTAAGCTCTTTACAGATGCTATAAAATACAGTGCATTCGGTTTCTTCATTGTTTATCGAATGAATGAAGCAGACTTTACAGAGCTTAAAACGAATAATACAATTATCGACTATTACACGATGTATCAGCTAATCCGACGGAAAATGGATATTGTCGGAATTGGAATGCTTGATTTAATGCTTGTAAGCGATAGTAACTATATCTCAATGAAAGAACGTGAGTATAATGAGTGATACTATTATCAGAAAAGAAACAGTCGTAAAAGAACAAACAATACGTTATAACGTAAAAGATAAAAGCATCATTGAAATGCTAAGCGAAAATTTTGGTAAAGCAGATAGAGAACAATTTTTAGTCATTCATTTGACAAATACGAATAAAATAAAAGCAGTCGAAATTGTAGCAGTCGGAACGCTTAGCCAAGTGGCGATACATCCAAGAGAAATTTTCAAATCAGCGATCCTAAAAAAAACACACAAAATCATTGTCGCACATAACCACCCGAGCGGTGATCCAACGCCTAGCCAAAACGATTTGGATACTACACGTCGATTACTAGCAGTGAGCGATATCTTAAACATTCAAATCGTGGATCACATCGTCTTTACATCTGATAGCAGTGTCTATACATCGATTCGAAAAGAGTCATCTCTTTTTTGATCCTTGCTTGTGTATATAATATAAAATAGAAAGGACGTTGTTTTTCGCTTCATTCGATTTTGCAAAGTATTTTTACAAAAAGTATTGCAAAACGTATTGTATAGAGTTATACTATATACATAGATAAAAGATGCTTTTTGACAACTGAATAACGACGAAATATAATAAAAACGCTTGATAGTCGTAAGCGTAAGTATCGACTATTGTTTAATATCGTTCAATTAAACGATATACTTTCAATTCAGTATTTCGTGCAAATAAGAAAGGAACGATGACTTATGTTAAAAAAACTAGTATCTCTAAAAGAAACTGATATTTTCGAAAACGTCGAATCTTGGATGCAAGACGACAACGAATTAGATGAAGATTTTGCGTTAGAAATGACGTATCAAAATGAATATGAAGCCTTACATGATTACTTTGACTTTGAGTATGAAGCGATTGTCTTAATCGGTATGAATCACACGTGGCAAGGTAAAGGGTTCGGATATTACGTGTTGAAAGACGATAAAGAGCTTGCACGTTACGACGAAAATTTTCAATTGTTTATCGATACAGACACTCACGAATTATTCGCACGTTACGCAAATCACGATGTTTCAAACGAGTATAAAGTGTATATTTGTAAAAGCGATTCATACTTACAACGTTTGACAAATTCGAAAAAACTTTTGCATAAACATTATGAAGCGTTTGCATCAGCAGACAAACACATGATGAAAGCATTTCTCTAGCAGTCACTGCTAGGATCACAGAAAGGAACGATGACTTATGAAAGCAAAATTTGATGATTTAGAATACGAGATTCAAGAAAAAGTTGTTGAAATATACGATTTTCGGAAAGAGTATTTCGAAAACGATTGGTTACTCTGGTTTGGTGACTATCTATTGAGCGTTATCAAAAACAATGAAGAGCGATACTTAAATGAGTACAATTTTGATATTACGAGCATTGAGCTTTTAGCAGATAACGATTTTGTTCGCACGCCGGCTCAAAGAAACCGACTCGGTGAAATAATCATTCGTGCAAAAATTAATCGTATCGATTACGCTATTGATTTTGATTATAGCGATGCTGATACTTGCTTCATTGAATCACCAGAAAAAACGATAGTTATCGATAGCAGTAAAGAAAATTTCGGATTAGATGAGTCATATTATACAAGTGCTATTGCATACGATATAGAGCAACTTAAAAACAGCATCTATCAATATTTTGATATGTATTATCATTACAACTATGAAGACGACTTGTGGGACAATATGAAAGCTTTTGATACCTATTACGACACGAAAACCGGCGAAATTATTGAATAACTAACAGTCGCACGAAATACTGAATTGAAAGTGAAAGGTGGTGGATAATATGTTATTACAGTTTAAATATACTGATTACAAAAAAGAGAGTATCTATCTTACAATCGATTTAGAGAGTTTGACGTACTCTTACAACGACTATCAGAACGAAATAGAGACGTGTATCAAAATCAAAAATAAAAAAGCCTTTGAGCATTTGAAAAAAAGCGTATTTGATAGTTTAACAAGAAAGGAAAGATGACTTATGATTATCACTGAAAATGAATTTCGCACTATTTTAGATACTGTTTTAGCAGATAAAGTGACTTTACCGAATTCGATTTTGGATGTTTACGCTTCGATCCTATTCGGTGAGTTCTTTGAAATTGATTCCGAGCCGCTTGATGTGATTATCGAAAAAGGCAACGATTACGGCTTAAGTGATGATATATTTTTCGACGATGAAGCAGAGCAATTTCTAGCAACTGAAAATGTTGATCCTTTGCTTAGCTTCATTCAAGCGAACGGCATCACGATTGAAAATACAGACAATAAACGACAATACGTGTATTCATTGTTTGACTCGCTTCATACAATTCTAGCAAGTCAAATTGCGAGCATATATAAAGAGAAAGCGAGTGATGACTTATGTTAACATATTCAGTTATCAACGAAAAATTCGGATATTACGAACTACATACGATAATAGCGAACATACTCAATAATAGCGAGTATGAAGCAAGCGATGAAATTTACAAACAAGTAACGAACGTGTATTTCAACAATCAATATTTTCATAGCGATTTGAAAATCAGTGAGTACGCTGATTATGATTACGAACAAGCGTATCAACTTATACGAAATAACTTTTACGACGTTACGAACGTTTTACGTATTGCGAAAAGCAATGAAGCGATAGATACTATACCACATTTTTTAGATGTGATAGCGATAGCTGAATCAGTCGTAAACGTGTTAGTTGATTACTGCTTCATATACGTATTACGAGCAATTGCAAATGAAGAAAGCGAGTGATGACTTATGTTATTAACTGTATTGAAAGACGAAAAAGAGTTTGAAATTGAAATTGATATCTACAAGATTTTTTACAATCAAAAAGTATACGTAACAGATGATATTGTATACAGTGTGTCGAAATTACTATATGAAGCATATGATTATAGCGACGTATCAGAGTTAACGATATCAGCAAACGAAAACGATTTTGACTTATTCGAAAATACAAAATTTCAAACTGAATCAGCTCAAATTTTTATCGCTGATAATTACGATTGTATCTTTGAGATCCTAAAGCAAAATAGCGTATATGAAGCTAGTTGCTTAGATTTTGTATCAGTTGCAAATTTAGCAGTGAACATCACGCTTCATAAGATTTTACCGAATTTTATCGATGCTATTTTAGCAAATCAATTCTAAAAAAACACAAGAAAGGTAAAGGCGGTTTACGAGCCGCCTTTAATGGTGATTACTATGTTAACCCTAACGAGCCAAAACGGAAACACATTGAAAGTAGAAACAAGCGAAATTCGTGAAATGACAATCAGCGAATTAGCTAATAACGGACTTAGCTTAAGTGATAATACAGTCGATTTATTAACTCAATACTTTGAGTATAGCTTTGATAATGCTGATTACGATAAACTAGTAGCTGATTTTAGCGAAAATATTGGTTACAACGATTACTTTTTCGTTTATACATCAGATGCAAAACGCTATTTTGTAACTAACATCGATGATTTTGTAGCGATAGCTGAATCAGAAAGCTTTTTGAGTGCTTATGATTTTAGCTTCGATCTCGCAAATATTTTCGATTCAGTAAACGTGATACTTACTATCTTGTCTCAAATTACATTCAATGAGTGTCTTGAATCAGTGATCGACCAATTGAATGAGCTTGATTATTACGCAAATGAAGAAAGCGAGTGATGACTTATGTTAGCAGTACTCAAAGACGATAAAACAATCACGATTGAATTTTCTGATATTTTAGAGATTGTCGAATATCAATTAGATGATTCAGTATACAAAAATATTTGGACTTACGATATCTCTTATATCTTAGCAACATTATTCCACGACAACTTACAAGCGTTCACCTTTGACGAACTAAATAAAATCGCCCTTGGTGGTTATGATATGACGATTTATTGCGATGATTATATCCGAGCAGTGAGTGATCCGGATGTTGATTTTCAATCGTTGATACCAGTTGCGAATGAAGAGAGCGTAAAAGATATCACCGATTTATTAGGCGTACTGTATACGATGTTTGAAAGCTTAGCAGTCGCCGTATGTACCGATATTGTTTATCTCTGTATTGAATAAATGATACCATAGAGTTTAAATGCGTAATTTATTTCCGAACCGAAAAAAAGAGTTTAGCAGTGAGTGATCCTATCGATAAAAATCGAAATTGGATTGCAAAAGCTAAGCTCTTTTTATGTGTCCTTTTTTTTTGGTTGAAAATGCTGAATCGATTTTGCAAACGTTTTGATCCTAGAAAAATTCCAAACAATGAAGCGAGCGTTTTTCTTTGCTTCATTGATTGATAGAGAGTATCGCTTTTCGATTTTCGACGTTTTAAAAGCCGTAAAAAAAAGCATCTGATATTTTTTACAGTTTGCGATCCTAATAACGACAATCAAAAAGACTGCTACTTTTATCAGATGTAAAAAGCTTCATTAATCGTTCCGCTTCATTTTTCCGAGCAAAAATCATTCCGAGCTGCATTTTTTACAGATTCAAAAAAAGCTGATACCCTTTTCAAAACGTATGAAGCCTTTTTAAAGCTTTTTCGCTTTCCGGCGATAGATATATCGAAAAAGTTTTTAAAGTCGCTTAGAATCGATTTTAAAGCCTTGTTTTTTGTTGAAACTTTCAAGGTTTGGTTGTTTTTGAAACTTTTTTTTGAAATTTTTTCAAAATTTTTTGACGACGACAATCATCATATATATATATGGATTTTTTCTTTCCTTATTTACAATATTCGACTTTTTCAAAAATCCGAGCCGCCGTTTCATGAAAATATTTTCATTAAATTTTAGCTCGAAAGATTAAAATGAAATAATTTTCAAAGGCTGCAAAATGATTAGAAAAGCCTGAATTTGTTTCAACGCTTTCATTCTCATTTTGTTGACACTTTCATTAATATTTTCAAGACTGTTTAATGTTGGTCGTGAAAGCAGTTTCATTGTTTCGTCAACTATTTATTCTTAATTTGTTGAACTTTCAATGAAATTTCGCAGTCGGATCTAATTTTTCTTAATCTTGATTTTTCAACATTTTTCCAGAGCGGAAAGATTAGAAAATGCTAGTTTTGCTGCAAAATGATTAAGTTGCTTTTTTAAGAAAAGTGCAACACGTTTAATGTAATGAATAGTTTTTTACACTTGGTTGTTAATGCTAAATATGAGATAATAGACTTGTAAAAGGATATGCAAACAGTTCTTTGACAACTGAATAATGACGAACACACAAGCACTTTGAGAACGTTCCGAAATTGGTGAACACTATGTTACACATATTACAATTACAACCAAACGATTTTTCTCAAGATTTAGATATCGACGTGACACATAGCGAACTCGCTTCATTATTGAGCAGTCTTGCTAATGATGACTTTAAAGACGAAATAGCTTTGATACTAGAGAATGACGAACGTTTCACATCGTTTCAATTCGACTCAGTCCAAATTTGTGAGACGACTGATAACCAATTGATTATTATTGATAATGACGTACTGCTTACGACGTTGTAAAAGGATCTAAAAATTCGCTTTGAAAATTTTTCAAGAAAGGCGGAACGTTCTCAAAGTGCTTGTGAAACTTTCAAGGAAATATAAGAGCTTTTCCGAATTGGTGAACAATATGAAAACGCAACATACTGATTTAGAGCTTTTGATTTTCTCAAAAAAATACATCTTAGCAGAACTAGAGCTTTCAGAGCTTTTTGACTCTTTCAAAAATGAAAATGACTATTACGACTATGAAG
>JACCEE010498931.1_pt1 | contig 11609 bp, 9 predicted proteins | sample 7449931 | NCBI WGS metagenome assembly JACCEE01 (sample SAMN15323457, study PRJNA562643) | freshwater metagenome | isolation source: river surface water | place: USA:Blue River Watershed | collected 2017-08-19 | reverse complement strand
CATGCGGAGCTAACGAAGGTTAAAAATGAATTTGTGGTGACTGATCTTGGATCGCAAAACGGAATTATCGTAAATGATCTAAAAGTGAATCAACATAAATTGGCCGATAACGATAGAATTATCATTGGTCAAACAATTTTTAAATTTCAAATTCTCAATGTGCAAACAGAGCAAGTAGAAAAGAAATTAGGTTTAGCAGAAAATTCTGAATCTGATTCCTCTCAGGAGAACCCAGCAGAAGAGGCGAAGCCACGCAGTATGAAAAAGCTTCTCATTATGGGAGCTGTTTTAGCTGTGGGGATTATTGCAATAACAACGAATCCACCAAGCGGTTCTTCGAATAAAAAAAATGGACGTATTGGGATTGATGGAAAAGAAGTAGTAAAAAGTGTGGCGAACAAACCACGTGGACTTTCAGAGGAAGACAAAGAAAACGAAGATAAAATTAGAGGGCTATTACTTCAGGGACAGAGGGAGTTACGAGAAGGAAATTATTTTAGGGCCATTTCAGCTTTCCAACTTGCAACGAATCTTGATCCCAAAAATGGTAATGCTCAATTTTACTTGAATAAAAGCCAGCAAGCTTTGGATCAAGAGGTGACTGAAAATTTTAATAGGGCGGCGAGAGATATTGAATCATTAAAGTTTCGCTCTGCGATTGTTTCGTATTGTTCAGTTATGCGTTTGCTGCAACAATATACGACTAATCAAAATTATATAAAGGCTCAGAACGAGATTGAAAAAATTGAAGAGAAACTAGGAATGGATAAAGGTGAAATTAAGTGTTTTGAGGGCCAATAGGCTCGTAACAGAACTTGATTTAGAAAGTGAAATTGCCGGTATCGCTGGACCGCATTCATTTTTTATTGGGAGGTCTGAAGACTGCCATATTCATCTTGATGATAAGCAAGTTTCTCGCGAACATGCAGAAATCGTTTTTGAAAATGAAAAATGGACTCTACAACGTCTTTCACAATCAAGTGTCGTCGTTGTGAATGGTAATCCTTGCAGTGAAAAAGAATTAAGTAATGGCGATGTCATTACAATTGGTCCATTTGTTATTAATGTGACTTTAACTCCTATTCGTCCAATGGGGGTATTGCTTGAAGAAGAAACAAAAGCAATGCCGATGTCGCAGACTGAATCGATTAAAGAATCTTTGACTGCACCAGCTCCGACTCCTGTTGTTAATGCGGAATTAACGAGAGAGAAGCATGCTCAGACAATGACTCGTGCTAGCGACGAGGATTTAAATCCTTCTCCAGAAGAGAATATTGATGATCCAAATATAGAATCTTCAAATTATGATGAGAGTATGGGCAATACTGCTGCTCCAGCTGGCGAAGTTTCTTCAGCAGAAGTTCCTATGACGTTTGGGGATGAGTCTTTAGATGAAGCTCCAGTAGATAATTTTAACAGCGAAGATTCGATGCTTCCTTCAGCTGATGAAGGTAAAACTCAGGTTTTTAAAACCTTTGCGAAATTTGATTTGGAAATTGTGGGCGAGTATGCTCCTTATGATAAATATGTTGTTGAAAATGCCGAAACTTTTATTGGCCGGGATGCGACGAAGTGTCAAATTGTCTTAAAAGATCCTGAAGTATCTTCTGTTCACGCTGTCATTCGTAAAAATAATATTATTTGCATCATTGAAGATTTGCACTCAGCAAACGGAACGATTCTCAATGCCAAGAGAATTAACAAAGCTGATCTTACCACTGGCGATGAATTTATTATCGGTAGTACAACTTTTACTTTTAAAGTTCACTCCGAGCTTCTTAATGATGAAGAAGATCGCCTCATGCCTGTTGATGAAGATCAAGAGATTGAAGTTATCGAAGAAGTTGAAGAATCTGTTAACTTTGAAGGCACTGGTGTTATTACTCCCGGGACAGAGGGAGGGGATGCCTTTGGCGCTGAAGCTCAACCGAAAGAAAAATCTCTTATCAAACGTATTTGGAAAGATCCTGCCCAAAGAAAAAAAGCTATTTATGGTTTGGTGATACTTGTTGTTTTATGGGTTTTTTTTGATGATGGAGGCAGCAAGCCTGATCCTAAGAAACCTGCGCAGGGGAAAACGGCAACAACAAAAGATACAGGTAATTTAGCTCCTAATCCAGACGGAACCAAAGCCGCTGAGGATAATAAAGACCCAAATAAGCCTTCTGTCGCCGCAGAGGTGAAGCGTATTGAAAAAAAATTAACAAAAGAAGAGAAAGAAACTGTTGAAGCCACTTATCTTCTCGCGCGGGATCTTTTTGAGAAAGGAAAATATCGCGAAACGATGTTTGAATTGGAGCGAATTTTTACGATTACACCTGAATATAAAAATGCCAGAGATTTATATGGTCTTGCCAAACAAGGGCTGGCTCGCTTGGAGCAGTTGGAAGATCAAAGGCGAAAAGAACTAGAAAAGCGTGAGCGTCAGGAAAAAATAAAAGTTCTCGTCGATAAAGCAAAAGAAGCCACAAAAGATAGAAAATCTGAAGTTGCCGAAGCTCTATTTGCCGAGATTTTAAAATTAGATCCTGAAAATTACGATGTCCCTCAAATGAAGTTAGAAATTGATGCTTGGAAGCGTGAACAAGAACGCATCGCTCATGAACAGGCAATGAAAGAAGCTGATAGAGCGAAAAAAGTGAGTCAACTTTCTTCCGGTAAAAACTTTTATCTAAAAAAAGAATGGTATAAGGCCATTGTTAAATTAGATGAATTTAGCAAGATCGCTCCTATGGATGAAGATCTTACCAAAGAAGGCGCAGAAATGCTGGCTGACGCCAAAACTCAGCTTCAGGGTGTTGTAAATCCTTTGATTGGTAAAGCTCGTTCGCTTAAAGAAGGGCAAGATTTAAAAGGAGCTTATGAGACCTATTTGCAAATTATTGCTTATGATCCCATGAACGCTGAAGCACTCAATGAAATGGCAGAAATTCGTGACACGCTTTATAGTCGTGCTCGAAAAATTTATCGTGAAGCGATTATTTCAGAGTCGCTCAGTCTTTTTGAAGATGCCAAAGAAAAATTCCAAGAGGTTCAGCAAATTTCTCCTTCTGATAGTGAGTACTATAAAAAAGCTTCAGACAAATTAAGAGACTATACGGATTAATATGAAAAAGTTGAAAAGCTTTAGCGCCAAAACACATCAAGGACCTCTTCTTCAAATCAATGAAGATGATTTTGATGTTGATTTACGCAATCAACTTTTTATGCTTCTTGATGGTTTTGGGGGAGCCGGAATAGGTGATAAGGCCGTAGCTCTGGTCAAAAACAATATTAAAAATTTCTATACAAAAATTAGTGTTGACCCAGATTCTACTTTACCGTTTTTCTTTAGCCCTCGATATTTAATTGAGGGAAATGCCTTAATCAATGCGATTAAATCGGCCCATCAAGTTTTAAAAACAGAAAATGCTGAATGTGAAATGAGCTCACGTGGTGGCACGGCTTTGGTTGCTGTGGCGGCTGCAGATGGGATTTTAACTCTAGCCTCTGTTGGTAATTGTTTGAGTTATCTTTACCGGCAAGGGCGTTTGGAAGTTTTAACTTATCCTGATTGTTTGAAACCCCTTTGTGATGATTATCAGAGACCCTTTCATTTGCACCCCTTGAGTGCAGTAGGGCTTTTTGATGAGCTTGAGCCACAGGTCAGAGAGCTTCGTTTGCAAGCCGATGATCAAGTTCTTCTTTTGAGTGATGGGGTTTTTGGCCGTTTAAGAGAGGAAGAAATTAAGTTTATTTTGGATAAAAAAGCTGAAAAAGGTCAATTGATTGACGAGCTTTTCCAATTGGCAAATTCACGCGGTAATTTGGATAATCAGACCGCCGTGATTTTGAGATTTTAAATTGCGAAGTGCCATGTTTTGAGTCAAGATAGTGAAAGAGGTAAGTCATGAGTGCAAGAATCTTAGTTGTTGACGATAGCCCAACGGTTCAAAAAGTCGTGGCCATAACTTTGGCCAACGAAGGCTATGAATTATTTCAAGCCCTGAATGAAGATGAGCTTTACGGCAAAATTAAAACTGGCGCTTTTGATTTAATTCTTCTCGACTTTACTATTTCCCCTAAAAAAAGTGGCTATGAAACGATTAAACAAGTTTTGGCCCAAGCTCCCCAAGCCCCTATTCTTCTTCTTTTGGGGCAATTTGATCAAGTTGATGAGCAAATTTTGGCCAAGATTGGCGTTCAAGAAAAACTTATTAAGCCGTTCGATAGTGCTCGTTTTATTCAGCGTTGCCGCGCTCTTTTAGAGGGGAAACCGTTAGAAGTAAAACCTGCTCCTAAGCTTGAAATGGATTTAGATCTTCCAGCTTCAAATGTTGAAGAGAATTGGACTCATAATTCACCAAAGCCAGAAATGACGAAACCAAAGCTTCCCGAGAGTCGTCCTTCTGAATTTAAAACACCTAATGCTCTTAAAACAGAAATTGAAAGTTGGGGAGTTCCTGTTCCTGCCGTTATTGGCGAACAGGCGGCTAACGTCATCGAATTTCCTCCTGTTATTGACGAGGAAGAGCACCATCCACAAGCTCATCAGGAAGTTTCATTTGAAGAGACTTCATTGCCTGCTGGGGAAGACTTGTCCTATCCAGATCAAAATGATGTATCTGTTGCTGCCCTCACTGAAGCAACTCTTTCTTCGCGCCTGATTCCCATGAATGATCTTGCTCCTGAGTCTGATGATCGTGGATTTACAGATGAACAGACTGAACGTTTGAATCTTCCCGCTGATCTTTCACATAATCTGGAAAATGAAATTCAAGAAGATTCTGCTGAAGATTTTTGGATGACTGATATTGAAACAAGTGATGATAGCAAACCTGAAACTAAAACTCCTGTTGTCAGTGTAAGTTCTGTTGACTTAGAACTTCATGAAGAAAAACAAGTGGAGCAAGTTGTTGCGCCACAAATTGATAAAGACGAGTTAATTGAAAAAGTTCGGGCGAGTATGCCTGAGCTTAATCAAGAAGAAATTTTAAGCAAACTTCGTGAGGCCCTTCCTCCCATCGTTGAACAGTACATGAAAGACTACTGTGAAAAAACAGTAGAGCGGGTAGCATGGGAAATCATCCCTGATTTAGCTGAAAATCTTATTCGTCGCGAACTTCGTGCGATTGCTGAATCAGTTCCTCGCGATTCATAAAGAGCGACCCCGAATGAAACTCTCTCTCTCCAATGAGAGCTGAGCCATCGGTCTTAATCCCTTTGAAAATTCCGCGAAATTCTTCCTCACCATTTTTCCAAGTGACTTCTTGGTTGAGGTGGCAGCAAGCTTTATTCCATTCTTCGATTATGTTTTCTTGATTTTTAAGTTCAGCAAGTAAACGCTCATAGATTTTTTGAGGAAAGATTTTTTTGTCTTCGTCTTCTAGGGGCGAATTTTCAAAAATGGCCCCGGCATTGAAGGAGTTTTCAGGAGCGCTATTCCAATTCAGGCCTAGCCCAGCGATTAAGGTTTCTCCCACGCTGTGACAGAGCAGTCCTGCGCACTTTTGTAAGTTTTGATTATAGAGATCATTAGGCCATTTGAGGTTTAGTTCTACCGCGAAATTCTTTTTGAAATAGCGAACGAGGGCAACCCCCAGAAAGAGCGAGGGCACGGCCTTAAACTCATTCATTTTAAATGTGCAAGAGAAGGCAAGGGCCTCATCATAATGAGTCCAACTATGATTGGAACGTCCTAGGCCTGCGGTCTGCTTTTTTGTTGAAACAAGGATGCGGTCGTCTTGCTGTTCTAGACGCAAGGCTGAAAGATTTTCTTTTAGGAAAATCTGAGTGGACGGACAGGCCTCAAGATGGGTATGGTTCATTGGTTCAACCTCAAAATTCAATATAAATTATTACTGGGAGCTCGTCATGGCAAAAGTAAAAAGAATGGACCCTCGTCCAATCAAGTTCAGTCCTTCAGGAAACCCTTACGCCGCAGGAAGCATTATCGCTGAATTTGGTAATACCAAAGTTCACGTAACCGCTACTGTTGAAGAGAGCATCCCTCCGTTTCTTAAAGGCAAAGGCCAAGGCTGGGTGACTGGTGAGTATTCTATGCTTCCAGGTGCAACTCATACTCGTGGTCGTCGTGAGCGTGATGGCATGGGCGGCAGAACTCAAGAAATTCAGCGCCTCATCGGCAGAAGCCTTCGCACTATCGTAGACCTCAAAAAACTTGGCGAAAGAAGCATCATCGTTGACTGTGACGTTCTCGTTGCTGACGGTGGAACTCGCACTACATCTATCTCTGGTGCTTATGTTGCTCTTTCTCTTGCTGTTAAAAAACTCATGAAAGATGGTCTCCTTCAAGAGAATCCTATTCGTGAACAAGTTGCTGCTCTTAGCGTTGGTATCAATAAGGATGGCGAAGTTATTGCTGACCTTAACTACGACGAAGATTCAACTTGTGAAACCGACATGAACATCGTCATGACTAAAGGTGGCAAGTTTATCGAAATTCAAGGGACTGCTGAGCGCGATCCATTCAGCCAAGACGAACTCGATGCTATCCTTACAGCTGCTAAGCATGCTCTTAAGGTTGTGTTCGCTGAACAAGACAAGGTGCTTAACTAATGATCTCTGTTATCCTCGCTTCTGGAAATAAACATAAGGCTGAGGAACTAGCTGTCCTCTTTGACAAAAACGTTGTTCAGGTGGCTGCTGCCTCTGAAAAGATAGAAGTCGTTGAAGATGGTGAGACTTACCACGATAACGCCCTTTTGAAGGCCAAAGCTTATTATGATCGTTTTAAATGCCCAGTCGTCGCTGACGATTCGGGTTTGAATGTCGATGCTTTGCCCGGAGAGTTGGCCGTACAGACCGCCCGTTTCGGTGGAGATAATCTTACGGCCCAGGAGCGTTATAATCTTCTTTTAGAACGCTTAAAAGATGTGCCTGCCGAAAAACGTCAGGCACATTTTATTTGTATCCTTTGTTTTTACCTTAACCCTAATGAGATCTTTTTCTTTGAGGGGAAGGTTGATGGAAGTATATCCTTTAAGGCTCAGGGTGACCGTGGCTTCGGCTATGACCCTGTTTTCATTCCAAGTGGCTTAGATGGCGTGTCCACCTTGGCGCAACTACCCGAATGGAAAGATAAAAACTCGCATAGGGCCAGGGCGGTTCAGGCTGCCCAAAAATTCTTTGCTAGTTTTGTTGGCCAAAAAGGCTAAATTCATTTATAAATCTGTCACAAGCCTTTCTTGTGTCGGAGCGTAGCGCAGCTTGGTAGCGCATCTGCTTTGGGAGCAGAGGGTCGTAGGTTCAAATCCTATCGCTCCGACCATTCTTGATTTAAAATAAGCCAGCCTTCGGGTTGGCTTTTTTTTTAGATAAGGACGTCATGATACTTTTGGTCTATCCCAATATCAGCAGTCGCGAAAGGTACAATAAGGATATCGATGCTATCGGTGGCCATCAGCTCCCTTTAGGCGTCTATTGTTTGGCAGCTTACTTGCGTGCTAATCATTTTCCCACTCAAGTTCTCGATGCTGAAGCCTGCCATCTCTCTCATGAAGAAATTTGTCAGGCCATTAATTCTGAGACAAAGATCGTTGGTATTTCCTCAACAACTGTCGCTTTTAAAAATGCTCGCTCTCTTGCAGAATTTATTAAAAATAAATTTCCCCATATAAAGATTGTCATTGGTGGGCCTCAAATGACGGCCATGCCGAAGCTTACTATGGAAACGAAGGCTTTTGATTTTGGCATTGTGAGAGAGGGAGAAATTCCTTTTTTAAAATTGGTCCAGGCCTTACAAGAGGGAAAAAGTTCTTTTGAAAGTATCCCCAATCTTTATTACTTCGCTAGGCAAGAGTTAAAAAACAATTCTGAACAGGTTGTTGTTGATCGTCTGGATGATTTGCCCTTTCCTGCTCGCGATTTAGTAGAGGATTTAAATCTTTATAAGCCACCTGTGGGAGCCTATCGTCGCGAGCCAGTGGCCAGTGTGATTACCTCTAGGGGCTGTCCTTATTCTTGTATTTTTTGTGACAATAATACTTTTGGAAAGACTCTGCGTTTTTTTAGCGCGGAGTATGTTGTTTCCGAAATTGAAGAGCTAGTAAAACACTATGGGGTAAAGGAGATTTCCTTCCTTGATGATACTTTTGTGGTGGATAAAAATAGGCTTCGCCGCATTTTTGAGCTTCTTTGCCAAAAAGGAATTTCCCTCTCTTGGACTTGCATGACCAGAGTGAACAATCTTGATTTTGAAACTTTGAAGTTTATGAAGGACCATGGCTGCTGGCAAATTAGAGTGGGAATTGAAAGTGGCAATCAAGAGGTCATCAATTTTATCAAAAAAGGTATTACTTTAGAACAAGTGCGTAGTGTGAGCGAAGCCTGTTATAAGCTCAAGATGATGGTGACAGGTTTTTTTATGATAGGTCATCACATCGATACCAAAGAGACTATCGACGAGACCATTGAATTTGCCCTTTCTCTTCCTTTAACAGATGTGGTGGTGACCATCAATACTCCCATTCCTGGGACTGAGTCTTATGTCATTGCTCGTGATTATGGGACTTACCGTGAAGAGGATTGGGCCGCATTGAACTACTGGACTCCTGTTTTTGTGCCCAAGGGGTTAAGTCATGAATTCATGCTTCAAAAGCAAGCTGAATTTTATAAACGCTTTTATCTAAGACCTAGCGTTCTTTGGCGGCAACTTCAAAAAATTCGTGACCTAAAGACCATAAAATCATTTCTCAAGAGCGCCTACTTAGGGTTAAATTTTATTAAGAAAAAATAATCCTTTTGGGAAAATCATGGCCTTCAAAAGACAAATTGAACTTTCGAACCTTCTTCGCTCGAAGTGGTTTATCTTTTTTTGGCTTTTTTTCCTTAGTTTTCTTAGTTACTTCGCAAGTTTGAAAGCTTCCTTTTTTGGCGACGATATTTACCGTATCGCTTATGCTCCTGATTTGGGGTCGCTTAAAGAAGCTCTTAGTGGAGAGTTGCGTGATCGGCCGCTTCTGATATTTTCTGTTTGGTGGGATAAAATTTTTTTGGGACTCAATCCTTTTTGGATGCGCCTAGAAAATATTTTTTTTCATTCCCTTGTGGGATTACAGCTTTTTTTATTTTTAAAACAGATATTGAAGTTTGCTAAAAAAGAAATTTCGACGACAACTCTGGTCCTTCTTGTTTCCATTTTTGTTTTGCATCCCTTACATAATCAAACCATTAATCTAGTCATCCAGAGGGGAGTGCTTTTTTCAGCTTTCTTTTCTCTACTTAGTTTACGTTTTTTCTTTTCCTATCTTGAAGACCAGAAGCACACAGCGCTTGTTTGCTCTGTTTTTTCTTTTGCTTTCGGTTTGCTAAGCAAACAAAATATCCTTTTTCTTCCTTTGTTTTATTTGCTGACCTATTTAGCATTGACCAAAAATAAAAAAAATTATGCTTGGCTTAGCCTATACTTAGTTCCTTTATTTATTCCTTTCTTTTTCTATTTCGTTTTTAAAGTAAACGATCAAAACTCACTAGTGACACCTAGCCCGCTAGCTTATTTTTTAATGCAGACCCAAGTGCTCATGACCTACTTTAAGCTCATGCTAGTTCCTTATGGTCTTAAATATCTCTATGATTTTTTTCCACCGGAGAGTTTTCTTTTTACCCGATTATGGTTTTACTTTCTGGCCCATCTCTTGATTCTCGGTATCGTTTGGCGACTTGTGAGAGAGCGAATTGTTTACATTTGGTTTCTTGGTTTTTACTTGGCCTTCATTCCAGAATCGAGCTTTTTTCCCATCATTCATCCTGCCTTTGAGCATCGCTGTTATCTTCCGCTTCTTTTTCTTTTTATCTTTGTGGCCTTGCTTATTTCAAAAATTAAAAATGAACGAAGAGTATGGTCTATTTTAAGTCTTTTGGCGCTTATCTATTTAGGGCTTAATCAGATTCGAAATGATGAGGTGAGTGATATCAATCGCTGGAAGCTTCATACGCTTGAAAATTCTTATTCTAGACACATGTATAATTTTAATTTTTCAGTCGACTTGCTTCAGGCTGGTTTTGTTAAAGAACTTGAACCCACATTAAAAAAATACCATGAGCTTTATCCCCAAGCTGATTTGTATAAAGTTCTTTTTGCAATTGAGACTTACTATAAAAACAGTCAATCAAAAGCTTCTTTGATCGAAATTTCCAACATGCTTCAACGTCTAGATTTTCCCCCAGCTCAAAGAGAGGCCATTAATCTTGTTTTTATTAAAGTTCTTGGTCAACCAAACTCTCGCCTAGATGATTTGATCTTGCTTGAAGAAATTTTGTCGATGCAACTTAAAATTTTTAAAGCTGATACACCAAATTATTCTCTTCTTTTAGAAAACTATCAAAATTTAGCTTCACGTTTGTTACAAGAAACAACGAATGAAACTTTAAATTTAAAATTAAGAAGTATTTTGTTTTACTATTTTGCTAGACCGGATTCTACTTTGAAGCAAGAGGTGGAGAGATCTTTTAAAAAAGATCCTCACTCGAAATTACTCATTCGTCTTCATGAGTTGCTTCAATGAAAAAAAACAATATTATTATTATTCCAGCCTTTGAACCAACGCCTATTCTTTTAGAAATTGTAACTCAATTAAGTGCTTGTGCTGAACAAAAAATCATCATCGTTGATGATGGTTCTTCACTAAAGACAACTTCGCTTTTTGAATTATTAAGAAAAAATTATCAGGTGATCATTCTTAAGCATCGTGAAAATTCAGGTAAAGGCAAAGCTCTTAAGACAGCCTTTGAGTATGTTTTGACTCATTTTAAGCCCGAGGAATGTCTTGGGGTCATAACTGCCGATGCAGACGGACAGCATTTGGTTCCTGATATTTTAAAAGTGAGCGAACGACAATTTTTAAAACCTCATTCTCTCATCCTGGGAGTTCGAGACTTCAAAGGGGAAATTCCTTTAAGTAGCTCTTTCGGAAATTTTTTAACACGCTTTCTTTTTCGAATCATTTTTAAAAAGAAATTGCAGGATACCCAAACGGGTTTACGAGCTATTCCTTACTTTTTTATAAAAGACCTGCTTTCCATTTCTACAAATGCCTATGATTTTGAACTCGAAATGCTGGTGAAGGCCATGCAGAACAAACAAACGATTGAGGAAGTGAGTGTGCAAACCATTTATCATGAGGGGAATGCCAATTCACATTTTCATCCTTTGTGGGATTCCTTCAAAGTCTATTTTGTTTTTTGTCGTTTTTGGTTTGGAAGATGAAAATCCTTCTTTTAAATCCTCCCCATACTCATAAAATTCAATGAAACCAATGTTGCTCTCTAAGAGTCAAAGCCGATAATTATTGGCCTCCTATTGATCTGGCTTTGCATGCCTCTCTTTTTCAAACAAAGCACGAAAATGGTTGATGCCATTCTTGATAGCACAGAAGTGTAAAAAAGTTTTTGCACTATTGGGATTGTTGAATTGATACAAACACGAAATAGACTCTATCGAAAATTTTATCTTCGGCTTAGGCAGTGTCTTCGCATTATAAAAACGCTAGGCTCCTTCGAACAGTTCATCAGTTTTTTGAAAAATAGTTTTGCCTTCGTGAGAAAAATTTTGCGTTCTGTCCATTAGGCGGCTTGTTATTTCGATTACTTACTTCGTCAAACTTATCGCT
>JACCEE010862963.1_pt1 | contig 11614 bp, 16 predicted proteins | sample 7449931 | NCBI WGS metagenome assembly JACCEE01 (sample SAMN15323457, study PRJNA562643) | freshwater metagenome | isolation source: river surface water | place: USA:Blue River Watershed | collected 2017-08-19 | reverse complement strand
TGGTAATACGGGATTTATTAGGACATCAAAGTGTGACGACGACGGAGATATACGCGCACCTAGACCTTGACAGGCTTAGACAGGGCTTGACAAGCCTTGACACGGAGAGCCAAAAGGAGGCTATGCAGAATTGCGCTAACTGATTGATTTAAATGGGGTGAATGATGGGATTCGAACCCACGACAACCGGAATCACAAAAAACTTGTTAAGCCCACCAAAAAACCACTAAATATTATTTTTTGCCCACCATTATTAATCCATTCTTATAAACATCAAAAAACTGCTTTTTATAAATCATTGATTTATAAGCTTACAGAAAATTTCGTAGTTCTATCAAGGCTTATAGCCTTGCAGGGTAGCACAATTATTTTTAATTGAGAAGCACGCCGCTTGTTGCGGGCGCGAGCTGGACGCGCTCGCGTCCTCACTACCGCGGCGAACTTCTCAATTTCTCTAAACCAAACTCTAGCAGCATATTAGCCACTTCATTACGACAAAAACCTGAATCCTTAGCTATTAAATCAAGTTCTTCAAAAATACTGGACTTAACACTTAAAGATAAAGGACGTTTCTTATCTTTTTGAACAGGATTGTCCAAAGCTTTTTTTAATAATTTCAAATCTTTCATAGCGATAAACTCATAAAAAATTACATAAAAAAATAAAAAATTATGTATTTGTCTTATAAAAATTAAAGACTTAAGATTTATCAATTTTAACTTATTACGCCTCAATATTCCATCATGACACCAGATTTAAATAACTTATTTACAACTATATTTTTAGCCGTTTTATCTGCAAATTTAATTACTTATTTCATTAAATATATTAGTTATAAAATTAAAGAAATCATGCTTAACAATGAAATAAGAAAGCATTTAAATGAGCAAGAAAAAATGCACTTTGCAGAAGTAAAAGAACAAAAAAAATATTTTAATAACGATGAGTGAAAAAATAGAAAATCTCAATAAATTTAATCGTTATATGCTGCAATCTGCTGTAAGAAAAATTTTACCAGATAGTAGAACAGCTAAATGCTTGAGAAAAATACATTTAGAAAGAAAACAGCCTTTATATGATGCAATAGTAAAAGTACATAAATCAATCAATCATGACTCTGCATTTTTTAGTGGATTAGAAGTGTGTGGCTCTATCTGGACTTGTCCAATATGCGCAGCAAAAATTAGCGAAAAAAGAAGAGAAGAACTAACAAGAGTTATTGAAGAACACAAAGCCAATGGCGGAGAGTTAATCATGATAACTCGCACCGTACCACACTACTATCAATCACTAAAAGAATTTTTAAATCTATTTTTAAAGGCAGAAAAAACACTTAAAGAAAGTAATGACTACCGTAAATTAAAAAGTAAAGTCGGTTTAATTGGAACAATTAGAGTTTTAGAAATAACACACGGTGAAAATGGATGGCATGTTCATTCGCATGAATTATGGTTTTTAGAGCGAGATTTTCCAACGTTATACGGTGAATTAACAGGCTTAAGCTTTGATGAAATAGAAAGACGTTATTCAGTAGTTAATAAAAGAGGTTTATTTAATATATGGTTAGAATCTGCTAAAAAACATGGTTTTGCCAATCCATCACCTTATGCTTTTGATGTAAGAAATGGTGATTTCGCAAAAAACTACATAACCAAATGGGGAAAAGAATCAGAAAGTTTTAAATGGACAGCAGATTATGAGCTTACAAAATCACATTTAAAAAACTCAAAATCTAAAAAAGGAAAAACACCATTTGACCTATTAAAAGATTTTTTTCTATATGCTGATAAAAAAGCAGCATTACTATTTAAAGAGTTTGCTGAATGCTTTAAAGGAAAACATCAGTTACAGTGGTCTAAAGGATTAAAGAAAAAATTCTTAGTGCGTGAAATTTCTGATGAAGAACTAGCAAAAGAAATTGAAGATAAAGCGGACATAATAGGCAGTTTCAGCGTAAGCACTTGGGAAGACATCATTCTAAAGAATGATATAAGACACAAAATATTAGAACTCGCTTTAAATGCAAAATGGAATGATATAAATAATTTTGTTCAAAACATAAGGAAAAGACAATGTTTGACACAGTAACTGGAGAATGGTTAATAAAAGAAGGTTTAACCATTATAGGCGAAGTAAGAAAAGTAATTCAAAAGCCAGATTTTACAGATGAAGAAACGAAAGAACGAAAACCAGGCGGTTTCGAAGTAGAAGTATTATGTGAAATGGGAGAAAACACACGGGACGTAATGTATAACGTCAAATGTACAAACCCAGACGATTTTAAACCATTAGTAAGAAAAAGAATCATGCTAACGGTAAAAATCAATGCTTGGCAGTTTGGCAACAAAGACCCACAAATAAGCTTTACCGCCCCAGAAGGCACAAAACCAATTCCAATCGACTCAATTATAAAATCATACGGAAACGCTTTAAATAAAGCAGCCGAAACAAACCACCAAAGTCAAACAACCAACAATGAAACGCCGCCCCCTGCAATGACAAACAAACCCGCAAACAGCGGCGGAATTATGAACAGCATTATGGGCGGCGGTAAATAAAAATGAAAACAACGGCGATGATTTTAACCATTGCACTGATGATTATATCATCGTCAATAAAAGCAGATGAATGTCTAATAAAATCACAACAAGAAGCTGAAATTTTAGCAGGCGCGATAATAACGTACACATATAGCCCTGATTCAACTAATCCTCATTTAAATATGGAATATCCAATCGACAATATAGCTACTGTTCAGAACAGTAGCGGCTGCTGGGGAATAAAAGCTTATGTAAGCGGAATCGGTCATTTTATAATTGGTCAAGGGACAATATACCCACAAGACGGAGAAAAAACCCTACAAGAATTATTAGTAAATCAAGTATACGGCGGAACGCCTAGCTGTCCCACCCCAACCCCTATCGAACTAAGCCTACCAACCATTAGCCCCCAAATGAAAAGTGAATTATCAATGCTTTTCACCATTTTCTGGTGGGGAACTATATCAACAGGAATTACTGCATGGTCAGCAGGAAGAATTATTAAATTCATTTGGCACAACGGACAAAGCAGTTGGTAAATCATGCTCAGAATTCTAATAATTTTTTTAATCGCAATAAGCCAATCAAATAACGTACTCGCCCAAAGCTGCGACACAAGCAACGCATACTCAATGTGTACATTAGCAGAAAATGCAGATTATCTAATAGTGCAAATAGCCGCGGGGATAGTTGTAATCGCTGTTCTATTAATAAGCACATTTGCAACCTTATACGGAATAGTGGAAATAATAAAATTCTTATTTCCTGAAGAAGTAAGATTATTATTCACGCCAATATCAAAAATAAGCGAGGAAATGGACAAAATAGAAGAAGAAAAATATTATAAAAAAGAAATAGAAGAACACTATAAAAAACAACAAGATTACTATAACGATTAATAGAATTTGCCAATTTATCTATTAAGCAATATTCAAAATTGGTAATAAACAGGAGCATTAAAGATGAAATTAATGAAAGCATTAAATAATCTTTACCAAAAAGGCAAAGAAAAAACAGAAACACTGTTTTACACAATGTTAGCAGCGGTAAGTATGATGCTAATTACAAACCCAGTACTAGCACAAACATGTGACACAACCAGCCAATACTCGGCTTGCTCATTAGCCAGTGCAATCGATTTCACGGAATTGATGAAAGGCATCATGATTATTGCTACTGCTGTAGTAGGAATCGGGGTTTTAATCTTCGGGGCAAAATTAATCATTAATTGGGCACGCGGAAGAATCGGCTAAAAAAAAAGCGCATATTGCCAAAAAATGCAGTATGCGCTCAAGAATCAAAAATGGAATATGACTTAACAATATGGCACTTTGCAGCGGCAACAATGGGCTTTATAAGTGGAATAACCACATTATGGTTATTATTCAAATAATAATAACTATCATAGGGTTAATTTGTACACTTCAAACAAAAGCACAAGTAGTAACTTATGTATCCCAAAAAGTAAGATCGAACACTGTATTTAACGAAGTATTTAACGCGCCCGCAGTATTAAAAACACAAGAAAAAGCAGCATTAGAAGGCGAACTATTACCAAGAGGTAGCAATTTTGTTTACAACGGAACAGAGAAAACTTACACCGTACCAAAAGGCGCAACGGGAGGAACAGTAGAAGTAACAACTTCTATATCAGACAGCATAGTAGCAACAATCGTTACAAGTCCAGAAGCCGCCGTTGCAGAAACAATATTAGAATTCTCAACAGCCAGCATGGGAGTAGCAGTGGCAAGCGCCGCCGCGGCATTTGGTTTAGGAATAGGTATGGGAATGTACCTAGAAACTAAAGGAGAAATAAAAGAAGCTTTAAATTATCAACCTGTTACAACGGTAGATATGACAGACATAATAATAGACTTAACCAATATAAAAGACGACGAAGAACACCAAAACACGCCAGACGAAAAAGCAAAATACTGTGCTAAATCAGATGTATATACAGGAAATAAAATGGTATGTTCAAGGTCAGTCGGGGACGCATGCAAAGAAGCCGCAAGAATTAAATACGGCTCAGTTCAAACAGTAACAGGGATAACGGTAACCAGCGCATGGGGCGGCGAGTGCAGAATGGCTTACAGAACCCCAAACAGCCCAACACAAAAAATAGGCTCGGTAAAATATGAGTATCAAGTACCATACACGCCCCTACCAGTAGAAGCTACAAACGTAGCAAATCCCATATTTAATAAAACAAAAACAATGGACGGAGTAAAAACGAACACAACCGCAGAGAGAATTAACGACGACACATGGGAAGTAAGAACAGAAATTGAAAATACAAATATAGGAGAATCAGAAACAACAATAAAAGATATAAAAACAATAGACCAAGAAGGCAATTTAATAAAAGAATCATTAAGCTATGACACTCAAACCACACCAAAAGTAAATACACAAACAAACACGTTAACCGTTACCACACCAACCAATGCAACCGTTCCACAACCACAAACAAACATAATCGTACAACCAAAATTTAAAGAAAAAATCGTTGTAATAAACAACCCAGGAACAGGGACAGGAACAGGAACAAAAATAGAATGGAAATGTGGAATAGAGGGGAAACCCGCTTGCGTAATTATGGGAGACCCAAAAGCAAAAACAGAAGAAGACGTAAACATAAGTGACGGAGAAATAAAAAATATATTAATTGCATTAATACCAAAACCATTGGAAACAGAACAAGAAATATTACCAAAACATGGGAAAGAATGCCCAAAGATAACATTTGATTTCACTGGAGTATTTAGCAACGGATTTCTAAAAAAAAAATTAGAATCTAATATTAACTGTGAACTATTAGAAAAACACGAAAAAGAAATAGAAAAAATAACAACAATAGGCTGGCTAATCATAGCAATAATAATAACGATAAGCGCATAAATGAAAAAAATCATACTAATAATAATGTTAATTAGCTTAAATGCTAATGGACAAGAAGAAAAAGAAGAAAGCACATGGGCATGTGGAATAAAGGACACGCCGAGATGCGAAGTTATAGGGGAAAAAATAGAAAAAAAAGAGGAAGATATAACATATATCCCAGTAGCAGAAATAATAAGAGAAATAAAAGAAGGAATGAGGGAATATATAGACCCAACAATAAAATTCTTTCCAACAAATAGCGAATGTCCAATAGTAGAATTAAAATTAAAAAATAATTTTAGCAGTGGAATTTTTAATGAAGACTATAAAATAAATTCACATTGTGAAATATTAGAAGAAAATAGAGAATTAATAAAATTTACATTAGAAATAAGCTGGTTAGTAATGGCTATAGGAATAATATTAAGAACATGAAAAAAATATTAAAAACAATATCATTAGCAATCATTATCTTGATAAGCAACAAAGTAATAGCAGAAGGATGCAGAAATGCAAATAACACAATTCAATGCGATTATGCAGAGGAAGCAATAGAACCATTGACAAATATAGTGGTAAATAAAGAAAGTAATTATATGGCGTATGTTTATGAAAGATACCAAGCAAAAAATGTAAGAAACGCAAAAACAGAAGAAATGCCATATTACCTAAAAAGAGAATCAATAAACTTAAAAGCAAAATTCACTTACAACGTACCAAAAGGAACAAGTAAGGAAATACGAAAAATAGAAAGCGACCCCGGAAATAACATAATAAGTGCATTAGCAATTGCACCAAACGAGGGCACAATATCGGGAATATTAGACAGCAAAACAGAAGGAATAGCACTAACCATTATAGGGGGACTAGCTGCATACGGACTGGCATTCGATAAAGAACTATATCTATATAGATTAAAAAACGATACAGGAACAAAAATAGTATATGGAGAAATAACAAAACCAATCACAGAAGAAATAGTAAAAGAACTAAAAGAAAATAGTGAAATTGCAGATACGGTAGTACAAGGAACAGACTTAACACCAGCAAACAACGAAGCACAAGCCCAATACTGCCAACCAACAAAAAAAGTAAGAATATTTAATGAAATGTTCGGCGGATTCGATGAAACATTCACAGATTATATTTGTAGCGATATTTACTCAGATGCAGTAGTTGACTACGGAAAAAAAACAACAATAGGAAAAATAATAACATTCGGCTACGGAACATATAAAAACACAAGCACACTAAGGAAAAAATGCGCGGGAATAATTTCAGATAAAACAACACCAATAGACCAAACAACATACACTATAAAAGGAGAAAAAACAGTAGAAGACACAATAGAAGAAATGGAGAATTTTTGCCCAACAAGAACAATTGGAGAACCACAAAAACCAGTATTAAATGAACACGGACACTACAAATACAACCCAGAAACAGGCGAAACAATAACGGAAAACATACCTTATACAAAAGTAATACCTAAAACAATATGGCAAAAACAAGAAACAATAGAAGGAATTAAAACAACTCTAAAAATACTAAGAGTTGTATTAAAAGAAGAAGAAAAAAAGAATGTAGGAATACAAATTGTAATAGACATAGAAGGCTTAACATTAGGAGGAGCAAATATAAAAATAAGATATATAAAAACAGAAGATAAAACGAAAAACAAAATAAATAAAGAAAGCATAAGCTACAGTGTGGATAAACCCCCCATAAGTCTAAGCTTAAAAAACCCAAATACTGGATCAGAAGTAACAACCCCCGCAGGCGTTACAGAAATCTACACATTAGACGGAAGCGGAATAGAAATAGACGAAGGGAGCAGCAACAATAACGAAGAAAACAGCAATGAAGAAGAAACGCAAGAATGGGAATGTGGCGTAGATGGAAAGCCAGGGTGCATAACAAAAAGCGAAAAAGTAGAACTAGAGGATACATCCTACGGAGTGAACGACTTAAGCCAATACTTTCAAATACCACTTGGAGACACAGAAAACATCATACCCAAACATCAAAGCGAATGCCCAGTAATAAAAGTTGATTTAAGAGGAGTATTTGCAGCAGGTTTATTAAACAATATCTATACAATAGAAAGCCACTGTACACTAATAGACAAACATAGTGATTTAATAAAACTCGTCATGTACATAGGTTGGCTAATAATAAGTTTTTCAATAGTGTTGAGTGCTTAAAATATGGCAGCAGTTGGATTAGGCGAGGTATTTACATCAGCCCTAGAGTGGTTTGTACAATACCTTTTAAAGGGAATAGCATTAAAAATGCTAACATTCACAATAATTTATTTTATATTAACAATGTTATTTCCCATCTTAATATCATTTTTGCCTGAATGGTTTTCGACAGGAACGATAAGAAACGCTTTTCAAAATATACCAAATGGCATTTGGTACTTTTTAGATTTATTCTCGCTAAATGAAGGATTAAATTTCATACTTACCGCTTACGTTGCCCGATTCGTAATAAGAAGAATCCCATTTATTGGTTAAATTATGAGTGTAATAGCTTACATTGGATTGCCTGGACATGGAAAATCTTATCAAGTCGTTTCAGTGGTAATTTTAGGCGGCTTAAAAGCTGGAAGACGAGTTATAACTAATATTCCAGTCATACCAGAAGCAATCGACGAATTCCTAATTAAAGAAGGCTTAGAACCTGAAAAAATGGGTGAAATCATTCAGGTTACACACGAAGAAATTGCACAAGCGCATTTTTTCCCAACTAAAAAACAAATTGAATCAAAAGAAAGCGAACACATAAACACAGTGGTACAACCTGGGGATTTAGTCGTTATAGATGAAGCATGGGAACATTACGGCACAGATAAAAAAGTAGAGCAAGCAACGTTTGAATATCTCCGCTATCATCGCCACGACACCCACCCAGAAACAGGCGTTGCAGCCGACATTATTCTATTATCACAAGATATTTATGATATTCACTCAAAAATAAGAAGCATTATAGAAATGACCGTAATGACCACCAAAGCAAAACACATTGGAATGGACAGCGGCTATAGAATAGACATATTTGATAAAACATTCTTAAGAAGAAAACCCGCTTCAACAAGAATAGGAATATACGAAAAAAAATACTTCGCACTATATAAATCTTATGACGCTAAACAAAACTCAAGTGCAAAAGCGTTAGAAAAAAGAGTTGACCCCAGACAGTCAATATTAAACACACCATTTTTTAAATATGGTATGCCATTAGCTTTCATTGCATTTGTCGGTGCATTAATTTATGGCTGGATAACCTACAAAAATCTAGGGGAAAGTCTAGACAAACAAGGTGAAGAAAAAAAAGCAATAAGGGATGGGAGAATAAAAGAACAACCAACAACAGAACAACAAAGTATAGGAACACAAAATACTAACAATCCAAACATACAAAAAATTAGTAGCAATAAACCCAACGCCAACGGGCAGCAACCACCACCTAAAAAACAACACCCATTAAAGGATTACCATATAAGTTATGCAGGCTTTGCAAATCTAAAAAAAGACGAACATTATTTTAATGTAACAGGCGCAAACAAAGAATATTTATTTAGCACAACTTTAACCGAATTAAAGAATATAGGTTATAAAGTCAGTTTAATACAACGTTGCGCCGTAAAACTAAAATATGAAGACCAAGAAATTGATTTTATTACATGTGATAATGTAAAAAGCAACAGTTCAAATAGCGTAACAAATTTAATACCAACAAAATAATTTTATTCACTATAGGGCTTCGCGCCCTACAACCCCGTAAGGGAGCACACCCCCTTAACCCCGCACAATCGCAAAAATACGCGCGATAAAACAAACCACGAAGAAACAGCCCACCACGCGCGTATCATTGCGATTTTCAAAAAGGCAATGATAAAGTCTCAGCACGTTTAAAACGTTGTGCACGCCTTCTAATCGTTTCGTAAAATGGAGGAATTGGATAATGCGCAGCAAGTGAATGCAGCTGTTCAGGAAGTTCTCCGCAAACGTAAACAGCCGACGGATTAAGAACGTCACACATAGCGCGATAACCAGCCATAAACCCCGCAAGATTTTTACCAATTCCATAAGTCGCAATAGAGACAACGCTATTTTGCGGAACGCCTAAAAAAGCATAATCAAAGGAATCTACGCCCGCCCAGCTAATACTAGGGACAACGAGAACCCCGTTATTTTGCCAAAAACGCGCCACCCAACGCGCACGATAAACTTGAAAATGATTTAAAACTAGAGGGTAATCAGGAGACAAAGTAAAGTCTGGGGAAAAAACGAAAGCAAAGCGCAGCGCGTACTTTAAAGCGCGAATAGGAGATGTCCAAGAAGTCTCGAAACGATAATCATCAACAAAACAGTGAGCAGCAAAATTTTTAGTAATGCGCTCAAATCTTAATGAACGCCACGGAACAACAACAACAGACGAATCAAAACCCGCCACAACCGAATTTTGCACAGGTAACACAAAAGGAATACCTAAAGCATTATCACTTTGAACTGCCATTTTTAATAAATTTAAACGGTCAGTATTACCAAAAGAACCAGACATCATTTAATCATCCTTACTAAAAATATCGAGTTGCTCAGACTTTGAAGTTGTTTTCTTTGCACGAGTTTTTTTAGTGGATTCTTTAATGGCAGGCATTGCATTGACGTTAGTTGTTTTACGCGGCTTAGAAGTCTTCGGCGATGAGCTGACACTGTCAGACGTTGCTTTCTTTGCACGAGTTTTTTTAGTGGATTCTTTGATAGCAGGCGTTGCATTAACGTTAGTTGTTTTACGCGGCTTAGAAGTCTTGGGCGACGAGCTGACACTGTCAGACGTTGCTTTTTTTGCGCGCGACTTGGCAGCTCTAAGTTGCTTTTTCCTTTCTTTTTCGCGTTTCTCCTCATCTAAATAAGCAACAATACGACGGTGAGAAGCAACAATTTGCGAATATTCAGATTGTTCAAGATGATTAGATTTAGTCGAACCGCCACGACCACCCATAAATAGACCTCCTTTATAGGTAAGAAATTATAGTATTTTTAAGATTTGAAAGGTTTTCAAGGAAACTTGAAAAATTGAAAGGAATTTGTGACTTTTTAAATTGCGCCGCAGATTTAGCGACCGCAGACAGGATTTTAAGCGGGGAAACAACCTTATTTACAAGCGCATTCAATATCATAGACTTTATGTTATAATATCTACTCTCATAATTTTTAAATGTGAATTCAAAGCTTAATTGTTCCATTTTTAAAAACCCTAAACTATTGTTATCATTAACTAATTATAGCAAATAATATAATAAAGTCAAGGGTTTTTATTATATTTCAATTACTTAGAGCATTATTTAATCTTTTGTAAACGAAAAATTAGCTCAAATAGCTTTTTAATTTGTTCTTCAGTAATGACACGTTGTTTAAACTGATGAATGTAAGGAACTGGAGAACGGACAACGTTTAACGGCATTTCTGTTTTAATCTCCACATCGGGCGAAGGAAAAACGACGACAGAGTAAATTTTTTCTTTGGGCAATGATGAGATAAAAGAGATTGCTTGAGTATGCTTATAATTTTGTCTAAGCGGATTCTGAAAACGGCTTTTTTTGCCGTGTGCTGATTGCGTCCAATGTGAATCTTTTTCTTTTCCAAAAATCCAACCTGAATAGTTCTTAACCTCCAGAACAAACACGCCATAGACCGACAGCACAACAATATCAATTTGTGTCGTGTCTCCTTGATTTGTCGGCAAGACAACGTTATGAAATATCGCATAATTCCCATCTAATTTACTTCTTAAATCTTCCACAACTTGATTTTCTCCCCTATCCCCAATAATGGCGGACTGGCTAGAACGAAACTCATGGTCATCATCGTTATTCGTAAAACGGCGATAATACGATTTGCTGGAGGGTAAAAAAGCAGGCGTTTTTACTGGTGAATCATCAGACGGCAGAGAAAAAGAGGTTTTCTTCTTAGGAAACAATAAATTGATAATGAAATAAATGCAAAAAGCTATAAAAACCACACCCACTAAAATTAATTCCACAACGCCCCTCCTGTATTCAATAAATAAGAAATATGTAAGTAATCTTTGCTTCTATTAAATGCAATGCTAAGGACTAGCAGAATAGTCTGCTAATTCTTAGCACTGTTTTAATAGTTAAGCGGTTTTCTGAGTTTGTAACT
>JACCEE012813489.1_pt1 | contig 11624 bp, 11 predicted proteins | sample 7449931 | NCBI WGS metagenome assembly JACCEE01 (sample SAMN15323457, study PRJNA562643) | freshwater metagenome | isolation source: river surface water | place: USA:Blue River Watershed | collected 2017-08-19 | reverse complement strand
CGCACCACCTGCACACAGTGCTGACGGCGGCTGTTTGGGTCCGTGCGGAACCGTTTCACTGCCTCGCTGTCCTGCCAGTCCAGCCGGGCGATGTCCGAGCAGCTCATGCCGCCGTGTTCGCTGGTCATCCTGCTGAACTCCTTGATCATCTCCTGTCCGATCCGGCCCATCGCCTTGTGATTCTCGCCCTTCGGCGCAGTTTTGCCCAAAGCGAAGCCGACAGCCGCCAAAGCCCCGGTGAGTGCGCCGCAGGTCTGCCCGCTGCCGAGCATCCCAGAGGCGAAAGGAGCCATCGCCGCTGTCAGCTCCTGGGGCGGCGGTTCCTCGCGGAACAGGCCCGCGCAGGCGCAGAGCACCGCTTGGCTGCAATGAAAGCCCTCGCTGAACAGGTCGGCAGCCTTAGCTGCTGTTTTCTCTCTGTCGTTCATTTTTCCCTTGCGTTGAAGTTGAAGTTATTATACCATGCCGTCTGTCTGAAACTCAAAGGGGATTTTTTAGGGATACGGCAGGATAATGGTGTAGAGAAATTTGCTGCAAGCAAGTGTTGATTTCTGATGCATAAAAATGCCAATGCGGTTGGGGGACAAGTTAATTTTGGACTAAACAGGTTGATATGACATACAAACCACCTGCAATAAGAAAGGCACATCTAATTATTGGAAGAAATTTTATATTTCGTGACGTATCAGTTAATGATGCAGTCTTTATCCTTGAGCTTCGTACTGACAGCCGGAAAGCAAAATATATATCGACTACTTCGCCGGATATGATCAAGCAAATTGATTGGCTTGATGCATATAACACTACGACCAATCAAGCGTATTTTATTATTGAGAATAAAGAAGGGGAAAAAATTGGAACTGTCAGGCTTTATGACCAGCAGGGCGATAGTTTCTGTTGGGGAAGCTGGATATTGAAGGATGGTGCACCCAAACATGCAGCGATTGAGTCAGCATTGATGGTTTACGCTTATGCTGTTGATTATCTCGGTTTTAAAAAAGCTCATTTCGATGTCCGTAAAGGCAATGAGCGTGTATGGCAATTTCACGAACGCTGCGGAGCTATACGAATAGGGGAAACAGGTGAGGATTATCTCTATAAAATCGAAGAAGATAAAATATCATCTCTACGTATTCGTTATAGAAAATATCTTCAAGCCCCGTTAATCGTTAAAGAGAAGCAGTAAAACAAGCTTTTGAATGCAAAAATATGTTTGTAAATATGAAATTTTTGAGTATTTATGATGCCTCGTTTATTTTTTTCCCTAGGATTGTTGACCCCAGAGGCAATCTTACTTTCATAGAACAGCATCGCCATATTCCGTTTGCGCTTTCCCGTGTGTATTGGATTTACGATGTACCCGGTGGAGAGCAGCGTGGTGGTCATGCGTTTAAAGAGCAGGAAGAAGTGGTTATCGCCTTGTCTGGTAGCTTTGATGTGCTGCTGGATGATGGCACTGCGCAAAGAATCGTTCATTTGAACCGTGCTTATCAAGGGTTGTATGTTCCGAGAATGATCTGGCGGAGAATGCAAAATTTTTCGACCAACGCTGTTGCCTATGTGCTGGCTTCCTGCCCTTACAAAGAAGATGATTACCTAAGAGATTACGAAAGCTATCGCAATGTGATGTTGGAAAAACGATGAAAAATACCACTATTCATGATTGCAAGCTGATTGAATTACCTCGCATGTATGACCGCCGGGGATCATTGACATACATATACAACAGCGACCATATTCCGTTTGATATTGTCAGGACATATTATCTTTATGATGTTCCAGGCGGTGAATCAAGAGGAGGACATGCTCATACAGAATTACAACAACTAATTGTTGCAGTTATGGGAGCATTCGATGTGATATTAGATGATGGGACGGAGAAAAAGACTGTTCGGTTGGAACGTGCTTATTATGGACTTTATGTTCCAAGACAAATTTGGCGTGAATTGATCAATTTTTCTTCTGGTGCAAATTGTCTTGTTCTTGCTTCTATGTCATACGAGGAAGCTGAATATATACGAAATTATGATACGTTTACAGAAATAAAGAGGAAATGAAAATACCGTTCCTCGATCTTAAAGAAATCAATGCCGTTTATCGGAAAGAATTGATACAGGCAGCAATTCGAGTTATTGATTCTGGCTGGTATATTCAAGGGCAAGAAGTCAAAGCGTTTGAAGAGGAATTTGCCGAATATTGTGGTGTTCAACATTGTATTGGCGTTGCCAATGGTTTGGATGCACTTATTCTCGTATTACGCGCTTGGAAGGAATTAGGTAAACTTAAAGAAGGTGATGAGGTTATTGTTCCAGCAAACACCTATATTGCGTCAATATTATCGATTACCGAAAACCGCCTAACGCCTGTATTAGTAGAGCCGAATATTAATACTTACAATATTGATCCTAATCTCATTGAGCAAGCTATTACCGCCAAAACAAAGGCTGTATTGGTAGTACATCTTTATGGGCAACTGGCAGATATGTCAGCCATTTTGGATATAGCACAACGCAATAATTTATTAGTATTGGAAGATGCGGCTCAAGCGCATGGCGCAAGTCTCAACGGCAGAAAAGCAGGAAACTGGGGTGATGCGGCTGGATTTAGTTTTTATCCTGGCAAAAATTTAGGGGCGTTAGGTGATGCTGGTGCAGTTACTACCAACGATGAAGAATTAGCAGATGCCATTCGTGCCATTAGTAACTATGGTAGTTATAGGAAATATGAAAATATCTACCAAGGAGTGAATAGCAGATTAGATGAAATGCACGCGGCATTGTTGCGTATTAAACTGCAATACTTAGATATTGAAACCGAGCGTCGCCTTGAAATTGCTGAAAGCTATATCTTTGGAATAAAAAATCATTCTATTATTTTGCCTGTTCAGAGTGAGCAAGGCCATGTTTGGCATCTGTTTGTTATTCGTAGTCAAAAACGTGAAGCATTACAAGATTTGTTAGCTCAACAAGGTATTCAAACACTTATTCATTATCCTATTCCACCACATAAGCAACCAGCCTACCGAGGTTGGTCAACCCAAAGTTATCCGATTACCGAAACCGTTCATGAACAAGTACTTAGTTTGCCTATGAGTCCAATAATGAGTGATGAACAAATCCAAATCGTAATTGGCGCAGTAAATAGCTTCAAATGACGATAGTCAAAACTTCTATTCTCAGTTTTATTGCCACAGCTATAAAAATGCTAACGGCACTCGTAATCAATAAAGCGGTTGCCGTATATATTGGTCCTACTGGTTTAGCTTTAATAGGGCAGTTTCAAAATTTCAATCAACTTGTCATGACTGTGGCAACAGGTGCAATCAATAGTGGAGTAACTAAATATGTAGCAGAATACGGCAAAGACATCGAACGTATTCCGATTCTATTTAGCACTGCGGCTAAGATTAGTTTGTTTTCTTCAGTTGTGGTCGGCTTGGGAATTATTCTGTTATCTAATTATGCATCAGTAACTTTCTTGAAATCAGAAGATTACAGTTATATTTTTTTAATTTTTGGATTTACAATTATATTGTTCGTTGTTAATAATTTATTACTTTCAATACTCAATGGACTAAAAGAAATAAAAATTTGGGTAATGATTAATATCATCCAAAGTATATATAGTCTAGTTTTTACCACTTTGCTAGTTATTTTTTTAGGATTAGATGGCGCACTCATTGCTATAGTAACAAATCAATCTGTTGTTTTTTTCATTGTGCTATGGATGTTGAGACATCATCCAGCTATCAAGCTTGAAAATTTTAAACATACATTCGATCAGTCAGAGGCAAAAAAGCTGGCTGGCTTTGCTGCTATGGCGATTACTAGTGCGGCTACTGTACCAGTATCACATTTGATAATTCGTAATTACATTGGTGAGACACTAAGCTGGGAAGATGCTGGATACTGGCAAGCGATTTGGTATATATCAACTATGTATTTAACCGTAGTAACGACAACACTTAGTATTTATTATTTACCAAGGCTATCTGAAATTACAGATAAAGCAGAGTTAAGGAAAGAGATATGGCAAGGTTATAAAATAATTATGCCTATTGCCATAGGCATGTCCGTCACAATTTTCATGTTAAAAGACTTCATCATTTGTCTCTTATTTACTGAGGACTTTACGCCAATGCGTGAACTTTTCTTGTGGCAATTAATTGGAGATATTGTAAAGCTTGCTGCTTGGTTGATTGCATACCTAATGCTTGCTAAAGCTATGACCAAAGTTTTTATTATCACTGAGGTGATATTTTCGCTCAGTTTTTTAATTTTATCAATTCTATTTGTGAATCAATATGGATTAGTAGGTGTGAGTTATTCTTTTGCTGCAAATTATACTTTATATTTATTTGTTATGATTTATGTTACAAAGCACCAGTGGGTTGGTGTATAAAACAAATTTTGGTTACCTATGGCAAACGCATGACTTCTGTCTATGATGTTCGCCCCCCCCCCATAAAAAGGTGCGTTAAAAATACATCGGGTTTATTCTACTGGCAAGAGATAACCCAACCCACCGACCATAACTGAATCAAAAGATTACGGAGAAAACGATGTTGAAAATAATAGTCAGTATAATCGAAGCATCTCTCAACATTACCTGAACCATCTCTTTATCCATACCGCCGCCCCTTGGGGCGGCGGTATGGATAAAGAGTGCTTTGCTGTTACGCCGCAAGCAGCGGGGTATCAGACCCAAGGCTTCGCAATGAATAGGGGGTACGTATTCATGCTATTTCAAGTGTCTTCGATACAGTTTGATAACAGGAGGCTATGGTATTTCTTCAGGGCTTCCAGAAGAAACTGATAGATGGTAAGGGCTTAGGGAGTACATTAAAAGAAAACGTGATGAAGTTTCTATTATCTCTGATGATTATAGAGAACATGGAATTTTTTACACGGATCACTTGCACTGCATACAGTACTGTATTTAACATTCAGTCAAAGAATTTCTGCATTAGTTAGAAAAATTTTTACTTTTCAGTGCGTATTGAAAATTTAGCTGCATCAACTTGGAGATTCGTTCATCAATCAATATATCCCATTACATAAAGTGGAACAAAGTGGACTCTGTCCAAGAAAAATGTAAATCATGAAAGTATCTGTTGCTGTTATTTCCTACAATTCATCTTCAACTATTACAGAAACATTAGATAGCATTTTAAGGCAAGACTATGGTTCAAATAATATTGAGCTGATAATATCAGATGATGCATCAACCGATAGTGCTATTGAGTGCATCGAAAAATGGCTAAAAACAAATAAAGGACATTTTTACAAAGTAAGTACTATTTATAGTAAAGTTAATAACGGTATTTCTATGAATTGCAACACTGCTTGGAAAAATTGCACATGTGAATGGGTAAAAACAATAGGTGCTGATGATATTTTGGAGCCTATTTGTTTGTCATCTAATATTGATTATATCAGAGAAAATTCTAGTTGTTCTATAGTTTTTTCTTTCATGAAATGGTTTGGAAATATAAACAAAATAACACCATCTGCTTACGAACTTAACTTTTTTGAACTTGATAATATCAGTCAATATAAATATCTAAAATATTTTAGCTTTAACATGGCTCCCTCTTCATTTATCAAATGTAATCTCTTAAAAGAGGTGGGTTATGCTGATGAAAAGTATAGATTTTTTGAAGATCTACCATTATGGCTTAGAATAACAAAGAGCGGTGTTCGTTTACATTTCAATAAAAATATAACTGTTAGATATAGAATTTCTGAATCTATATCTAAATCAAAATCAAAATTTATAAATCAAGTATTTATAAATGATTGCTTACTAATGATTTATGAATACAAAAAAGAATCTTTTCCTTCTATCGGTTTTTTTCTTAAAAATGAAGAAATTCTACTTTTAAAATCCAAAGTGATGTTATCATTAATATTAGGCAATAAAAAAACATTTATTCACAAAATATTATTTACTTTTATCTGGCTTTTCACGCCAGTGCACACTTTCTATATCTTAAGAAAAAAAATATTAAATTTAAAGAGGGCCTTTTAATGTTTGTTATTTACTTACTCATATCTTTGCTAATATTTGTACTTGAATTTAAAATCTGGAGAACTATTACGCCAACCATCATAATTTTTTCAGGTGTTACGGTAGTATTAACTCTTCATTTTTTATTTTCGAGTACCCTAGAATTTGTTCAGCTCAACTCTATTATTTTTATTTATTTATTTATATTTTTATTAATAAGTTTCATATCAAGCCTTCTGTCATTCTTGTTTATTTATAATAATAATTCAATTATCGATAGCCATCATATAAAAAAAATATCAATTAAGTTATTTGCAAAAGAAAAAATGATATTTTCAATATCAATGTTTTTGCTATTAATATTTATTTTTTATGCCATCATTAAAGCTTATAAAACTGTTGGAATTATGGCTGGAGATAATTTTGAATATCTATTGTCTTATGGTATAGTAGGTCATTCTTTCGCATTACTTATGGCATGTACGCCTATAACATATTTATTTTTTAATTTTTCCACAACTATTTTGTTCAAACGATTTTTTCTTATGATTTTATGTATATCGCTATTTTTTTTATTTTTAAAGCAAGTCAAATATTGGTCTTTAGTTCCATCTGTTTGGATAGCAATAATAAATTTTCACCTATATGGAGTTAAATTTAATTTAAAATTTTTATTAAAAATAATTTCACTTATACTTTTATCTGTTATGATTTTCTTTTTCACTTATTTATTTTCTCTTTATGTTTTTGGTGTTGATGTTGATTTTTATTACAAAATGTATGATACAGCCTATCACTTTATTGGTTATTTATTCTCTGGTATAATCGTGTTTTCTTCATTAATTAATGATGGCTATTTTAATGAGCTACCATATAGGGATGTTTGTGGTACGTTCACTGGTGCTTGCAACATTATTGATTTTTTTAGAGGACTGGGACTTTATAGTGAAGAAAATATATTTATTATTGATTTTTATACACTAGAGAATGTTTTCAATAAAAAAGGTAACGTTCCTACTCTATGGGGCGTTTTCATGCTTCATCTAGGATGGACATCATTCATATTTTATTTTTTATTATCTTTATTTATTTATTTTATTTTTATTCTTTCCAGAACCAGATTACCTTTCTTCCTGTATTATACTGGACTAATCTCGTTTATGTTTTTTTCATGGTTTGCTTCATATTTTGCTCTCCTTTCTATCTATGAAATTCCTCTACTATCATTATTTGTTATATGGTTTCTTTTAATCTTTCCCCAAAAAAAAATATTGATGGCCAAAATATGACTATCCCTATAAATTCACTTAGGATAATGCTCCTTTCTGGAGCATCATCCATACACACTATCCGTTGGGCTAACGGTTTAAGTGCCGCTGGCCATAAAGTCCATGTAATTACACAACAGCCCGCTATTGACCCCTTCGGTCCAAAGGTGGAAGTGCATGTATTTCCCTTTCGTGGGATAATGGGTTACTTCACTATGGTACCTGCCGTTAGGAGGCTATTAAATAGCATTAAACCTGATATAGTGAATGCACATTATGCAAGCGGCTATGGTACAGTAGCAAGACTTGTCAATTTCCATCCTTATCTTTTATCGGTTTGGGGAAGTGATGTGTATGATTTCCCCTATAAATCGCCACTACATAAATACTTATTAAAGAAAAATCTTTATGCTGCCGATGCCATCGCATCTACTAGCCAATGCATGGCAGAACAAACTAAATCCATAGCTCCTCAGTTATCTGATATTCATATAACTCCCTTTGGAATTGATTTAGAAAAGTTTAAGCCCGATAGAGTTAAAAAGCCATTTGATGATGAGTCGATTATCATAGGAACAGTTAAGTTACTTAATGAAAAATATGGGATAGAATACCTCATTCGAGCTTTCAAAATAGTTACTGATAAACACCCTAGCTTACCATTAAGGCTCTTGATAGTTGGTAATGGAAACTTAGAAAACAAATTAAAAAAATTAACCATAGATTTAAATATTGGCGAAAAAACACTTTTTACTGGAAGAGTGAGCCATGAAGAAGTTCCAGTCTATCAAAATATGTTAGATGTATCTGTATCTGTATCTAATAGTGAAAGTTTTGGGGTTGCCATTATTGAAGCAAGTGCTTGTGCAAAACCTGTGGTGGTTAGTAGTGTGGGAGGGTTGCCAGAAGTCGTTGAAGATGGGGTAACAGGTATTGTCGTTTCACCCCGCAATCCAGAATCTACTGCTAACGCAATAGAAAGATTAATTTTAGACCCTGTGTTAAGAAAGAGCATGGGAGAAGCTGGAAGGCGTAGAGTAAAACAACTGTATAATTGGGATAACAACGTTCAGCACATGATTAATGTTTATGAGTCCCTTTTGATAAAAACCAATATAAACTACTTCAAAAAGTACATAGTTAAAACATGAAGTTTAATAATTACACGAAGGCAATCTATCCCTCTGAAAATATTGATGACTATCCAGCTCATTGTCCCCGTGGGTTATTTGAATAATAAGCATTATGAAAATTTTATTTTTACATCATTATGCCGGTTCTCTAAGACACGGTATGTCCTATCGCGTGTACTACTTAGCTCGTGAGTGGGTAAAAGCAGGACATTATGTGCATATACATGCGGCAGCATTTTCTCATATACGCACCATCCAACCAAAACTATCAGGTAACACCTTAACTGAAACCATTGATGAAATCAAATATACATGGTATAAAACACCAACATATTCAAATAATAGCATTAAGAGGGTAATCAATATATTTAGCTTCGCTTGGAAGCTTTATATCAACGCAAAAAAAATTTCCATTGAATGCAATCCTGATGTGATCATAGCAGCTAGCACTCATCTATTAGATATCTTTGCTGCGCAAAGGATTAAAAAACAAACAAATGCTAAATTGATACTTGAAGTACGCGATCTTTGGCCACTCACCTTAATTGAATTAGGTAATATGCCCAAATGGCATCCTTTCATAATGCTTCTGCAGCAAGCAGAAAGGTATGCTTATAGAAAAGCGGATAGCGTTGTCACTGTACTTCCAAAAGCAGATTCTTATATGATATATAGAGGAATGCATCCATCCAAGTTTCATTATATACCTAATGGTGTAGAACCATCTGAGTGGGTAAAAGATGTTATATTGCCTGACGATTTTTTAAACCATTTAAAGATAGTTAAAAAATCAGGAAAGCCTATTGTCGGCTATGCAGGTGCCCACGGTCTAGCTAATGCTTTAGATACACTCATAGATGCTGCCAAGTTATGTCGGCATGATTTTGAAGTTGTTTTAGTTGGTAACGGGCCTGAACGTGATAAACTTATAACTCGTGTTCAGCAGGAAAAAATTAGCAATGTTACCTTGCTACCCGCCATTGCTAAAGCCTATATACCTACTTTTCTGAAAGAAATCGATATTGCCTATATCGGGTGGTTTCGTAACCCTTTATACCGCTTTGGTATTTCTCCTAATAAGCTAATGGATTATATGATGGCGGGTAAGCCTATTATTCATGCGGTCGAAGCAGGTAACGATCCAGTAGCTGAAGCAAAATGTGGTTTGACCATTACACCAGGTGATGCAAATATGCTTAAAAAAGCATTATTGACATTAATAAATGCGCCTCATGAGGAACGCGATGCAATGGGTAAACGCGGCAAGGCATTCATCTTAGAAAAACAAACTTATCCAGTTCTCGCTCGACAGTTTATAGACGTAATGGTGTCATGAATATTGCCATCACAGGCACAACAGGTTTCATTGGCCCTGCCTTGCTTCCCACACTCAGCCAACATCATCATATCCGCCTTATCACCCGCGCCGAAGTCGGCAACTTCGGTCCTACCTCCAATTACACTAGTACCCTTACCCACGCTGAAGTCGTCTCATCCACCTCGCCGCCCGTGCGCATATTATGCGTGATAAACACCGCTGGCACTCTCAATCTATCCCGCCAAGCTGCTGCCGCAAGTGTACGACGTTTTATTTTTTTAAGCTCTATCAAGGCTAACGAAGTTACTAATTTCGGAGAATCATTCATTAATTCTAATGCAGGTGTTCCAAGTGCCCCTTATGGACGTTCCAAATACGAAGCCGAACAAGGTCTGAAAGAAATTTCTGCTCAAACAGGCATGGAAATCGTCATTATCCGACCTCCATTAATTTATGGTAATGGTGTTAAAGGTAATTTTCTCAGTATGATGCGTTGGCTGCATAAAGGTATCCCCCTGCCGCTCGGCGCAGTTCACAACCAGCGCAGCTTGGTTGCCTTCGACAACCTCATTGATTTGATCACGGTCTGCATTGATCATCATGCCGCAGCTAATCAAACTTTCCTTGTCAGCGACGGAGAAGATTTATCCACTACCGAACTGCTGCAACGTCTGGGAGCAGCATTTGGCAGACCTGCCCGTTTGCTGCCTGTACCACAATCACTGTTAGAAACTGCCCTGAACCTGCTCGGCAAACGTGCCATCGCCCAACGTTTGTGCGGCAACTTGCAAATAGATATCAGCAAAACTCGCGACCTTCTCGGCTGGACACCGCCCGTCAGCGTTGATGCAGCCCTGCGCCAAACTGCGCAGGCGTATCTGCAAAACTAAGGCTATTTTCCAGACATCATCATGAACGAAGTCGCCTATGACCAAGACCTTTACGCATGGTCATTGCAACAAGCGCAGCTCCTGCGGGAACGAAAATTTGACCAAGTTGACTGGGAACATGTCATTGAGGAAATTGAAGACATAAGCAAGTCGGAAAAGCGAGCTTTGCAATCCTTTTTAGAAACCTTGCTTATGCACTTGCTGAAATGGCAATATCAACCAGCTTACCAAGGGCGCAGCTGGAAATGCACCATCATTGAGCAATGTAAACGTATCCTCGAACATCTGCAAGAAAATTCAGGCCTGAAAAACAAATTGCCTGATTTAATCACCAGAGCTTACGGTTATGCCGTGACAGGTGCAATACGCGAGACAGGTTTATCCGTTACTCATTTTCCATCAGATTGCCCGTGGGCATTTGAGATATTCATGGATGAGACCTTCTGGCCTACATCGGATATCAATCCGTAAATCAACAAAACGCCGATGACTCGCCTGCTCGACATACTGTTTTCCGCCATCGGTTTAGCCTTCGCTACCCCCATTCTGCTAATACTCACCCTCATCGGCTGGCTTGACACCCGCTCGCCCCTGTTCTCCCAACAACGCGTCGGGCGTAACCAACGCCCCTTTACTCTCATCAAATTCCGCACCATGCGGCTCGGTACCGCCAATGTGGCCACCCATCTTGCCAGCGCATCCGCAGTTACCCCGTTTGGCCGCTTCCTGCGCCGCAGCAAATTAGACGAACTACCGCAGCTTTGGAACGTTCTCAAAGGTGAGATGAGCCTTGTTGGCCCGCGTCCTTGCCTGCCCAATCAGCACGAATTGATTTCTGCCCGTGTAGCAGCCAGAGTTTTTTCTGTCCGCCCCGGCATTACGGGACTTGCCCAAGTGCAAGGGATTGACATGTCTACCCCTGAATTGCTTGCTCAAATTGATGCGGAGATGATCCGCAGCATGAGTTTACGTTCATATTTCAAATATATCATCCAGACAGTGCTGG
>JACCEE012040557.1_pt1 | contig 11630 bp, 8 predicted proteins | sample 7449931 | NCBI WGS metagenome assembly JACCEE01 (sample SAMN15323457, study PRJNA562643) | freshwater metagenome | isolation source: river surface water | place: USA:Blue River Watershed | collected 2017-08-19 | reverse complement strand
ATCCTGAGCTACAGCCTCTGCGTCGAACCGGCAGAACACTTCATCAACTGGCAGCAAGACGCCTTTGCCAACTACCAGGCGCGGCTGGTCTTCCCCAAAAAGACAACGGCCTTCAAAGTCACAGTGGACGTGGTCACCGAAATGGCCGTGTTCAACCCCTTTGACTTCTTTCTGGAACCTTCGGCTGAAGAAGTCCCCTTCAAGTACGCGGATCGGGTCAAGGAGGAGTTGCAGCCCTACCTGGTCAAAGACCCCAAGACCCCGCTGTTCAAGAAATACCTGGCCGGACTGGACCGCAGCCGCCAACGCACCATCGACTTTCTGGTGCAGATCAACCAGCGCCTGCACAAAGACATCCGCTACACCATCCGCATGGAACCCGGTGTGCAAACGCCCGAAGAAACCCTGACCCTGCGCAGCGGCTCCTGCCGTGATTCAGCCTGGCTGTTGGTGCAGCTGTTTCGCCAGATGAACATCGCCGCCCGCTTCGTCTCGGGCTACCTGATCCAGCTGGCCCCGGACGTGAAGTCGCTCGACGGCCCCAGCGGCACCGAGGTCGACTTCACCGACCTGCACGCCTGGTGCGAGGTGTATTTGCTCGGCGCAGGCTGGATCGGACTGGACCCGACATCGGGCTTGCTGGCCGGGGAAGGCCACATCCCGCTGGCTTGCACACCGCAACCCTCGGGCGCAGCCCCGATCGAAGGCTTGATGGACAAAGCCGAAGTCACGTTCAGCCACGAGATGAAGGTCACCCGCATCCACGAATCACCCCGCGTGACCCGCCCCTACACCGACGAACAATGGGCCGATGTGTTGAAGCTGGGTGAACAGGTGGACGCCCAACTGGTGGCGCAGGATGTGCGGCTGACCATGGGAGGCGAGCCGACCTTTGTGTCGACACAGGACCGCGACGGGCCCGAATGGAACACCGACGCCCTGGGGCCAACCAAGCGCGGCCTGGCCACCGAGCTGGTGCACAAGCTGCGGGCTCAATATGGCCAAGGCGGTTTTTTGCACTTCGGGCAAGGCAAGTGGTACCCGGGCGAGCAGCTGCCGCGCTGGGCGCTCAGCATTTACTGGCGCACCGACGGCACGCCCTGCTGGCAAGACCCCGGCCTGCTGGCCGACGAGCGCGAGCCCGGCCATGCCACCAGCGCCGATGCTCACCGCTTCATGCAGGCGCTGACGCAGCAACTGGGTCTGAACGACGACACGGTGCTGCCAGGCTACGAAGACACCTGGTATTACCTGTGGCGCGAACGCCGCTTGCCGGTCAATGTGGACCCCTTTGACGCCCGGCTGGACGACGAGATGGAGCGCAACCGCCTGCGCCGCATCTTCAGCCAGGGGCTGGACCAGCCCGTGGGCTACGTACTGCCCCTGCAGCCTGTGGACACCGGTCACCCGGGCGCCAGTGCCTGGCTAACCGGCCCCTGGTTTGTGCGCGAGGAGCGCCTGTACCTGATGCCCGGCGACTCCCCCATGGGCTGGCGGCTGCCACTCGATTCGCTGCCCTGGGCAGCGCCCACCGACCGCTGGCAGCAGATCGAGCAAGACCCGTTTTCGCCGCACCTGTCGCCGAGAGCGGCCTTGCCTGCTGCACCCATCCTGCAGCCCACACCGCCAGCCAGGCCCGCCAGTGCAGCCCACACCGTGCCGGCACAGCCTGCGCCGCGCTTTGCCTCTGATCCGTCTGTGGTGCGCACCGCCTTGTGCGTGGAGGTGCGCGACCCGAACCGTGCCCATGGTCCCCGCGTGGAAGCCGAGGCCCTGAAAACAGGCCAGCCGTCTGGCGTGCTCTACGTCTTCATGCCGCCGCTGGCGCGGCTCGAAGACTACCTGGCCTTGCTCGGCGCCGTGGAAGCCACCGCCCGTCAGCTGGGCCTGAAAATCGTGCTCGAAGGCTACCCGCCACCCCGCGACCCGCGCCTGAAACTGCTGCAGGTCACACCCGACCCGGGGGTGATCGAGGTCAACATTCACCCGGCCCACCACTGGAGCGAACTGGTCGAGCACACCGAGTTTTTGTACCAGGCCGCTTTCGAGACCCGCCTGTCGGCCGAAAAGTTCATGACCGATGGCCGCCACACCGGCACCGGCGGCGGCAACCACTTGGTGATGGGCGGGGCCACGCCAGCCGACAGCCCGTTTTTGCGCCGCCCCGAACTGCTGGCCAGCCTGCTGCTGTACTGGCACAACCACCCCAGCCTGAGCTATTTGTTCAGCGGGATGTTCATCGGCCCGACCAGCCAGGCCCCTCGGGTGGACGAAGCCCGCAACGACCAGGTTTATGAACTGGAAATCGCCCTGCGCGAGATCTTGCGCAACCGTCAAAAGCATGGAGCCGACATGCCGCCCTGGCTGGTGGACCGTACGCTGCGCAACATCCTGATCGACGTCACCGGCAACACCCACCGCAGCGAGTTCTGCATCGACAAGATGTATTCGCCCGACAGCAGCACCGGGCGGCTGGGCCTGCTGGAGCTGCGAGCCTTCGAGATGCCGCCCCATGCGCGCATGAGCATCGTGCAGCAACTGCTGCTGCGCGCCCTGGTGGCCCGCTTTTGGGATGCACCGTACACCGCCCCCGTGACCCGCTGGGGCACCGAGCTGCACGACCGCTTCATGCTGCCGCACTGGATTCACCGGGACTTTGACGATGTGCTGACCGAGCTGGGCGATGCGGGCTTTCACTTTGATCCCAGCTGGTTCGCGCCGCATTTCGAGTTCCGCTTCCCGCTGGTGGGGCAAATCACCGTGGACGGCACGGTGCTCACCCTGCGCAACGCCCTCGAGCCCTGGCATGTGATGGGTGAAGAAAGTTCGGCAGGCGGCACCGCCCGTTATGTCGATTCGTCGCTGGAGCGCATCGAGGTGCACGTGAGCGGCATGAACCCGGCCCGCCACACCGTGACCGTCAACGGCCACCCCCTGCCCTTGCAGCCCACGGGCGTGGTGGGCCAATACGTGGCCAGCGTGCGCTTCAAGGCCTGGAACCCGCCTTCGTCGCTGCACCCGGGCATTGGCGTGCATGCGCCCTTGACGGTGGACCTGGTGGACACCTGGATGAAGCGATCGCTCGGCGGCTGCCAATACCATGTGGTGCACCCGGGTGGCCGCAACTACGACAGCTTCCCGGTCAACGCCTACGAGGCCGAGAGCCGCCGCCTGGCGCGGTTCTTCCGCATGGGCCACACACCGGGCACCCTGCGCCACCTGGCCGCCCTGGGGCCCAACACCTCACTGCACGCCAGCGCAGAGTTCCCGTACACGCTGGATTTGAGGCGGGTTTGAAACGCGGCAATTCCAGCGACAATGGGTTGATGAATGCGCCTTCGCCCCCCTCGGACCGTGATGACGATGCGCCAGCCGCCCATTGGCTGGCGCTGGAACAGGAACGCGCCCCTTTGGGGCATTGGGACGAACTGCGCGGCAGCGCCGATGCCTCGGCCACACTGAGTGCGCCCTGGCGCACGTTTGTCGAACCGCTCGCGTCCACTGCCCCGCCCGATAAGGCCGGGCTCAATGCCCGCATGGACAACCTGCAGCGGCAAGTGCGCGACAACGGCATCACCTACAACGTGTATGCCGCAGCCGACCAGCCCCAGCGACCGTGGTCGCTTGACCTGTTCCCGCTCATGGTGGACAGAACCAGCTGGCAACAAATCGAAGCCGGGGTGCTGCAACGCATGCGGCTGCTCGAAAGCATCATGGCCGACGCTTATGGCCCGCAACAACTGGTGCACAGCGGCCAGTTGCCCGCCGCGCTGGTCCAGGGCCACCCCGCTTACCTGCCGGCCATGCACGGCGTGCCGCCCGTGGGCGGGCGCTATTTGTCACTGGCCGCGTTTGACTTGGCACGTGGGCCCGATGGCCTGTGGTGGCTGTTGTCACAGCGCACACAAGCCCCCTCCGGGCTGGGCTACCTGCTCGAAAACAGGCGCATCGTCTCGCGCCTGTTTCCGCAGGCGTTCGAGGCTTTTGCCGTGCAACAGCTGGCCGCGACCTACCGCACCTTGATCGATGGCCTGAAGGCACGCAGCCCGGCAGGGGCTTCGGCCCACATCGCCATGCTCACGCCCGGGCCGTACAACGAAACCTATTTCGAACACGCTTACCTGGCCCGTGACCTGGGCCTGAGCCTGGTGCAGGGCAACGACTTGACGGTGCGCGACGAAAAGCTTTACCTCAAAACCTTGCAGGGCCTGCAGCCGGTGCACGGCCTGCTCAAGCGGGTGGATGACGACTGGATCGACCCGCTGGAGTTGCGGGCCGACTCCACCCTGGGCGTGCCTGGCTTGTTACAGGCGGTGCGCAGCGGCAACTTGCTGGTGGCCAACACCCCCGGCTCGGGCTTTCTCGAATCGAACGCCCTGCTGGGCTTCATGCCCGCATTGGCGCGCAACCTGATGGGCGAACCACTGCAACTGCCGGCCATCCCCAGTTGGTGGTGCGGTGAAGCGGCGGCCTTGCAAGACGTGTTGCCACGCCTGTCCCAATGCGTGATCAAACCCACTTACCCTGGCCACACCCACCGCCAGAGTTTTGAACCCGTGCTGGGTCACCGCTTGTCACGGCGCGAACAAGACGAATGGGCCGGGCGCATCCTGCGGGACCCCGAAGCCCACACGCTGCAATCTTGGCTGCCCCTGTCGCACCAGCCCACCTGGCAAACCGGCCCCTTGGGCCAACTGGGTCTGCAATCGCGCCCGGTGGTGCTGCGCGTGTTTGCAACAGCCGATGCCCACAATGGCTGGCAAGTGCTGCCCGGGGGGCTGGCCCGACTGGGCACACGCGAGGGCATTGCGTCCATGCAGCGTGGTGGCTCCAGCGCCGATGTGTGGGTGCAGGCGCATGCACCCACCACACCCAGCGCCACCACCTGGCCTGCCAAAGAGACGGCACCCGGCACGCCCCAGCGCCAGCGCCTGGTGACCAGCCGGGCCGCTGAAAACCTGTTCTGGATGGGCCGTTACACCGAACGCACCGAAAACACCTTGCGTCTGGTGCGCCTGAGCCTGGAGATGCTGGGCAGTGAACACCAGCACCTGCCCAGCTTGCTGGGCTTCATCGCCCGCATGGCATCGCGCCACGGCTTGGTGCGGGTGGGCGTGCCCGCGCCCGCGCAGGCCCCCCGGGTGTTTGAGCGCTCATTGATCGCCGGACTGTGGGACCAAGAACACGCCACCAGCGTGGGCTTTAACCTGCGGGCCGTGCGGCTGGCCGCCGCTTCGGTGCGCGAGCGGCTGTCGACCGAGCACTGGCGGCTGCTCGAACAGGCCGAATCGCGCTTTTTCAGCGCCAGCCAAACCGGCGAAAGCCTGTCCGACACGGTGCAGGTGCAAGGTCTGCTGGCCGACACCAGCCAGATGCTGGCGGCACTGACCGGTGCCCAGACCGACCGCATGACGCGGGACGACGGCTGGCGTTTGTTGTCGATCGGCCGCCACATTGAGCGGCTGGCGTTTTTGTCGAGCGCCTTGAGCGAAGCCGTGCAAGGCGGCCTGCTGGCCGAGCAAGCCGGGTTTGACGCGGTGCTCGACCTGTTTGACAGCACCATCAGCTTTCATGCGCAATACCAGCAAAGCCGCACCCCGCAGGCCCTGGTGGACCTGCTGGTGAGCCACCCCGACAACCCGCGCTCGCTGGGCTGGGTGGCGCACACCTTGCATTCGCGCCTTCGCCGCATGGGGCAGTTGGCACAAGGGGCCACCTTGCCCCTGGCCGAACGGGTGCCCACGCTGACCGACACCTTGCCCCAGGCGCTGTGGCCGCTCACCGCGCTGCCCCAGTCCCCCGGTGACGACCTGCCTTTGCTGCCTGTTCTGGCAAATTGCCAAACGGCGGCCAATGCGGTGTCTGACCAGTTGTGCGGGCTGTTTTTTGCCCACACGGGTGATGCCCGCTTCAGCTTTGGGGCCTGAGCGTCCCAACTTCACAGCCCCAAGATCGCCCCCTGAGACTGCCGCCCCCACAACCCCATGCGCCTAGCCATCACCCACGAAACCCGCTACCGCTACCAGCCTGCTGTGCAAACAGCGCAGCATGTGGCCCACTTGCAGCCCGCCAACAGCCCGTGCCAGAGCGTGCTGAGCCACAGCCTGCACATCGAGCCGTCGGTCAAGGTGCGCCACAGCATCGATGCGTTTTGCAACCACCAGGCTTATTGGGCGCTCACCGCCCCGCACGAGGGCCTGCTGGTGCGCGCCCACAGTGAAGTCGTCACCCGTGCGCTGCCCGCGGCCCGTGCGGTGCAGCCCTGGGAAACGGTGCGCGAACACTTTCGCTACCGGGCCGGACACGCCAGCGACATCAGCAGCGGCATGGTGTTTGGTTCACACCATGCGCCGGTGCATGCGGACTTTGCGGCCTATGCCCAAGCCAGCTTCAGCGCGGTTCGGCCCTTGGCCGAAGCTGCGCAGGCCCTGATGTCGCGCATGCATGCCGACTTCACCTATGCGTCTCACAGCACCCACATCAACACCCCGGCGCTTGAAGCCTTGGCCAAGCGGCGCGGCGTGTGTCAGGACTTTGCCCACATCCTGGTGGCTTGCCTGCGCTCACTGGGCCTGCCCGCCCGCTACGTCAGTGGCTATTTGCTGACCCAGCCGCCACCGGGCCAGCCCCGGCTGGTGGGCAGCGATGCGTCTCACGCCTGGGCCTCGGTTTACCTGCCCGAACTGGCCAGCCACCCGTGTCAGGGCTGGCTGGACCTGGACCCCACCAACGACCGGTGCGGTCTGGCCAGCCCGGGCGAAGACTATGTGCGACTGGCCGTGGGCCGAGACTTTGGCGATGTGTCCCCCCTGCGCGGGGTGCTGCAAGGCGGCGGCGCACACACGCCCGAAGTGGCCGTGACGGTGACCCCGCTGGACGAATAAACCCGTCATCCTGGGCGACAATGCCGGTGTCTGTTGCCCTGCCCGTTCCTGCGGGCTGACTTCTTTTTCACCTTTCACGAGCCCAACCATGAGCGTTTACGACACCCTGAAATCCCTGAACATCGAACTGCCTCCCGTGGCCGTGCCGGCTGCGGCTTATGTGCCTTTTGTGCAAAGCGGCAACCTGGTGTTCCTGTCTGGCCACATTGCCAAAAAAGACGGCAAGGTCTGGGCGGGCCAGCTGGGCAAAGACATCAGCACCGCCGAAGGCCAGCAAGCGGCCCGCGCCGTGGCGATTGACCTGATGGGCACGCTGTACGCGGCCGTGGGTGACCTGAACAAGATCAAGCGCATCGTCAAAGTGATGAGCCTGGTCAACTCGACCGGTGACTTCACCGAGCAGCACCTGGTGACCAACGGCTGCAGCGAATTGCTGGGTCAGGTGTTTGGCCCCCAAGTGGGCGCGCACGCCCGCAGCGCCTTTGGCGTGGCCCAGATCCCGCTGGGCGCGTGCGTCGAGATCGAGTTGATCGCCGAAATCGCCTGACCTGCCCATGACCATCGAACTGAGCAAAGAAGACCGCGCCCAGGCCATCGCCAGCATCGAACGGTATTTCCTGGACAACTTTGAGCAAAAAATCGGCAACATCTCGGCAGGTGCCCTGCTGGGGTTTGTCCTCGAAGAAATCGGCCCCAGCATCTACAACCGCGCCGTGAGCGATGCCCAGGAGCGATTGCTCAGCCGCGTGGAAGACCTGACGTACGAAGTCCGTGAAGACGAATTTCAATACTGGGTCAAGTTCAACAAGCGCCCCCGATGATCAAGACCCTGATGGCCCTGCCCATGGTGGCCGCCCTGAGCGGGTGCAGTCTGGTGCCCGCACAAGCGGTGTACGAAGAAATCCGCGCCCAGGAACGGGCCAAGGCGGTGGGCACCAGCATGCCGCCCGGCACGGGCTTGCCCCCCTACGACGTTTATCAAAAAGAGCGCTCAGACCCGAAACCATCCACGCGCTGAATGCCCATGCACACCGTTGAACTGAAACACGCTTACCGCCTGCTCAACCACGGCCCACGGTGCTGGTGGGCGGCCATTTTTATGCCATTGGCGAGCCTGTCAGCGCCCTGCCCGTGGCCAACGCCTGAATTTCAACCGGAGACACTTCATGACCTTGTCCATGTCCAGCGCGAGCCTGCCCGTGTGCACCCGCATGCTCACCAACCTGAGCCACATCCTGGCCAAGGCCGAGCAGTTCATTGAAGCCAAAAAGATCGACCCCACGGCGCTGACCACCTACCGCCTGGCCCCTGACATGTTCCCGCTGACGCGCCAGGTGCTGATCGCCTGCGATGCGGTGAAAAACGGCGTGGCTCGCATCAGCGGCATCGAAGCACCCAAGTTTGAGGACAACGAGACCACGCTGGCCCAGCTGCAAGAGCGCATTCAGAACACCCTGGCCTTCATCGCCACCGTGCCGGCTTCGGCGCTGGACGGCACCGAAGACAAGGCAATCACCTTCCCCGCAGGCCCGGGCAAAACCCGCACGCTGTCAGGTCAGGACTACCTGACAGGCTGGATGCTGCCCAACATGTACTTCCACATCACGACGGCTTACGCCATCTTGCGCCACAACGGGGTGGACGTGGGCAAGGTCGACTACCTGATGGGTGCGCAGGGCTGAGGCCCCAGGCCGACACACGCTGCCCCAGTAAAGGTGCCGAGTCAACATCCTGTATCGCCTCAGCTGGGTCCTGCCCCTCGTAGGCCGTTGGGGCATATCACCGAACGACAAGCAAAAGGCCTCGCAGACTCATTCGGCTGTAGACAGCGATCCAAAGAACTGGTCAACATCAATTGAAAGACGCGACCCAGTTCTCCAGCATCAGGCCCGGCACGCGGGCGAACTCTGACATGTTGTTGGTGACCACCACCAAGCCTTCGCTGCGGGCATGGGCAGCGATGTGCAAATCGTTCACGCCGATGGGCTGGCCGGATTTTTCAAGTTCGCTGCGAATCGCGCCGTAGTGTTGCGACGCCTTGGCGGTGTAGGGCAGCACGTCCAACAAGCTGGCGAACTCTTCGATCGCCACCAGGTTTTCCGACACCTTGGCGCTTTTTTCGGCCCCATGGTACAGCTCAGACAAAGTGATGGCCGAAATCGCCATACGCCCGGCGTTTTCATTGAACTTGGCCAACACCTCCAGCGGTCGGCGTTTAACCACATAGATCACGATGTTCGTGTCCAAGAGGTATTTCAGCATCACAGCGCCTCACGCTCAGACTGCGTTTGCGGTGCCCGCTCAGGCAAAAAGTCGTCACTGACCTTAGGGCCGCTCAAAAAGAACTGATCCCACGAATGCCCCACCGGCGAGATGATCCGCTCCACGCCCCGGGCGCGAACCTCCACCTTTTTGACATCCTCTGGCAAACGCAAATCCGCAGGCAAACGGATCGCTTGCGAACGGTTATTGGTGAACACGGTGGTGATGGTCATGGCGGCCTCCTTTTGGGATATGGCACAAGTATATGGCAAGCACTAGACTGTCCCCACAGCCCGTGCCCAAAGCTGTGGACAAGTGCAGGGATAAGCCGCAAAAACAACGCCCCGCCTGGGCTGGCGGGGAGTGCTTAAAAAACATGCAGCAAGAGGCTTCTGACTGAGCCCCTTACTCGACCCGCGTCACCCGGTTCGGCTTGAAGCCCAAATCGGCCACTTTGCCCTTCTTGGCCCGTGCCGCTTTGGCGTTGTTCAGGCTGCGGATTTCAAGTGTTTCTTCGCGCTCTTTGCCGCCGCGACCAATGCCTTCGATCTTGACGCTGCGAGTGTAGGCCGCAGCCCCAGCCAGGGTGTCTTTGGCTTCCAGGTCGATCAGCATCAGGCCGCGCCCCCCCTTTTCCATGGTCTTGAGTTCGCTGATCTCAAAGGTCAGCACACGGCCGCCCGTGCTGGCGCAGCACACGCTGGTGGCTGCGGGCATGGCTTGCTTGTCGGCAGGCACTGTGGCGCTGGAGCCGCTCACATGGCTGGGCGCGCAGACGGTTTCGCCGTCGGCGATGCTGATGAAGGCCTTGCCCGCCTTGTTGCGCGAAATCATGTTCTCGACCGAGGCCATGAAGCCGTAGCCGCCCGAGCCGCTCAGCAGCAAGGTAGCGCTGGCGGGGCCTGCAAAGTAGTGGGCGATTTGCGTGGTGGCTTCCAGCTCGATCAGCGTGGTCACGGGCTGGCCGTCGCCGCGTGCGCCGGGCAGTGTGGCCACGGGCACACTGTAAATGCGGCCGTTGCTGCCAAAGATCAGCAGCGTGTCCACGGTGCGGCACTCGAAGGTGCCGTACAGGCCATCGCCCGCCTTGAAGGCAAAGCTGCTGGCGTCGTGGCCGTGGCCGGTGCGGGCGCGCACCCAGCCTTTTTCAGACACGACCACCGTCACGGGCTCGTCCACCACCTTGACCTCAGCCACGGCTTTTTTCTCTTCCTGGATCAGAGTGCGACGCGGGTCGGCAAAAGTCTTGGCGTCCTGCTCGATCTCCTTGACCATCAGGCGGCGCAACGCAGCGGGGCTGCCCAAAATTTCTTCGAGCTTGCCCTGCTCTGCACGCAACTCGCTCAGTTCCTGCTCGATCTTGATGGCTTCGAGGCGGGCCAACTGGCGCAGACGGATTTCCAGGATGTCTTCGGCTTGGCGGTCGGACAGCTTGAAGGCCTCGATCAGCGCGGGCTTGGGCTCGTCGCTGTGGCGGATGATGCGGATCACCTCGTCGATGTTGAGCAGCACCAGCTGGCGACCTTCCAGAATATGGATGCGGTCGAGCACCTTGTTCAGTCGGTGCTGACTGCGGCGGGTGATGGTGGTCTGGCGGAAGCTGATCCACTCGGTCAGGATCTGGCGCAGCGATTTCTGCACCGGCTTGCCGTCGATGCCCACCATGGTCATGTTGATCGGGGCGGACGTCTCCAGACTGGTGTGGGCCAGCAAGGCGGTGATGAGTTCCTGCTGTTCGATGCGGCTGGTTTTGGGCTCGAACACCAGACGCACCGGCGCGTCTTTGCTCGATTCGTCGCGCACCACGTCGAGCACGGCCAGCATGCTGGCCTTGAGCATTTGCTGGTCTTGCGTCAGGGTTTTCTTGCCGGTTTTGACCTTGGGGTTGGTCAGCTCTTCGATTTCTTCCAGCACCTTCTGGCTGCTCACGCCGGGCGGCAGCTCGGTCACGACCAGTTGCCACTGGCCCCGGGCCAGGTCTTCGATCTTCCAGCGGGCACGCACCTTGAGGCTGCCACGGCCCGTGCGGTAAGCATCGGCGATGTCACCGGCCGGGCTGATGATCTGACCGCCGCCGGGGTAATCTGGCCCCGGGAGAATGCTCAGCAACTCGGCATCGCCGAGCTTGTCGTTCTTGATCAGGGCCACGCAGGCGTCGGCCACTTCGCGCAGGTTGTGGCTGGGGATCTCGGTGGCCAGGCCCACGGCAATGCCGCTGGCGCCGTTGAGCAGCGTGAACGGCAAGCGGGCCGGCAGCTGGCTGGGCTCTTCGGTGGAGCCGTCGTAGTTGGGGATGAAGTCCACCGTGCCCATGTCGATTTCGTCGAGCAGCAAGCTTGTGATGCGCGACAGGCGCGCCTCGGTGTAACGCATGGCGGCTGCGCCGACACCGTCGCGCGAGCCGAAGTTGCCCTGACCATCGATCAGCGCGTAGCGCTGCGAAAGGTCCTGCGCCATGCTCACCAGCGCGTCATACGCCGCCGT
>JACCEE010155222.1_pt1 | contig 11636 bp, 13 predicted proteins | sample 7449931 | NCBI WGS metagenome assembly JACCEE01 (sample SAMN15323457, study PRJNA562643) | freshwater metagenome | isolation source: river surface water | place: USA:Blue River Watershed | collected 2017-08-19 | reverse complement strand
AATCTTTCGTTTGTCTTTCTTCTTTTTAGTTGTTTTCACCTTTTTTATAATTGGAAAGCTCTTGTTTCGTATTTTAAAGCAGTAAAAGTTAAGGCCATCACTTTTCCACTCGAACTATCAATTGCAATCATTGTTACACTTTTTGTTATTATGGGAACTTATTATAAAATTGTTCCATTCAAGAGTTTCATTGAACTTGGAGACTCTTTAAAGGGGTCATTGTGGGGAGAAGGTCTCGAACCACCTTATGGGCATGCTGAGCTTTCAAGCCTGAGTATTTTGATTGAAAGAACTAAACTAGATGGAGCCGTTGTCGAAAATAACTTAAAAAAACATCAAATTCATTATCAAAGTCTTGATAGTAAAATCATAGATATTGCGAATGAGAACCATCTTTCACCCAGCGAACTTTTTGCTTTGATGACAGCAAGTTCTAAAAGGCAAAAGAAATTACCAGAATCTGGTCTAGGCAAATTAACTTTTAATGAAATTTCTAAACTTCAGGAAGTCCCTTTTGAGGAACTTAAACAAAAGTTTTTAAAAGCTGGCTATCAAGTTGAGAGGGAGATGACTCTTAAAGAGGTCGCAAATCAAAAGGGAGTGAATCCTCATGATTTGATTGAACTGATAGAATCATCTGGTGATTGATTCCTTTTCATTTTCCTTATACAATTGGTTTTTAGTCAAAGGGGAGCTTTTTGAGGCCAAAGAAAGAAAGACATGTCTGCTGCAAAATTGAAGCAAAATACTTCAAGCCTCGGGGGATTCCAATGGGGGAACTTTCTGAGATTGTTTTATTGGCAGATGAGGTAGAAGCTATACGTTTAGCTGACCTTGAACAACTCTATCAAGAAGATGCAGCTCAAAAAATGAAAGTCTCAAGACAGACTTTTGGGCGTATCGTCGAATCAGCTAGAGCTAAAATTGCTGATGCTTTGATAAATGGCAAAGCTCTACGCCTTGAAGATCTTCATGATAAAGAAAGTTAGAAACGATTATCTGATAAACGTGGCTTATCCTTCACTTTTTCATACCAACCACTTTTCGAATTTTCTGCAAAGTCGATATCATGAATAAAAGGCTTGATATCTAGTAGGGGAGTCTCGTTGAGCATATCAACCCCCTTGAAGTAAATGATGTTGTCTTCAATCTTTAGAATTTCAACAAGGGAGAGACCAATCCCGTTGGGACGCTTTGGGGCTCTCGTCGAGAATAACCCCCTAGGCGTTTCATCCATGTAGGGTTTGACTATCATCTGATAATCCTTGTGCTGGTTGAAATGATAGATCAAAAATACATGACTAATTTCATTCAAGTCTTTTAAGCCGTCCTTGAACTCTTCTTTGATAATGATCCTGCCTTCATGACTTTTTCCGAATGTTGCTTGTATAGGGACACCAGCTTTCTCAAGAAAATCTGTGTAGATCGTGCCGATGGAATTGAATTTCATAAAAAAACTCCTGCTAGGGTTTACATTAACATGAAATGAGCCTATGCTCAAAAAAAATAGTAATGAGCTTATGCTCATAAGGTTTATATGAAATTAGTTATTGCGAGTGGCAAAGGTGGAACAGGAAAAACAACTGTTGCCCTGAGTTTAGCTTACTACCTGTCTAAAAGTAGAAAGGTTAAGTTATTAGATTGTGATGTTGAAGCACCTAATGACCATCTCTTCTTACCAAAATCAACTTTTGATTTTAAAAGTGTAAACGTTGGGAAACCCCAGTGGAATAAAAGCAATTGTACGCTTTGTGGGGAATGCGTTCAGGCTTGCAAGTATCAAGCGTTGGCCAAAGCAAAAGACAAAATTATTGTATTTGATGAACTTTGCCATTCTTGTGGCGCTTGTTTTTATTTTTGCTCTAATGAGGCTTTAGATGAAAAAGAAAGAACTATAGGGAGGGTGAGGATTTCTCGCGCTGGTTTACCCTTTGGCTTTGTTGATGGAGAGTTATCTCTAGGTGAGAGTTTAGCTCCTAAAGTTATTGAAGCTGTTAAGGAAGAAATAGCTGATGATTGTTTCAATATCATTGATTCCTCTCCCGGAACTTCATGTCCTGTAGTGAAATCGTTTTCAAATGCAGACCAAGTCTTGCTTGTGACAGAGTCAACACCTTTTGGAAAGCATGATTTAGAGTTGGCCATACAGCTTGCTTCACAAATGAATCTACCCACCGCTGTGGTTATTAATCGCTCTATTGGTGAGGATTCATTGATCGAAGATTTATGTAAGGAGTATTCTGTTCCTATTATTGGAAATATTCCTTATTCGAGGGTCTATGCAGAGTCCTACTCTAGGGGGGAGGTTTTAATTAATCAGCACCCAGAGTTAGAAGAGCATTTTAAAGGAATTGTTGATCGTCTTGAAAATAAACAGTCTCGTGTTCCCACATTTAAAGTTGTGGAGCACACTTCTTTTCCTGCTGAAATCATTTCTAGTAAGTCTGAAGATCTCCTTATGAATGTGCCTTATCAAGAAGTCGTTGTTATCAGCGGGAAAGGAGGGACTGGTAAAACGACTGTGAGTGCTGCTTTGGCGGATCTTTTAGGTGATATCGTTGTATCTGATTGTGATGTTGATGCTTCAAACCTTCACTTACTTTTAAAGCCCAAACTCATTTCTACAACATCCTTTACGGCCGGAGCAAAAGCTCAAATTAATCAAGAGGAATGTACTCAATGTGGTCTTTGCGCTACACTCTGTCGTTTTCATGCGATTGAAGAGAAGGATGGAACATTTTCTATCAATGATCTTGATTGTGAAGGTTGTGGGTTTTGCTTAGCTGCATGTCCCTCTCAGGCCATCAAACCAGTAGTCGATGAAACGGGGATTTTGAATACGTCTATTATTAAAGGAGACATTCCTTTTTGCGATGCCGCTTTAAGGGTCGGAGCTGATAATTCAGGGAAGCTTGTAAATCAAGTTCGTGCCAATGCGAAAAAGTTAGGAAGTTCAAAAAGAAATTTTCTTTTAAATGATGGGCCTCCGGGAACCTCTTGTCCTGTGATTTCCTCTCTTGTGGGAGCAAAGTACGCCATCATTGTTACTGAGCCCACTTTGTCTGGGATTCACGATATGAAAAGGGTTCTTGAATTGGCTAAGCATTTTCGTGTGACTCCTTTCATTATTATTAATAAAGCAGATATTAATTTAGAAAGATCAAAATGGATTCATCAGGTCGCTCAAGATTATCAGACAGTAGTGCTAGGAGAGATTCCTTATGATTCCAATGTCTATCAGGCTTTAAAAAATGGACAAACTCTCATGGCCCATAAAAAAGGCTCAGCTTACGAAGCTGTTATGAAAATCTATAAAGAATTTCAAAAAAACATAGGTGGAAAAAATGTTTAATAAAGAATTTGAAAAAGAAAATCAGGAAATTGAAGTCAACATGTCTTTTATTCAGAAAAAGGTTCTTGTCATGTCGGGTAAGGGCGGTGTTGGTAAGTCTACTATTTCAGCTAATTTGGCAGGTTATCTTTCTCTTGAAGGATACAATGTTGGGGTTCTTGATATTGATTTGCATGGGCCAAGTATTCCAAAGTTTTTTGGTATCTCTGATAAAAAAGTCGAAGTTGATGGACAGTACATCTTGCCAATTAATTTTTGTGAAAATCTCAAAGTTGTCTCACTCGGCAACATGATTGAAAACGAGGGGACAAGCATTATTTGGAGGGGCCCTCAAAAAAGTGGAACCATACGTAAGCTTTTAAAAGATGTACGATGGGGACATCTTGATTACCTTGTGATTGATAGTCCTCCAGGAACTGGTGATGAACAGTTGAGTGTCATTCAAGCGATCAATGAACTTACCGGAGCATTGATTGTTACAACTCCACAAGATATTGCTCTTATTGATGTAAAAAAATCGATTAACTTCTGTCGAAAACTTAATCTTCCGATTTTAGGTATCCTAGAGAATATGAGCGGATTAACTTGTCCACATTGTCATGGGAGTATTGAGCTTTTTAAAGTAGGCGGGGGAGAAAATCTCGCTAAAAACGAGGGCATTCCTTTTCTTGGAAGAATTTCCATTGATCCGCAGACTGCACTACAAAGTGACGAGGGAAATCTTATTATTAACTTACCTAAAAACAGTATTAACAAAGAAGAAATGAGGACTGCTTTTACAAATCTTCTGGGAGGTCTAAAATGAAAATTGCCATTACTTCTCAAGGACAAGATGAAAATTCATTAGTTGATGAGCGTTTTGGTCGTTGCTCTTTTTTTTATATCATTGATTTAAATGATAAAAAGTTTGAAATCCTTACAAACGCTGAAAACGCTGCTCTTGGGCAAGGTGCTGGTATTCAAACGGCGCAAAATTTAGTTGATCGAGATATCAAGGGCGTGATTACTGGATTTTGTGGCCCCAAAGCTTTTAGAGTTTTAGAAGCGAGTTCCATTCCTGTCTATTCTGTAGAGAAAATGACAGTCAAAGAAGCAATTGAGTTATACGTTAACAACAAACTAATCAAAATTACGGCACCAAATAACTAGGAGCCTTATGAGCCTTATACTTAGTAAACCAAATCCTTTCTTCGGAAAAATGCTTAATCCAACAACTACAGCAAAGATCGTTGGCCCCTGTGGTGATGATATGGAATTTTATGTTCTTATTAAAGATAATATCATCTTCGATGTGAGTTTTTATACTGAGAAGGGATGCTCTCATACTAGAATTGCAGGAGCAGCAGTTTGCTCTAAGGTGAAATGCAAAGAAATCTTTGATGCCTTAGAGGTGAATGCTGGAACTATTATTAAGGAGGAAGGGCAACTCCTTGGTGATGGAAAGCATTGTGCTATTTTGGCCGTCACAACATTTTATAGAGCAATCGCCCTCTATTTGCTTAAAGCAGAAAACAAGAACGCATGACAACAAATAGTCGTAAGGAAGTTGTTGTGAAAAAAAATGATATGAAATTAGTCGTCCTTGAGGTTTTGTTCCTTTGCATTGCTCTCTTGGATGCTCTCTATTTAACATACCATCACTATCTCATTAACGTGCTGCAACCGGCTCATACAAGTTTCTGTTCCATTAATTCATTTATCGATTGTGACAGTGTCGCAAAAAGTTCCTATTCTACTCTTGGAGGAATTCCTGTCTCCAGTATCGGCATTTTTGCTTACACCTTTGTTTTGTTTTCATACTTATTCTTACGAGAAAAAATGGGTGAAGCTCTTTACCTTTATCTTGGAGTGATCATCGCCTTGATGTTGGCCTTTAGTTTTTATGAGCTTTGGGTATCTGTTTTTGTTTTGAAATCGATTTGTCTTATGTGCTGTTTATTATATTTTTGTATAATCTGTCTTTCAGTTCTCTTTGCCTTTCGTATCAAATGCAACTTAGCATTGAACAAAATGTCATGGGGCTTTGAGTGTCTCTTTCAAAGGCAAAATCTTATGAAAATTGCCCTCTTTTTTAATATTGCTTTTTTTTTGGCATTTCTTTCTGATAGGTCTTTTGCCAGGCATTTTGAGTCTAGAAAAGATGCTGCGGTTTCAAAGCAAAAAGAAAAGATAGATAATATCGTTTTAGATTCATTTCTTCGCTTACCTAAAAAAACGATTGATTATTCGAAAGCCCCAAGCTTAGAGAGTCTGAACTCTGTTCTAACAATGGTCGAGTTTAGCGACTTCCAATGTCCAGCTTGTGCTCAGAGAGCAAAGTTTCTAAAAAGTATCTATGAAAGGTATCAAGGTAAACTTCGAATCGTTTTCAAGCATTATCCTCTTGATCAAGCATGTAACCCTTCGATTAAGCGACCTTTTCATCCTTATGCATGTCAAGCCGCTTATTATGCTGTTTGTGCTCACGAGCAAGGAAAGTTTTGGGAGTTTCATGATTTCCTGTTTAGCAGAAAACAAGAGTTAGATACTTCTCTTATTACAAACTTTGCCAATGATCTTCAACTTGAACGTAAAAAGCTCGAAAGCTGCCTTCGTGATCATGGACAACGCATCGTCAAATCTGATCTTGTGCAAGCAGAAAAAATGGGGGTAGACTATACTCCTTCTATTTATTTAGAAGGACGGAAGATTTCTGATATTGCCAAAACTGCGGATGATTTTATTGTTGTGATCGATTTTTTACTGAGAGATATTAATAATAAAGGATAATTATGTTTAAGTCTTTTTCTGTCATTTTGCTTCTCTTGTTGGTTTCCTCATGCACTGCAAATAAAGCTTCAAGTGTTTCGACTGATGGTAAAGCTCAGTTACTTGCTTTCTTAAATCCTTATGGTGAACCCTGCCAAATGCAACAGGCCATCTTGAATGAATTAGGCAATAAAGTGACTTCTAAAGTTGAACTTAAAAGTGTTTTGACTACAAATCCTAGTGATCAAGATTCATTTTATAAATATGGTGTGCGTGGATTACCTTCTCTTATTTTGATTGATAAAAATGGAGAGGTCATAAAAAGGTTTTCTCCTGGAATTCAAAGTGGTAGCGAAATTATGGATGCCTTAAACTCATGCAAATGTTAAATGTTTCCCATTTTTTTTCTTTTACGGCTGGAATTATAAGTGTTCTCTCTCCTTGTGTTTTGCCACTGCTGCCTATCATCGTTGCTGGTAAAGCCGAGGAATCTAGACTTCGTCCACTTTTGATTGTTCTCGGTTTGGCCATTACTTTCGTTTTTATGGGGATTGTATCAACACTTTTTGGGCATCTTGTATCTCCATTTATTTATTCTATAGAGAAGATCTCTGGGGGCATTATAATTCTTTTTGGTTTATTAATGTGTTTGGATATTAATTTACTAAAAAAACTTACTTTTTTTCAGAAAATTAATTATCAAGGGAAAGGCACATTTTCTGGTTTGATTTTGGGAATGGTGCTCGGATTAATTTGGATACCCTGTGTTGGCCCCGTCCTTTCTAGTATTTTAGTAATGGTGGCCACTTCAGGTAGCCTCCAAATAGGAATTCTCAGTCTACTTTTATATTCATTGGGGTTTTCTATCCCTCTTCTCGTTGCGGCCTATGCTGCTCATTTTTTTAGAACAAAGTTGTCTGGCATAAAAAGATTTCCATCGATCGTGCGATATCTGAGTGGGAGCCTTCTGATCGTTTTTGGAACCTATATATGTTTTTACGGACTTCTTAATTTTTCATTGCCTTAATGAGACTTTAAAAATGTCGAAGCGTTTTCATATTTCTATACTCGCAGAGAATACAGCTTACCGAGCACTCTATTCCGAGTGGGGTTTTTCTGTTTTAATTGAAGATCTTTCTAATAATAAAAAATTTCTTTTTGATACTGGTCACTCAGGGACTTGTGTTCTGGAAAATGCCAAAGACCTAAAAAAAGATTTAACCCATCTTGATGGGGTGGTGCTTTCTCATGGACATTACGATCATGTCTATGGTTTGGAAAAAGTTCTAGAGAATTCAAAGCCAACAACTATTTTTGCTCACCCTGAAATCTTTAATCAGCGTTATTCTGTAAAAAAAGACAAACGGACCTACACAGGAATGAGAGTGACAAAAGACGATATTGAAAACCACTTTCATTGTCAGTTGTGTCTATCAAAAGATTTTTTTCAAATTTCACCCTCTCTTTACATGACAGGTGAGGTTCCTTTTACCAATTCTATAGAGACGATTCCCCCTAGATTTCAAGTAAAATGGGGAGAGGATTATCTTCAGGATATTTTTCCAGATGATAACAATCTTGTTCTTGATACCGATCAAGGACTTGTGATCATTTTTGGATGTGCTCATCGTGGCATCGTAAATATTATAAGCCATGTCAAACAAGTCTTAAACAAGCCTGTTTACGGTATTGTTGGTGGAACTCATCTTCATGAAGCATCAAAAGAGCAATTTGATTTTACAGTTGAGTATTTAAGAAATGAAAATCTAAAACTCATTGCCCCGGCACATTGTACTGGAATCAATCGCATCTTTGATTTGAAACAAATTTTTAATAACAGGGTTGTTCCTGCTTTCTGTGGGGAGTCTTTTTGGATATGAATCGATTGGTTAATAGATGCTTTCGTTTACTCGTTATTTTGTTGATGACTGTCTATTCCTTTATTGGCCATACGGAAGAAGTTGATTTAAAAAAAGAATTTTGTCACAAAGTAAATAAACGTTTCAAAGAATTTAAATGGAAACGAATTGTTTGTAATCCTGAGCGTTGGGAGGTTTATGGGGTATCTTCTAACGGAAATCCTATTTTTTTCCAAAAATTTGGTTTCGATGATATTCGCAATACCGCTCCAGTGAGTTTAGTTTTGTGCTCAATTCATGGAGATGAAGCAAATGGAGCATACGCTTGCTTTCATCTTGTGAGAGATCTCGTCTACGGGAATAATGAAGTTTTAAAAAAGACAAGAATAGTTGTTGCTCCGATAGTTAATCCTGATGGATTTTTAAGTGGTGCAAGAACTAATGCGAGAGGTGTTGACATCAATAGAAATCTTCCAACTAAAGATTGGGAAAGTAGCTCAAAAAAGGTATGGAACAATTACAGAAATGATCCGAATAAATATCCGGGGGAAAAAGCAAATAGTGAAATTGAATCTCAGTTTCAGGTGGAATTAATAAAACGTTATAATCCAGATAAAATCATTGCTATTCATGCCCCATATGGATTTATTGATATTGATGGCCCTGGAGATACAAAATACTATGGAGCTTTACAATTGAGTAAAAGGGCTCGTCTTGTTGCATTGGATATGCAGGCTGAGTCAAAACAGTTTTTAAAATTAGTGGATTTTCGTTTCTTTCCTGGGTCTCTGGGGAATTATGCTGGAAATGAACGCAAAATTCCTACTTATACGATTGAGCTTCCAGCCACAGATACTGGGAAAGCAGATTATTATTGGAGTATATTGCGTCGTCCTTTATTAAAAGCTTTATCAACAAAAATCAATTCTGGCCCAAGCTAATTGCTAGTGAAAGATCTTATGTGTGATTTTTAGATACATAGAAGCAAGTTGTATTTGAACAATGAAGGCCATGCTTAAAAGTAGTGCCATCTCAGCTCCGTCCTCACCAAATGAAGTCATTGCAATTCCCAGAGCAATTGATAAATTTCTAAGTGCAGTTCCATAAACAAGAGCAATTGCATTGCTTTTAGAAAATAAATGCTTTCCGACATAAGAGCTTAAAATATAATTAATAATGTAAAGTAGAATGAGTGGGATTATGATGAGAGGTATTTTTTCTGGAGTTGAATATAGATGTTTGGCTTTCAGAGATACCGCAATAAATACGATTCCTAAAACTCCCACTGACGAAAGTGAGTTTAGTTTTGGAGCAATGTTTTCTTTGAAAAATATGTCCCCTTTGTTTTTGATGATCACTTTTTGTGTTGCTGCCCCTAACCCCATTGGTAAGAAGACGATGATTAAAATTTGTTTCAGTATTTCTTGAGTGTTTAAAGCTAAAGATGTGTTGAAGAATATTCCTAAGTAAACGGGGGTGAGTAATGCACCAAGAGTTAATCCTATAACCGTCATTTTCACTGCTTCTTCTGTGTTTCCTTTGGCGAAGTTGGTCCAAGAAATAGTCATGCCACTAGTTGGTAGCAAAGCTGCTAGAAAAAGGCTTACTGCGAGGTAAGGATTCTGTTGAAAGAAAACTTTTCCTAGAGCGAAGGCGATAAGGGGGATAAGTACAAAGTTTATCAATTGGGTAATGATTTGTAGTTTTTTTTCCTTAATTTCAAAAACCTTTTTATAGTTTAAGCTTATCATTGTGGGATAGACGATGAGGAAGGTGAGTGGAGTGATAAGATATTTCAAATAATTTAGGTCAATCAATAAGCCTTGTATAAAACCAATAGACATTGTCACTGTAATAAAAAAAGGAAGATTTTTATTAACTTTACTTAGATAGTTCCACATGATTTAATCTCATTAATATATTATGTTTTTTTAATATAATGGTGTTTAAATCATTTAAAGTAAAGCAAAATTAAATTAATTATAATCTGGTTTGTTTTCAAATTAATTTGGGGAGTTTTAAAATGATAAATAGAATCTGTGATTTAGTGAAGCAAGGGGCTCTTATTGTTGATGTAAGATCCCATAAGGAATTTAAAGAAGCTCACAATCCAAAGAGCCAAAATATTCCGATAGAAAAATTAAGTCAGGAGCTTTGCCGGTTTCCCTTAGAAAAACCTGTTATCGTTTGTTGCACTTCTGGTTGGCGAAGTCATAAAGCGGCTTTATTACTAAAACGTTATGGTGTTAAGAGTGTTTATAATGCTTGTTCTTGGCAGAAAACCCTTTGTTCTCAAGAGAATGCTTGTTAAAAAGTGTCAGTTATGGTCTTATGCTCATAAAATTCCTTTATGAACTCAGGAGATTCTGTGCAGGATACAAAAAAATTAAACATTTTACCAGCCAAAGGTAAACTCGCTATCTTAACTCCAGGTATGGGAGCTGTTGCGACCACAATCTACGCAGGTGTCGAGGCCATCAGAAAAGGTCTTTCTCAGCCAATCGGTTCTTACACCCAAATGGGTAAGCTTCGTTTAGGTAAGCGTAGCGAAAATCGCACAAAACTTGTTAAAGAGCTTGTGCCACTTGCTGATCTTAATGATGTTGTTTTTGGTGGTTGGGATGTATTTGCTGATAATGCATACGAAGCTGCTGCACACGCCAAAGTGATCGAGCGTGATGTTCTCGAGGCAACCAAAGACTGTCTCCAAAAGATTAAGCCTATGTCAGCTGTTTTTGATCCTAACTACATCAAGAACATCACTGGCCCAAATATCAAAAAATATAAAAATAAAATGGAAGCTGCAGAGATGCTCCGTCAGGACATCCGTGATTTCCTTAAGAACAACGGTTGTGATCGCGCTGTGATCGTTTGGTGTGCTTCTACTGAAGTTTACAATCCAATCGCAGACATCCATGTGGATCTTAAGAAGTTTGAGCAAGCAATGATCGATAACGATCCTCGCATTTCTCCTTCACAGATCTACACCTATGCTGCTTTAAAAGAGCGCGTACCATATGCTAACGGTTCACCAAACGTATCTGTCGAGTGTCCAGCTCTTCAGCAATTAGCAATGGAAACTGGGACTCCTATTTGTGGTTCTGACTTCAAAACAGGTCAGACTCTTATGAAGACCATCATCGCTCCTGGCCTTGCCAAGAGAATGCTCGGTGTTGATGGTTGGTATTCTACAAACATCCTTGGAAACCGTGACGGTGAAGTTCTTGATGATCCAGGATCTTTTCGTTCTAAAGAAGTTTCTAAGGGCGGTGTGCTTGAAGATATTTTCTCTAAAGAACTCTATCCTGAACTCTACAGCAACATCAGTCACTTAATTCGCATCAACTATTATCCTCCAAGAGGCGATAATAAAGAAGGTTGGGATAACATCGATATCTTCGGTTGGTTGGGCGCAAAAATGCAGATTAAGGTAAACTTTCTTTGCCGTGACTCCATCCTCGCTGCTCCTGTGGCGCTTGACCTCGCTCTTTTCATGGACCTTGCTGGTCGTGCAGGAATGAGAGGAATTCAAGAGTGGCTTTCTTTCTATCTCAAGGCCCCAATGGCCGCTGAAGGTTTGAAAGCTGAGAACGATCTTTCTATCCAGCTTCTTAAGCTTGAAAATACACTTCGTTTCTTCACACACGAAGAAATCATCAACCACCTTGGTTTGACTT
>JACCEE011592133.1_pt1 | contig 11638 bp, 9 predicted proteins | sample 7449931 | NCBI WGS metagenome assembly JACCEE01 (sample SAMN15323457, study PRJNA562643) | freshwater metagenome | isolation source: river surface water | place: USA:Blue River Watershed | collected 2017-08-19 | reverse complement strand
CTTTATCGTCTAAACGAAGTTTTTCTGGACGAACTCCAAGTAGAACCGAGTCGTTCTCAGTTGAAACACGAGAAAGTGGAACTTCAAAAGTTAAACCCTTTGCAGTGACTACTGCCTTTCCGCCTGTGCGTGATTGGACTTTCGCTTTAATCAGATTGCATTGACCAAGGAAGTTTGCGACGAACGCGGTCTTTGGTGCTTCATACAAATCTGTCGCTGAGCCCATTTGTTCAATTTTTCCTTGGTTCATCACAGCGATGGTGTCAGCCATCGTCATAGCTTCTTCTTGATCGTGAGTAACGTGGATGAAAGTAATTCCAACTTCCATCTGAATGCGCTTGAGTTCAATCTGCATCTGACGACGGAGTTTCAAATCAAGTGCGCCAAGTGGCTCATCAAGAAGTAAAACTTCGGGACGGTTAACTATGGCGCGAGCAACTGCAATACGTTGTTGTTGACCGCCAGAGAGTTGTCCGGGTTTTCTTTCGGCGAGATGGCCGAGTTCGACAAGATTTAGCGCATTTTCAACTTCGGTCTTAACATCCTTAAGACCGCGTCGGCGGAGTCCAAATGCAATATTTTCAAAGATAGTGAGGTGAGGAAATAGTGCATAGTTTTGAAAAACTGTATTAACGTTGCGGCGATAAGGTTTTTGGGTAGTGATATCTGTGTCGCCGATGTGAATAGTTCCCTGACTTGGTTCTTCAAGACCAGCAATCATGCGAAGTGTGGTGGTCTTTCCGCATCCTGATGGTCCAAGTAATGCAAAGAATGAACCATCAGGAACAGTTAATGAGAGATCATCAACTGCACAAAAATCTCCATAAAACTTGGAGACACGATTGAGTACTAAATCGCCAGTGTCTTGCGAGACTTTGGAGTTCGCCATCAGCGACTACGTACCAAACCCCTAGTTGCCGACGGCTTCGTCGAACGCGGTCTGAAACTTTGTGCTCTCGTCAGCAGTAAGTGAACGGAAAACTTTCACCTTTGCCAAAGTAGCTTCATCAGGGAATATGTATGGGCTAGATGCAAGATCTGGATCAATCTTCTCAAGTTCAGCTTGAGCTGCTTCAACAGGGCAGATGTAGTTCACGTATGCAGCTACTTGAGCAGCGATTGCTGGATCGTAATAGTGATTCATCAACAACTCAGCGTTCTTCTTATGTGTTGATGTTGAAGGAACCAACATATTATCGCTCCAGAGCATTCCGCCTGATTCTGGAATTGCAAAGTCAAATTTGCCGTCATTTTCTGACTTCAAAATAAAGAGATCTCCTGACCAACCAATAACAGCGACAGCATCACCATTAACAAGGCTCTCGGAGTAGGAATTGCCCTTTACCTGACGGATAAATCCATCCGCAATCTTTCCTTTGAGGAAGTCAATCGCATTCATATATTGATCTTCTGTGAAATCTCCAGAGGGATCTACGCCCTGGTATTGCATGATGATTCCGACTGTGTCGCGAAGTTCGGAGAGCACCATTACGCGACCCTTATTTGCAGGTGCGAATAGATCTTCAATAGTGCGAACGCCTTTCGGAATTTTCTGGGTATTCCAACCAAATCCACCAAAGCCGGATTGCCATGTCAATGAGTAATTGCGGCCCGGATCGAATGAAACATCATTGAGAAGCGCGCGGATATTTGATTTGTTGGGGATGTTTGCGGCATCAAGTTTCTGGGCATATCCAAGTTCAATCCAACGAGCTGCCATCCAGTCAGTTGGAGTTACAACGTCATAACCGATATCAGATCCGATACCTAGTTGACCTTGTACTTTTCCATAGAAAGTATTGTTGTCATCGATATCTTCGGTGTAGGTAGCAGTAATACCGGTCGCACTTTCAAAAGCCTTGAGCGTCGGATATTCCTTTGTATCTTCATTGAAGTCGAGATAAAGCGGCCAGTTGGCCCAACGAACAATCTTTTCAGTATCGCTGACATCAACGATTCCTTCTGCACCGGTCTCTGAGGAACCTGTGCCACATGCGGCAAGAGTTGTTGCTCCCGCGATTGCTCCAGCGCCGACAAGTAGAGAGCGACGTGTGAGTTGAGCGCGAATAACGGCGCGCGCTTCTGGTGATAGTGATTGAGGGTCTAGCTTCATCGTTTCACTTTCTCTAGTCGGGCTTTGAAATTTGGGGAAATCTATCAGGCGTTGAGATTTGTCATGACGTGTTTAATGCGCGTGTATTCCTCAAATCCATAGCCGGAGAGGTCTTTGCCGTGGCCAGAGTGCTTGAAACCGCCATGCGGCATCTCGGCAACCATTGGAATATGAGTATTGATCCAGACGCATCCGAAATCAAAGGCCTTTGCCATACGCATGGCGCGGCCATGATCTTTAGTCCAAACGCTCGATGCCAAGCCATACTTCACACCATTTGCATGACGAACTGCTTCTGCTTCATCGGTAAATTTCTGAACGGTAATGACCGGCGCAAAGATTTCGTTTTGAATCATCTCGTCATCTTGCTTGAGATCAGCAACCACAGTCGGATTCCAGAAATAGCCCGGACGATTTATTGCAGTTCCACCCGCTGTCACGCGAGCGTGAGCTGGTACGCGATCTAGGAAGCCTTTAACGCGCGCGAGTTGGTTTGCGTTATTTACTGGCCCCACTAGAACATCTTCATCTGGCATACCAACCTTGATTACATTCTTTGCTTGTTCGCTCAACAGCGCAACAACATCGTCATATGCGCTAGCCTCAACAAGAACGCGAGTTGCTGCTGTGCAATCTTGTCCCGCATTGAAGTAACCAGCGACAGCAATCCATTCACATGCCGCTTCAAGATTTGCATCATCAAAAATTACGACTGGCGCTTTTCCGCCGAGTTCAAGATGCACGCGCTTCAAGTCTTTTGCAGCGCTGGATGCAACTTCCATACCCGCGCGGACCGAGCCTGTTATGGAGATGAATTGTGGAATTTCATGCTCAACTAAATGCTTACCTGTGTCGCGATCTCCAACGACAACATTGATAACTCCTTCAGGCAAGAACTCTTGCATGAGTTCTGCCATCCAGACGGTAGATACTGGAGTTGTATCACTTGGCTTGAGCACGACGGTATTTCCAGCAGCGATTGCAGGAGCCCACTTCCAAACTGCCATCATCATCGGGTAGTTCCACGGAGTTACTTGTGCGCAAACTCCAATTGGTTCACGACGTATAAAAGATGTATGACCCTTGAAGTATTCAGCAGCAGAACGGCCTTCAAGATGACGGGCAGCGCCAGCAAAGAAGCGAATCTGATCAAGCATCGGCCCAATTTCTTCAGCGCGGGTTACTGCGATTGGTTTACCAGTATTTTCACTCTCAATTTGAATCAATTCTTCAGAGCGAGCTTCAATTGCATCAGCAATCTTATTAATTGCTTTCTGACGTTCTCCGGGAGTGGATTCCTTCCACACTTCAAAAGCTTTTTCTGCAGCTTTCATCGCTTTATCAACATCAGCCGCATTTGAGACAGGCGCTTTTGCAAAAACTTCGCCCGTTGCGGGATTGATGAGATCTTGAGTTTTATCAGAGGACGATTGAACTTTCTGTCCGTTGATGAAATTCTGCAGGGTCTTCACGAAAACCTCCGAAAATAGATGAGGGTTTGAGTTTAGTTAGTGAGCCACCGGCTATCAAGATGGTGGGCAAAGATTATTTTGTGGCGATTTCCGCAGCTGCTAGTTGGCCGCAAGCGCCATCAATCTCCCGACCTCTGGTATCACGAACCGTTACCGGAACTCCATAATTTTCTAAGGTTCTCACAAATGCGCGCTCATCTTCTTTTCGTGACGCAGTCCACTTAGATCCCGGAGTTGGGTTCAGTGGAATCAAATTCACATGGGCATGGCGATTTTTCAGCAAACGTCCGAGTAAGTCAGCGCGCCATTGTTGGTCATTGATATCTCGAATGAGCGCATATTCGATGGAATAACGACGACCAGTTTGCTCTGCGTACTTGTCTGCAGCGCTGAGCACCTCTTTAACTTTCCAACGAGAATTAATCGGCACCAAAGTGTCACGTAATTCATCGTCGGGGGTATGGAGAGAAACTGCAAGTGTTACCTGTAGATCTTCTCCAGTGAGCTTTTCAATTCCCGTAACTAGTCCAACAGTGGAGACGGTGACTGAACGAGCGCCGATTCCAAGTCCATCTGGTTGAGGAGTAATGATGTTTCGTACTGTGCGAAGGACCGCGTTGTAATTTGCAAGTGGTTCGCCCATGCCCATAAAAACAACATTGGAAAGTCGCGTAGGTCCCCCCGGCAATTCACCAGTTGCGCAGGCTTTTGCAGATGCAACAATCTGTGCCGTTATTTCTCCAGCAGTGAGATTTCGAGTAAGTCCCGCTTGGCCAGTCGCGCAGAATGGACAATTCATTCCGCATCCAGCTTGGGATGAAATACATACTGTTGTGCGATCGGAGTAACGCATCAATACTGATTCAACAAGGACGCCATCATGGAGGCGCCACAAATCTTTTCTAGTTTTGCCGTTATCGCAAGTAATTGATCGAACCAACGTAATTAGTTTTGGCAAGAAGTGTTCGGCCACCAGTGGACGCATTGCTGCTGGAATATCAGTCCATGAATCCGGATCATCGTTGTAATGGGTGAAGTAATGCGTAGAGATTTGATTTGCGCGAAAAGCAGGCAGTCCAAGGGACTCGGCCTTGGTGCGACGTTCCTCTTTTGTTAAATCAGCAAGATGTTCTGGGGCTTTTTTCCGCTGTTTAGGCTCTTCAAAAACTAATTTCAACTCGCTCATGCGAATCGTTTCAAGAGCTCGATACAGCACCACATAACTGGGGCGGTAATCAGCGCTGAATCTAAACGATCCAACATTCCGCCGTGCCCCGGAAGTAGGGTCCCCATATCTTTAATGGAAAGGTCTCGTTTAATAGCGCTTTCAACTAAGTCACCGACAGTGGCGGCCAGAACTCCAGCAAATCCAGCGAGCGCACCGATTGCAGGGTGATGATCGAGGAGATAGTAAAAAGCTAGCGCGCTACCAATCGAAGTAAAAATTAATCCCCCAACAAAACCTTCCCAGGTTTTTTTCGGAGAAATTTTTGGTGCTAGTGGGTGCTTTCCGAGTAGAACTCCAAATACATAGGCAAAGGTGTCGTTGCATCCAACCAAGATTACGAGCGTGGCGATATATGAGAACCCTTCACCGGAGCGGGCCAATAAGAAAATAAAACCTGCAACAAAGCCTGGATAAAGAAGTGCGAAAGCGCTCGCCGTGGCATTCTTAATAAACCCTTCAGTTCCACGGAGCAGAACAAGAAAGAGATTAGCGATCAATGCGATCGCTACTGAAACAGCAAGACCTGGTAATCCCCCAACCCACGAACTTGCCAGAATGAGAGTAGTTGCCACACTGAGTTGAAGGTAATTAATTTGAATCTCTCGTGCTTTAAAGGCTGTGGTGAGTTCATGTAACGCGATCAGTACGGCGATTCCTACAAATACTGCAAATAAAACGGGAATGTAAGCCATCGTCGAAAAGATAATCGCCAAAAGAAAAAGGCCGACAGCTATGGAAGGCAGAAGTTTGCGACCGGCGCGCTTATTGATCGCCTCGTTTATCGAGTGGAGGTCGCTCATATTTTTACCTCAAAGTTAAACTTCGAGAAGTTCAGCTTCCTTATGTTTGAGAAGTTCATCAATCTTGGCAACGTGATCAGAAGTGACCTTTTCAAGTTCTTTCTCACCGCGAGTTAAATCGTCCTTACCGATTGAGCCATCTTTTTCTAGCTTCTCCATCGCTTCCTTTGCGGTGCGGCGGATGGCACGGATAGAGATCTTTGAATCTTCAGCTTTTCCTTTTGCGACTTTAATGAATTCCTTGCGGCGATCCTCGGTTAATTGTGGGAAGTTGACGCGGATAACGTTTCCATCTCCACCTGGATTTACGCCTAAATCAGATTCGCGAATTGCCTTTTCAATCGAAGGAATAGCGCTTTTATCGAATGGAGTAACAAGCGCGGTTCGCGCCTCAGGAACCTGAACCGTGGCAAGTTGTGAAAGTGGAGTTGCTGTTCCGTAGTACTCAACCATGATTTTTGCGAACATTGAGGGGTGTGCACGTCCGGTGCGGATTGATGCAAAATCTTCTTTAGCCACATCGACTGCTTTATTCATCTTGGAGTTTGTATCTGCAAGTACGGCTTGGATTGTCATGGCGCTCCCTGTGTGACTCGTTAGTTAACTAACGTTCCGATTGGCTCGCCCCGAACGGCGCGAGCAATATTGCCTTTTTCTAACAAGTTAAAGACGATGATAGGTAACTTATTTTCTCTGCATAAACTAAAGGCTGCAGCATCTGCAACTGCTAGTGACTTTGAAAGTACGTCGTTATAAGAGATGTATTCGAACTTAGTTGCGCTCTTATCTTTACGAGGATCTGCTGAATACACGCCATCGACGCCGCTCTTTGCGAGCAAGAGCGCATCTACTCCGATTTCAAGTGCGCGCTGGGCAGCAACTGTGTCGGTCGTGAAGAATGGCATACCTGCGCCCGCGCCAAAAATTACAACCCGGCCCTTTTCTAAATGTCGGATCGAACGACGAGGAATGTAAGGCTCTGCAACTTGTCCCATTGCAATCGCGGTTTGAACTCGAGTATCAATGCCCGCTTTTTCTAGGAAGTCTTGGAGCGCAAGGCAGTTCATGACAGTTCCGAGCATGCCCATGTAGTCAGCGCGAGCGCGATCCATGCCTCGCTCTTGGAGTTCGGCACCGCGGAAATAATTACCACCACCCACAACGATTGCTACTTCTACGCCTCCGCGTACAACTTCTGCAATTTGTGCGGCAACATCATGGACAACGTCAGGATCAACGCCAACGCCCTTTTCGCCACCAAAAACTTCTCCAGAAAGTTTAAGGAGCACTCGTTTATAGCTCTTACGTTCATTAGCCATTCGAGTGCTCCTTTCTTACTGCAAATCTACCGATATAGGTTACTGACCTACTCGGAAGCGATAGAAGGCAGACACGGAATTTCCCGCATCTGTGAGGATCTGTTGGACGGATTTCTTCTGATCCTTCGCAAAAGCTTGCTCAAGGAGCGAGACTTCCTTGACGAAACCAGTGACGCGACCATCGACAATCTTTGCGATTGCTGCATCAGGCTTGCCCTCATTACGGGCAGTCTCTTCTGCTACGCGGCGCTCATTCTCGATGACATCGGCTGGAACTGATTCGCGGTTGAGATATTGCGGAGCAAAAGCTGCGATGTGCTGTGCGACATCTTTGCCAACAACTTCATCTGCTTTTCCAAGTGCCACGAGAACTCCGACTTGTGGTGGAAGGTCTGGGCTTGTGCGGTGGAGATAAAGCGCATTCGCTGAACCATCGATCACAGCAATGCGACGAAGTTCTACTTTTTCGCCAAGTGTTGCATTTGCTTCATCGATTGCTTCTTGAACACCTTTTCCAGAAGGAAGTTTTGAGCCAACAAATGCGGCAAGATCTTTCTGCTTTGAAGCAAAAAGGTGGCCAAGTAATTCATCTGCAACTGCTTGAAAGCGATCGCCCTTAGCAACAAAGTCCGTTTCGCAGTTTAGTTCGAGCATCACAGCAGTGTTTCCTTCTGCTTTTGCTGCAATCAAACCGTTCGAAGTGGAACGACCTTCACGTTTTGTGACGCCTTTGAGTCCTTTAACGCGGATGATTTCAACAGCCTTATCGAAATCTCCACCGGCTTCATCGAGAGCTTTCTTGCAATCGACCATGCCCGCTGCTGTGGCTTCACGTAAACGCTTTACATCTTCTGCTGTGTATGCCACTTATGCTCCTGCGCTTTCATTCGACTTATTCTCTGCGTTACCTAGCAATTCTTTCTCCCAGTCAGCAAGAGGTTCTCCAGCTGCAACTGTAGCTTCGCCAGCCTTGGCTGCTTCAGTTGCTTCCTTCGCAACATTCGCGGAGCGAGCTTGGAGGCCTGCTGCAACTGCATCAGCAATAACGCGAGTCAACAGCGTGACAGAGCGAATTGCATCATCGTTACCAGGAATCTTGAAATCAACTTCATCTGGATCGCAGTTAGTGTCAAGAATTGCAATTACTGGAATTCCGAGCTTATGTGCTTCTGCTACTGCGAGATGTTCTTTCTTTGTATCAACAACCCAGACCGCAGCAGGAAGCTTGGTCATGTTGCGAATACCATCTAAATTCTTATGAAGCTTCTCGCGCTCGCGACGGAGCAAGAGAAGTTCTTTCTTTGTGAGAACCTGGTCGTTAGATGCTTCTAGCGCTTCGAGTTCCTTAAGACGCTGAATGCGTTTGTAGACGGTTGGGAAGTTGGTGAGCATTCCACCAAGCCAACGCTCAGTTACAAATGGCATTCCAACTCGTGCTGCCTGAGATTGAATTGGTTCCTGTGCTTGTTTCTTTGTTCCAACAAATAGAACATTTCCGCCCTTAGCAACGGTGTCCTTAATAAAGTCATATGCCTTATCAATGAGGGCAAGAGATTGTTGGATATCGATGATGTAGATGCCATTGCGCTCAGTAAAAATAAAGCGCTTCATCTTTGGGTTCCAACGACGAGTCTGGTGTCCGAAGTGAACACCGCTGTCGAGGAGTTCTCGCATTGTTACAACCGCCATGGCGGCACGCTCCTTTGTGCGAACAGTTTCGTTCGCATCGGTTAATGAACCAACAATTTGTTGGCTCTCTAGCGTCTAAGCACCGACTAACTCATTCGAGTCAGACCGAAATGGTTTCTTCGTTCAATCGCAGCGTGTGCGATTGGGAAGTAGACGCGTGAAGTCACAGAGGTTTATTTCTGTGCGGGCCGAATCCTACCTGACCCACAGCTCCCCTTTTTCCACCGGTTCCGCGCAGATAAAGAGGTAAAAACAGCGCATTAGGCAGTGTCCACCCCGTGAAATTCACCGCCTTTGCCGCTGCATTTCTCATTGGCCTGGTTACCGGAATCTCATTAGTTCCTTCAATTGCTCCGGAGAAATCCGAAGCTAACAAAGTCATTCTTTCGTCACAGTTTCCTGATGTGTGTCAAAGGAGATGTATCCGAAAGTAAGTGAAGGAACTATCCCTTCTGTATCGGCGCACTTTGCGCCAGAAGGGGACGATTACGATGAAAAATACTTTTCGAAAATTGACATCAGTTCTGGGCTCATTAGCTCTCATCATGTCAACGATGTCTTTATCGGTTTTCATTTCACCAAGCGCTAATGCACAGATACGTGGACTTACCGTTGATTTTGCAGCAGCTGAACCATCAACATACAACCATCTCTATGGAGGAGGTCAGTGGAATGCCGGAAGCATCAATACGCACATCACTCGCTCCTTAGCGGGAGATAACTTTAAGTGCGGCGACATCGTTTCATACCTTTCGAAATATGCGACAGATGCATCAAGCTCCATTACAGAGATCGAACCTTTCACAATTTCTTCCCAATTTAGTTTTGATCTTGATACAACCGGACAATCAGGAGCAATTCTTGGAGATGTAATTGGCGTAACAATTGATCCGACTGATCCAGCTCAAGTTGGTGACAAAAACAGCGTTGCTACTCTCGTATCTGAAGTTAGAACTGGCCCAGATTTCACTCGTGGATCTGAGTTAATTGCAATAGTTGAAGTCAACGATCTTGAGCAAAATGAAGTCGTCATTGTCCGCATGGATGTCAAGATTGAATGCGATCCTCGTTTGAAACCAACTGGTGATTTGCAAGCACGATTTAATGATGCGCTCTTAACTTTTAAGAATGGCACTCAACAAGTTCTGCCTGCAGAAGATGTTGGAGTGGGTGAAAAAACTGTACCGCTGAAGAAACTGGTTGCCCTTGCGGTTCCACAACTTACTTTATCCAAAACAGTTACAACAGGAACAGGGACTTGCCCTGGAGTTGACTCTTTAACAGCTCTCTCTAACGAACTCGTTAAGTATTGCTATGCAATTATCAATACTGACAATGGATCAAATCCGCCAGCACCTATCTATAACCTGTCTGTTATCTCTGATGACAGTGGAATATTCTCTGATTTCACTGTTCCCATCACTTCTGGCTTAAGTGATCAAGATGGGGATGGAAGTGCTGATGACTTGGCTGCAGGCGCGACTGCTTATGCCGAAATCACAAAGAGTTTTGAAGTGAATATCGACACTACTGTCTTCAATACAGCAACCGTCTTTGGTTACGACTCAATCATCAATCCGCTTCGACTTGATGCGACTGACAGCGCAACGCTCAATGTTATTGCGCCAGCTCTTGTTCCATCTATTTCCATAAACAAATTAACTAACGGCAGTGATGGACCAAATATCCTCGTTGGAGAACTTGTTGTATGGAGTTATCAACTCGTAAATACTGGAAATGCTCCACTTTCCAACATCGCTGTAGTTGATGACAAAGGCGCAATAGTTATATGTCCTCAGACAACCTTAGCTATTGGACAATCGATTACTTGTGACGCAACTGGAATCGCTCAACAGGGTCCCTATTCAAACAGTGCAACCGTATCTGCTACCTATCTCACCACAACAGTTACAGCTACAGATACGTCTTCTTACTTTGGTGCAGCTCCAAGCATGACCGTTGATAAGAAAACAAATGGTTCTGATGGTCCCCAAATTGCAGTCGGAGCGGCCATTACTTGGACGTATTTAGTTACGAATACAGGAAATATTGCTGTCGACCAACTCACTGTTGTAGATGACAAAGGAGTTGTTGTCTCATGTCCGAAAACGACTTTGGCTGTCGGCGAAGCTATAACCTGTACCGGCACTGGCGTTGCCGCTGTGGGCTCTTATGAGAATAAAGGAACCGCGCGAGCAAATTTCTTAGGAACTGTCGTATCCGCCGAGGATGCAAGCAACTACTTTGGAGTTCTTTCATCGATCTCTATTGCGAAGACCACTAATGGAACAGATGGTGGAACTATCATCACCCTCACTCCAATTCAGTGGCAATATCTTGTAACGAATACCGGAAATATTGCACTTAACAATATTGTCGTTACTGATGACAAAAGTGTTGTTGTTACTTGCCCATTAACAACGTTGGATCCGGGTAATTCCATGACATGTACCGCAGACGGTGCCGCAGGTATCGGAGCATATTCAAATATCGGAACTGTGAATGCGAACAATGGCACTTTTACCGCAACTGCAAGCGATGCGAGTAATTACTTCGGAGCTAATCCACTTCTTACATTAAAGAAATTAACTAATGGAGGCGAGGAACCTGACATTCATGTCGGTGATTCTGTTAATTGGACTTACCTGGTGAAGAACGTTGGTAACGTCACGGTAAGTGAAATCTCGGTGACTGATGACCAAGGTGAAACAGTCACATGTCCGAAGGCCGTTCTAGTTATCGATGAAGAGATGACTTGCACAGCTTCGGGAGTTGCAACCGCCGGTTGGTATCGAAATCTTGGAACAGTGAACGGAACTTTTGAGCAGACCAATGTTACGGCTCAAGATTCCGGCACTTACTTCGGTTCTGATCCAGCTCTGACAATTAATAAGACCACAAATGGTTCTGATAACCCAACAATCCCAGTGGGTAGCCCGGTGGTATGGACCTACCAAGTTACCAACACTGGAAACGTTGCTTTGGATACGGTGACCGTCACAGATAATCAAGGAGTT
>JACCEE010438503.1_pt1 | contig 11638 bp, 12 predicted proteins | sample 7449931 | NCBI WGS metagenome assembly JACCEE01 (sample SAMN15323457, study PRJNA562643) | freshwater metagenome | isolation source: river surface water | place: USA:Blue River Watershed | collected 2017-08-19 | reverse complement strand
GTCCACTTAAATTTTAGTGGACACTATCGCGGTATTAATGAGTTAGAAAAAGTGGGGTTCAGCGGATGCTTACGGTTATAAAAAATTCTGGCATCAAGAAAATTTTATATAGAGAGAACAAGTTGCTGAATTGCTGCTATTCCATTTTTATTAAATACCCCATCAGTAAGAATAAATCCTAATAAACAGGCATGATTTTGACCATTAAATTAGTAGGGATGTCAGTTCAATTTTACGGTGTCTATCAACTTGGATTATTCATTTAAGCAAGAAGATGGGGAGTCGGGTGTATTCACCTCTTGAGGTAGGCTAAATTAAGAATAACCTGCTTACATAGTGATGTTTATTTTTTCTTCAAAATTGGCTATTTTTATAATCTAAAACAATAAGAAAAAGGATAAAGTCATGAACAAAATATTCATTATAGGATTACTCAGTCTTTTTTCCGCCACAACGATGGCAAATACTTGGCAAGATCAATCATTAATTCTTCAATATTCTGACCCACAATCCATGGGGGCTCCCGTAGAATATCATTCATCTCAATCAGAGATTAATAAAAAGCACCAGTCAAGTTTTATTCCTCAATATGCTTTGTCATTCGGTTATGCAGGTTCACGGATTGGTTCAAATGAACTTGGTGGTAATAAAACCTTCAATGGGGCTTTCTTGAATAGTAGTGCGAGTCTCAGCCCTAAATTGGGTGTTTATGCAGAATATCTTTATCAGAAAGCATCGGATGTAGATTTTGATGAAATTGGTATTGGCATGCAATATAAACTGATGGAAAACAGAAATGCATACACATCAGCAGGTTTTGGAATAGGATATGCATGGCTAGATGAAAGCCAATATGACCCTGAATTCAAAAATCTGAGCCTAGAGTTGCAATACATTACATTACCGATTGATTTGGAAGTAGGCTACAATTTTTCTCCGACCACTTTCCTGTTTGGGCGAGTCGGCTACAAATGGCTTTTCAATCATGATATGGAATTGTGTTTTAGTGATACTTGCTTGTCAGGTAGTCATTCTGAGCTTGATATTGATGGTGTGACTTATAAAGCTGGTTTGCGTTATAACTTTTAGCAGCATTAAATATATTGTAATGAATGCCTCTTAATTTAAAAGAGGTATTTATTTATCCAAAGAAGTAAATCTTCTATTCGATCTGATTGGTAGGACTGTAAGAGCCTAAAGACTAATTGATCAGATAAACGGAACCGTCCGGAAGGGCGGTTTTTTTACATTCAAACAGCAATATTGCAAATTGCGATATTTGATATATACTCAATTTATAGCAAAATGCGATATGGACAAATGCACGTAATCACCCACACCAGAATTGTTGAAGCAATCCAGAAGTGGCCTCAGGCTGAAAGTGCATTAGATGGTTGGTACCGAATCATTAAAGCGAACAATCCTAAAGACTTTGCTGAAATGAATAGCTTATTTCCCGCAGTCGATAAAGTAGGAAAGTTTCATGTATTCGATATCGGTGGCAACAAGATCAGATTGATTACTGTTGTCATGTACCAAGCAAAGAAAGTGTATATCCGTCATGTTCTATCACACAAAGAATATGATTTAGGTAAGTGGAAGGAGGGCTAGACATGAATGCAATGATTAAACAGGCAGTTGACCATTGGCGTTATGTCGCGCCATTACTGACCAAGCCTGAGACAGAAGAAGATTTCAGTACTCTTGTGGAAGCACTAGATGAATTACTGGATCTTGTAGGTGATGATGAATCTCATCCACTCATGGGGCTTATTCATCAATTGGGTGATTTAGTCTCTGCTTATGAGAATGAGCATCTGCCAATTCCTCAAGGTGATGGTCGTACAGCCTTGGCATTCTTGATGGAACAACATCATCTTGGGCAGTCTGATCTGCCAGAGGTTGCCACACAATCTGTGATCTCTGAAATTTTGAATGGCAAACGCCAGTTAAATATCCGCCATATCAAAGCACTCTCAGAACGGTTCAATGTTTCTGCAGATACTTTCTTTTGATGGTATAGGTGATTGGTAAAAATGAAACCGTCTAGAAGGGCGGTTTTTTATTCAAAGACATTAGAGAAGGGAGCGAGTATCATATAACGGCTAAAAAGATGGTTTTTTGAGCAGTATACAAATTTTGTAAAAATTTAGTTTTGAAAAATTTGTATACTGATTTGTATACAGTTGAACGCCAACTTCCTCCATTTGAGTCCTACTGCATACAACTCTTAAAAATTTTAACTCATTGAAATTACAAGTGTTTACAACCGTATGCTAAGCCTTCCAATCCAGTCTAGACTTGCAGGATTCTACTTCTTCTACTATTCCATCGTTGGGACATTTATGCCGTTTTGGAACCTGTATCTGGAAGATCAAGGCTTTGACTATCAGCAGATTGGAGTTTTATCGTCAATCGCGATTATTACCCGGTTTTTTGCCCCGTTCATTTGGGGATGGATTGCTGATAAAACCGGTAAACGCATGCTACTGGTACGTATTGCCACATGGATGGAAGCCTGTATTTGGTTTTTAATTTTTATTATTCCCAATAACTTTCAAACCGTTGCCTTATTAATGCTGATTTTCAGTTTTTTCCAAAATGCGATCTTGGCCCAATTCGAAGGGGTTACTTTATTCTGGTTGGGAGAACAACGTAAGGAACGTTACGGTAAAGTACGAAAATGGGGATCGATTGGTTTTATTGTCGGGGTCTTTGGTATTGGAGCTCTGTTAGAGATTATCCCGATTTCGATGCTGCCGATCTTATTGCTATGTATCGCGTTTTTGGCCTTTTTATGGGCCTTTACAATTCGAGAACCTGCAACAGCACCGAACAGGCAAGCTACACTTGAACCGCTGTGGCCGATTATCAAGCGTCCTGTGGTCATGAGTTTTTTTTTGATTGAGTTTGTCATGCTGTTCTCACATGCGCCTTTTTATAGTTTTTACAGTAACTTTCTCAATCAAATGGGCTTTTCGACTACACAAATTGGCCTGTTATGGTCGATTGGTGTGATTGCAGAAATCATCATGTTCGCTTGTGCCCATCTATTGCTTAACCGTTTTTCCTGGCGCGTGTTGGTGGCTTTTTGTTTAGTGATCACGGGTATACGCTGGGTTGTGGTAGGTGTATTTTCAGAAAGTTTTGGGTTCCAGCTGGCTGCTCAGACCATTCATGCCTTCAGTTTTGGGCTGTTTCATCTGATAGCAATGCGTGTGATTTTCCAGAATTTCTCGGCTGGACAACAAGGTCGTGGTCAGGCGCTTTACAGTACCATGTGGGGGGTAGGGGTTGCTTTGGGCAGTATCTTGGCAGGTCGTTATTGGCAGTTGATGGGTGGGGAAACGATTTTTATGCTGGCCGGTGCCGCGACGTTGTTGGGGTTATTATTTATTTTTGGTTTGCCAAATCAGGTAGAACAAAAAGCAGCCTAACCCTTATTTTTGTTAGATGCTTGATGATTTCGGTTCCATATAAATCTGATTACGACCATTGGCTTTTGCACGATATAGAGCTACGTCCGCTGCTTGGAGCAGACGAGTGAAATAAGGATAAAAGGGTGCTGGCTGATAATGTACGCCGATACTCACGCTGATCGTCAGCGTAGAACCATCTTCTAGTTGAAAACTGGCCTGTTCTACAGCATTCCTGATGCGTTCAGCAATCTGTACGCTTTGTGCGGCACTAATGTTGGTGAGTAGAATGGCAAATTCTTCTCCTCCCAAACGCCCAAAAAGATCTTCTTCACGCAGGCTGTTTTTCACGATTGTAGAGAACTTTTTGAGAACCATATCTCCCACATGGTGGCCATACTGATCATTAATATTTTTAAAAAAATCTAGGTCCATCAACAAAATGCTGATACTGCGTGGGCGAACGATTGGACTGTATAAAATACGGTCAGCTTCTTCGAGGAAATAACGGCGGGTCATGGCTTGAGTTAAACTGTCATGGTTCGCCAGATAAAGTACCTGTTTATATAGCGCCTTACGGTTGGCACTTAATATGCTCAGTGTCAGGGGACCTAGCGCCAGCATACATAGCCCGACCCGGATTGAGATGCTATGGGTCAGATAGAGTTCCGCAGACTGACTCAAATAGTGAAGATTGGCGCTGTAATATAAGGTCATGCAGACTAGACAATTGATCAGTGCCACAAAAAAGATCGGATAAGTTAATGCGGACCAAATTAAAGCGGCTGAAGGGAATAAGAGGGCTCCAGTTCCGAAATAGACGTTGGCGAAAAAAAGTGAAACGATCACACCAAGAAAGGGGAATACAGTCATCCAGTCCCAAGTTATACGCCGTTGATCATGCCAATAACGCTGAAAAATTTCTTTGTTAGGTAATGCGAGCACAACGGGTAGGAAGGTGATCATGTTGATCATTTCCGCACTCCACCACATGGCGAAATCTAGCCACAATTGATGCCCGGGTAAAAACGTATTCTCTAGATGCGGGATGGTCAAAATGGCAAAGGCTGAACCCATCATGCTGCCGACCAGCACACTGAGTACAATCAGATAAAGATCCTGAACACCTTGCTGATAACGCTGATAATTCAGCTTAAGTAAATTAATCAGCGTAAGTGAAACGGAGACGGTGATTAAATTGGCAATCGTCATATAGACGTTAATTTCGATACCGCCATTCAATCCGATATTGGCAGCAAGGAAGCCAATAAAAGCCCCCAACCAGCCGGAAACACTACGTAGATGTGGGAAACGTAAAAGAATCCCGAGTAGGACCGCATTAGCCGGCCAGAAATAGGAGAGTAAATCGAATGGACGAGATAAAATACCCAAAGCGCTAAAGAAAAACATCAGGCTGGCGACAATTAACAGTACGCGAAGATGTTGGCCCGTACGTAGCAATGATTTTTGGGTTAAATCAATCAAACGAACTTCCTACCCGGATTTAAATGTGATGTGCGACGTAAAAATATTTATTTATGGAGTGAAATATCACATTCTTAAAGAGTACTAAAATTTAGCAAAATTGAAAATGATTAAATTTTAATAACGAGTAAACCTCTTAGTCGTTATTGAAGTGTTGCAATCCAAAGATCCTGAACCCACAACATTTGCATAAAAACCTAGCGAAACGATTGTTATATATCGTTATAGATGAACGATTTTATATCAGAATATGCTAAGTTAAAGAGCAAGAGTTTACGGCACAAAAGACTTATGAAAAGAATATTTTTGGCAACTTTTTTATTTTTAACGATGAGCGGCATTGCGGTTGCAGAGAATAATAATGTGCAGGGAGAAGCCACGGCTCAAGAAGAAAATAATAGTCCGATCCGCATTGTTTCACGACCAGAAATCTTAGGTTTGTGGGGTATGGAGATTCCACAGAATAAAGCCTGTGTTGAGTATTATAATTTCCGTGGCAACAATGAGGTGGTCATCCGGAGTGGACAGGAGTGGTCCTCAGGTCTATACGACTATCAACCACCCCAGGATTCCAAAGAACAGTTACCGGCTTTGGTCTTGCAGATCAAGTATGACAATAACTCGCTTGATTGCTCTGGTCGTCAGGAAGACCAGACTGGAGAGGTTTCTCAGTATTTTGTCCAGTGGACCAGTCCACGAACGATTCACTTTTGTAACAATGAAAAAGCGGAACAATGTTTTGCCACTTTGCATCGTATATTGCCCTAATCCCTCAATTTAAAAAACAGATCCAATAAAAAACCTCTTAACATGGTAAGAGGTTTTTTATTCTAGCCCGAATTAGCTTTTCGCTTCTTCTTGCTGACCTTCAAGCTGCTTTAACAAGTGCTTTTCAAGGTAATGAATATCCATGGCTTGTTCACAGAAACTTTCATCTTTTAAGATGAGGTCTTTGTGTAATGGAATATTGGTTTTTACACCCGTCAGGATCATCTCATCCAGAGCCTGGCGCATACGTGCGAATGATGTTGCACGGTCTTTACCATGTGCAATCAGTTTGGCAATCATTGAGTCGTAATATGGTGGGATACTATAGCCTGGATAGATATGAGAATCTAAACGGATGCCTGCACCACCTGGCGCATAGAAGTTCTCGATTTTACCTGGTGATGGCATGAACGTGGTTGGATCTTCAGCATTGATACGACATTCAATCGCATGACCACGGACTTCGATATCTTCTTGTTGCAGTTCAAGACCCAAACCTGCAGCAATGCGCAGTTGCTGTTCAATGATGTCAACACCCGTCACCATTTCAGTTACTGGATGTTCAACCTGAACACGGGTATTCATTTCGATAAAGAAGAATTCACCATCTTCAAACAGGAATTCGAATGTACCCGCACCGCGATATTGCATCAATTTACACGCATTCACGCAGGCTTCAAGAATCTCGGCACGTGCTTCTTCTGGTAAACCTGGAGCAGGTGCTTCTTCCAAAACTTTTTGATGGCGGCGCTGTAAAGAACAGTCACGGTCATACAGGTGGATGGCATGGCCTTCACCATCTGCCAAAACCTGAACTTCGACGTGACGTGGTTTTTGCAGGAAACGTTCCATATAAACCGTGTCATCACCAAACCACATTTCAGCATCACGCTGTGCAGCCTGAACAGACTCAAGCAGGGTGTCGACGCGTTCAACGATACGCATACCACGACCACCACCACCTGAAGCGGCTTTTACGATCAATGGGAAACCAATCAGTTTGGCTTCTTCAAGTGCATTGTGAATGGTCACAGCATGGTCACAGCCTGGTACGGTTGGTACACCGGCTTTCTTCATGGCAATAATTGCAGAAACCTTGTTGCCCATCAGACGGATGTGTTCTGGACGTGGACCAATGAAAATTAGCCCTGAGCTTTCTACGATTTCTGCAAATTCTGCATTTTCAGAGAGGAAGCCATAACCTGGATGGATGGCATCTGCACCTGTAATTTCTGCTGCGGTGATCAGTGCTGGAATGTTGAGATAACTTTCACTGGTCGCACCCGGACCGATACAGACCGCTTCATCAACAAAGCGTAAGTGCATCAGGTCTTTATCCGCATCGGAATAAACACCAACGGTTTTAATTCCTAAAGTTTTGCAAGCACGGGCGATGCGTAGAGCAATCTCACCACGGTTTGCAATTAAAACTTTTTGCAACATATGAATCCCCGAGGTCTTAAGCGCGATAGCGGAAAAGTGGTTGACCGAATTGGATGACTTCGCCGTTTTTCACAAGGATTTCTTCAATCACGCCGCTTTGAGTTGCTTCGATCGGGTTCATGATTTTCATCGCTTCGATAATACCCAGCGTATCACCCGCTGTTACCGTTTGACCGACTTTAACGAATGGTGCTTCACCTGGGCTTGGCGCTGCATAGAACACACCAACCATTGGAGAAGGTTCAACCGCACCACGTGGTGCTTTTGCCGCTGCAGGTGCTGCTGCAGGCGCTGCTGCTGCCACAGGCGCTGCTGCTGCATAAACTGGTGCTGGGCGAGCGATTGCGATAGATTGGTCGCCTTCTTTCACTTCAATCGATTGCAAGTCAGATTCAATCATCAAATCGATGAGCTTCTTGATTTTACGGATATCCATGGGGCAGTGTTCCTAAATTATGATTGAGTAGTAAGTGACTGAATTTTTTCGATGGCATAATCGAGTGCAAAACGATAACCTTTTGCGCCGAGACCACAAATTACACCAACCGCTTTATCAGAAAGATAAGAGTGATGGCGGAATGCTTCACGTGCATGTACATTGGACAGATGCACTTCAATAAACGGGATGGCAACGCCAAGCAAGGCATCGCGAACAGCCACTGAGGTATGAGTCAGCGCTGCAGGATTGATAATGATAAATTCGATGCCTTCTTGTGAGGCTTGATGAATACGGTCGACAATTGCCCCTTCCCAGTTACTTTGGAAGGTATCGAGCTGAATGGCGGCGTTTTGGGCTTGGGCGATGAGCTGTTGATTAATGTCATCAAGTGTCAGTGATCCATAGACTTCTGGTTCGCGCTTTCCTAGCAAATTCAAATTTGGTCCATGAATAACCAAAATCGTCGAACTCATTTAGTTTGCTCCAAGTTAAAAATGCAAATCTTCTCTGTAAAATGTCTACAAAGTTTGCTTAATTCGACATAAAATTTCGCAATTTTTTTTTTATTGGTTTAAATTTTCACAAAAATAGCATGTCGATTCAGAGCTATATATTGTGAATTTTGTGCAGAAATGACAATGCTAAAAAATGACAAAATTTTGCAAGATTAAAGTTTTTAGCAGATCAGTTGGATTAGATCAAAGGGGTTAGTTGCTGATGAATCGTCTATAAGAGGAACATCAGGTTGCCTAGAGAACAGCATAAAAACCCAACGTGAGTTGTTCAAAAAATATCGTATATTGCAATGCACCACACTTCATAAATAGACAATACCCTCCCTCTACTAAAGAGATTAATCTCTTTAGTAGAGGGAGGGTTAAAGGTCCTTAGTTTGATCGTAATCAGATTTATCTATTTGGTGTTACTTATTTTATTTTAATTAAAATTAATAAAAAACAATAGATTATAGTTTATTGGGTTGGATGCTCGGCTGTAAATTTCAATGGGATTTAAATCTATTCAGGTACAGCTGGATTTTATTGGGATGAGTGTGGCGATACAGCTTATAGCAGTTTTTAACAGTTGAAAACTTAGGCTGCTGCAATTAAGACCTTCCTGATTTTCCACTCTTTTGGATCATATTCTTAGATTGCTTTAAATCATAGTTTGGAGTGGCCATTTTGCTCAAATTACGCGTATAAATTTGACTAATATCTGACTGTGATCTTAATTCAAGATGAGAGCGTATCGAAACTGGGCTTTATGTCTCTTGGAAAGAAATTGTTGGAAATATGCCGTTGACAGAAAATTACGTGTCTATTCCAATGAAATGTAGAGAAAGATCAGTGACTAAGCCTAAAATCAGGTGCTTCACCTGGCGGCTTTTTTGTTGACGCTCCATGAGCAGCTATGCAATAGTTAAACTGTATGAGGTGCCTTTTATAGATAAAAGAATCTTGTGTATGAAAAAATATGCAGTTGCGTCATCATAATAAACAATAACGATGAACTTTAACGACGGGTGAGATCTTATGGGCATGGTTGAAATCGAATTGAAATTTCAGATTCCTGAAGCTTCCCGTGAAGCAGTTCATCAGGCTGTGGTCAAAAAGCAGGCCCAGTCTATTCATCTGCAAGCCAAATATTACGATACCCCTGACCGTAAAATGGCAGCGGCCGAGATGGCATTACGTATGCGTAAGGAAGGAGCCGATTGGGTACAAACCTTTAAGGCTACGGGCCGTAATCATCTACAGCGTTTTGAGCATGAAGTGACTCTAAGCCCAGAACAGGCATTGGCTCCAGAGCTGGATGTTCAACGTCATACGGATGCAAGTGTGGAAGCACGTCAGTTACTCGATCAGGCTTTGGGTGAGTCTGTAGAGGCGTTGAAATTGCAATTTGAAACGGATGTCGAGCGTCTATATTATCTCGCCCATTATCAGGGCGCTGAAATTGAAGTATGTCTGGATTGTGGAGAAGTCCGTGCAGGAAATGCCCGTGACGAGATTTATGAAATTGAATTTGAACTGAAAAAAGGTTCAGTGAAAAGCCTGCTTGCCTTTGCGTCTGGTTGGGTGAAGCGTTACAAGCTTTGGTTGGATGTCAGAAGCAAAGCTGAACGAGGAGATTTGCTGGCACATGGCTTGCAGGTCAGTCCTGCTGTTCAGGCTTCTGCACCGACATTAAATAAAAAGGACAGTCCTGAAACTGCCTTAAAAAAAATGGTTAATAGCTGTCTGGCGCAAATATTACCCAACGCTGCTGCTGTTGCGGGCGGGGTTGGACGGGCAGAGCATTTACATCAAACCCGTATCGGGATTCGCCGTTTACGCAGTGCATTAAGAGTGTTTGGTCATTGGTCAGAGGAGGTTGCGCCCGGGTGGGAACCTATACTGGCTGAACTGTTTAATCAGTTAGGGGGGATACGTGATCGTGATGCCTTGGCTGAAAGCCTGTTTCCGCGATTGCATACAGCAGGAGCACCTTTGGTATCTCTATCCAACGGATTGCCTGACGATCAAGCAGGTAAAGCCTTACGATCACCTGAATATGTACGCCTATTATTAATTCTAATGACGTTTGCCAATACGCCGTGTAAGGATTCTGCTGATACGAAATCTAATACGTCCTTAATGGAACAAGCCGAAAAGAGCATTAAGCGTTTGCATCGCCAATTGGTTGAAGATGCAGCAGGATTCCGTCATTTTCAAGATGAACAGCGTCACCGTACCCGTAAGCGCCTTAAACGTCTACGCTATTGTGTTGAGTTTGTTGCGCCTTTATATCCGAAGAAGGCCATACAAAAGTATTTAAGCCACATCCGTCCTGCGCTAGATGCATTAGGAGAATTTAATGATCTGGTTGTGGCCGAGCAATTATTCCGCACAGAAGCAGAGAAAGATCAGCGTGCCTGGTTTGCCGTGGGCTGGATCGTCGCGCAACGAACTCTCATTTTACAAGACTGTGCCAATGCACTGGAACAGTTACCTCAAGCACCAAAATTTTGGTCTTAACCCTCATTCATGTGCATGCTCATGGTGCGTAGCCATAGATCATGCTGCTTTTTGAGACTGAGAAAATACTGAAAATTTGGTCATTGAGTGGAATTTAGCGTTAATTTGTTCTTTTACTGCATTTTTTTAAAATTAAACAGAAGTTTGGCACGCAGATTGCAATCATTTAATTATGGTCAGGAAAGGCCAAGTAATCTGCTGTTGCATGTACATGACTGATACAGATATGACTACACAGCAATCCGTGTAGCAGCTTTGTAAAACTGGGTCAGTAGGCTTTAGCAGAAACAATAAGGTAAATTAAAATGATAAAAGAACTAAAAAGAATAAAGTAATGAGGTCCTTTCAGCGAAGCGAGCTTCTAAACGAAGCTCGCTTTTTTATATTTATAAACAGTTTGCCGGTTTAGGGACACCTGCCAAACGGCTTAAATGACGTGCCACAAGACCCGTATTAAATTTTTGTTGTAATAGCGCATTATTAATTTCTGGACTCACTGTTTTCATTAAAAACTTGATCAGGGGACGTGTCGCCGGAGAGTGGCCAAACTGTTGATAAAATTGTCGTACGGCCAGCAAAACTTGAAAATGCCAGTCGGTTAATTCCAGATCCAGTGTTTTTGCCAACTCCTGAGCAACTTGCTCATTCCAGATCGTATAATCCACCAAATGACCATCTTGATCTAACTGTAAATTCATAAAATAGCCTAAGTAATTATTTCAAAGTAATGCAGCGTGTAAACTGCAATATCAACGCTGCAAACTGATTCTGATCTAATACCTGAATGTGTTTGGGAAGGTCCTGTACTAAGATTTCAGCATCGGTGGCTAAAATTGAAATAGCTAAATCATTCATGTGTGCATCACCAACAAATAGCACCGCTTCACCCATTAATAGGATCTGGTCGCCTGGACCAGACATTTGTCGAATGCGATCAAGCATCAATGGAGTATCGGCAAAACGACTTTGCAGTAAAAACAAACTTGCTTCAGACATGATATATCCTGTTTTACCAATAGAGGACGTGGTCAAAAGATTGGATCAAATTCGTGTTGAGTTCGACGAACTCG
>JACCEE010130459.1_pt1 | contig 11640 bp, 10 predicted proteins | sample 7449931 | NCBI WGS metagenome assembly JACCEE01 (sample SAMN15323457, study PRJNA562643) | freshwater metagenome | isolation source: river surface water | place: USA:Blue River Watershed | collected 2017-08-19 | reverse complement strand
TGCACTCCGAGCATCTCGGCTTCCTGCTGTCCGAGATGCAGAGCCTGGCGCGCGCCCATCCCACCGCCACCTGGTAAGCGCATGACTACCCTCGTTCCTGCCGTGCAGGCGGCCTGGGCCGCGCTGGAATCGCTCGCCGACCCCGAGATCCCGGTCGTGACGCTGCGCGAGCTGGGCATCCTGCGCGACGTGCGCCTGGGCACGCAAGGCCTGGAGGTGGTGATCACGCCGACCTACAGCGGCTGCCCGGCCATGGGTCAGATCGAGGACGACGTGCGCGCCACGCTGCAGGCCGCCGGCCTGCAGGCCCGGGTCATCACGCAGCTGGCGCCGGCCTGGACCACCGACTGGATGACCGATGCGGCCCGCGACAAGCTGCGTGCGTATGGCATCGCGCCGCCGCACCGCTGCGCCAGCGCGGCGCCGGCGGGCGAGAGCGTGCTGCGCTTCGTGCGCCGGGTGGTCCGGCCCGAGGTGCCCTGTCCGCATTGCGGCTCGCACCACACGGTGGAGTCGTCGCATTTCGGCTCCACCGCCTGCAAGGCGCTCTACAAGTGTCTGGACTGCCAGGAGCCGTTCGACTACTTCAAGCCTTATTAATTTTCCGGAGACGCCCGCATGTCTGCCTCCCGTTTTCATGAGCTCAAGGTCAAGCAAGTCAGCCCGGAAGCGGCTGGCTCGGTGGCCATCACCTTCGACATTCCCGCCCCGCTGCGCGAGGAATTCCAGTTCGAACCCGGCCAGTTCCTGACGCTGCGCGCCACGGTCGCCGGCCAGGACCTGCGCCGCAACTACTCGATCAGCAGTCCGCGCAGCCGCCTGGCGCGCGGCGAGCTCGAGATCGGCATCCGCCCGGTCGAGGGTGGCCTGTTCTCCAACTGGGCCGCGACCGTCGTCAAGGCCGGTGACCGGATCAGCGTGCTGCCGCCCGAGGGCCGCTTCACGGTCAGGAAGGCGCGCGCCATCCACCGCGTCGGCTTTGCCGCCGGCTCCGGCATCACGCCCATCCTGTCGATCGCCGCGACCACGCTGGAGGAGCAGCCCGAATCCAAGTTCACGCTGGTCTATGGCAACCGCCGCATGTCGAGCGTGATGTTCAACGAGGCGCTGCAGGACTTGAAGGACCGCTACGCCGGCCGCTTCACCATGATCCATGTGCTGTCGCGCCAGGCGCAGGAAGTCGATCTGCTGCAGGGCCGCATCGACGCGCCCAAGGTGCGCGCCATCATCGACGCGCTGCTGCCGGCCAGGAGCATGGACGAGGTCTTCATCTGCGGCCCCGAGGCGATGATCGAGGCCACCACCCAGGCACTGATCGAGGCTGGCGTGCCCGAGAACCGTGTCCACAGCGAGCGCTTCGCGACCTCCGCGGCGCAGGCCGCCAAGGTACAGGCCGATACCGACTCCGCCGTCACCAAGTCGGCTGCCGCCAAGGACGTGCAGATGACCGTGGTCGTCGATGGCAAGCAGTTCGACATTCCGGTCAGCCGCGACGAGCACCTGCTCGACGCCGCGCTCGGTGCCGGACTCGACCTGCCGTTCTCGTGCAAGGCTGGCGTCTGCTGCACCTGCCGCTGCAAGGTGGTCGAGGGCAGCGCCACCATGGACAAGAACTTCACGCTCGAGGCCGACGAGGTCGCGCAGGGCTATGTGCTCAGCTGCCAGGCGCGCGCCGCGGCCGACACGATGAAGCTGGTGCTGAGCTTCGATCACCGCTGATCAGGCCGGCGTAAGCCGCCTGCTCTAGGCTGCCGCCGCGCCGGACCTGTCTGGTCGTGGCGCGGCTTTTTTCATTCCAGGAACCCTTTAATGACATCGACCCCCGAACTGATCCAGGTACGCACCGAAGGCCGCGTCGGCATCGTCACGCTCAACCGGCCCAAGCAGCTCAACGCGCTCAACGACCAGCTGATGGATGAGCTCGGCGCCGCGCTCAAGGCCTTCGACGCCGACGCCGAGATCGGCTGCATGATCGTCACCGGCAGCGAGAAGGCGTTCGCGGCCGGCGCCGACATCGGTGCCATGGCGAGCTACAGCTTCGCCGACGTCTACAACGGCGACTACATCACGCGCAACTGGGAGGCCATCCGCGCCATCCGCAAGCCGGTGATCGCGGCGGTCAGCGGCTTCGCGCTCGGTGGCGGCTGCGAGCTGGCGATGATGTGCGACTTCATCATCGCTGCCGACAACGCCCGCTTCGGCCAGCCCGAGATCAAGCTGGCGGTGATTCCGGGTGCCGGTGGCACGCAGCGCCTGCCGCGCGCGGTCGGCAAGTCCAAGGCGATGGACATGGTGCTGACCGGCCGCATGATGGACGCGGCCGAGGCCGAGCGCGCCGGCCTGGTCAGCCGGGTCGTGCCGCTGGCGCAGCTGCAGGACGAGGCGCTGGCTGCCGCGCTGACCATCTGCAACTACTCGCTGCCGAGCGTGATGGCGGCCAAGGAGGCGGTCAACCGCGCCTTCGAGGGCGGCCTGTCCGATGGCGTGATGTTCGAGCGCCGCCTGTTCCACGCGCTGTTCGCGACCGCCGACCAGAAGGAGGGCATGGCCGCCTTCGTCGAGAAGCGCGCGCCCGCATTCAGGCACTGCTGATCCGGCTTCATTCCTGCAGCGGCTTGAGCACGCGCCTGAGGTCCGGCCCGTCCGGGTGCGGCAGTACCGAGAAGCCCAGACTGGCCATCAGGCGCAGCATCTTCGCGTTGTCCGCCAGCACGTCGCCGACCATGTAGCGGTACTTCTCGCGCGCGCAGTCCATCAGCGCGCCCATCAGGCGCCGGCCCAGCCCGCTGCGCTGCCAGCGGTCATCGACCACCAGCGCGAACTCGACCGATTCGCCGTCGGCGGTCAGCGTGTAGCGCACCGCGCCGATCTGCTGCGTCTTGCCATCCTCCTCGGTGAGCGCGACCAGCGCCATCTCGCGGTCGTAATCGACCTGCGTGAAGCGCGCGACCAGCCCCGGCGGCATCTCATCGATACGCTCCATGAAGCGGTAGTAGCGTGACTCGGGCGACATCCGCTGGAAGAAATCCAGCATCAGCGCGGCGTCCTCGGGCTGTATCGCGCGCACCGTGACCCGGCGGCCTTCGCGCATCGGCCATTCCTGCGTCAGGTGTGACGGGTAGGGGTGGATCGCCAGGTGCGCATAGCGCGCCTTGCCCGCGCCGAGCGCCGGGTCCATCACGATGCGCGCGCCCACCACGGTCGCTTCGTGTTCGTCCGCGAGCAGGTCGATCGACAGCTCGCTCAGCCAGGGCAGCTCGCAGGCCAGGTTCGAGACCGCGAGCAGCGTGTTCTCCAGCGCCAGCCGGTTGACCGGCGGCAACTGGCGGAACGCATCGAGCGTGCGCGCGACGCGCGTCGATCCGATCAGGCGCTGCGCCAGGAAGCGGTTGAGCGGCGGCAGCGCGAGCGCCCGGTCCTGGAAGACATCCGGGTCGCCACCGGCGCCAAAAGCGATCACCGGCCCGAACACCGCATCGCGCAGCACGCCGACGCTGAGCTTGCGAGCCTGTGGCCGCTCGCGGTGGCGCTCGAGCGCGACGCCGACATGGCTGCCGGGCTGGGAAGCGCGTGCCTGGACGATGTCCTGGTAGGCCAGCCGTACCGATTCCAGGCTGCTCAGGTTGACGCGCGCCAGCGTATCTGCGGCCAGGTCCTGGCCCTCGAGCCGGATGTCAACCGGCAGCCCGAGCTGCTCGGCCATGAAGATCGCCTCGCTCGCCGAGCGCGCGATCGCCACTGGCGGCACCACGATGCCAAAGCTGCGCAGCAGCGCGCGCGTCTCCAGCGCCGAAGGCACGCGCCGCTGTTCGGCCAGCAGCTGATCGGCCAGCACGCGCGCGTTGCCGCTGCCGGCGCGCTCGAAATCCTGGTCCGGGCTCGGTGCCTGCAGCAGCAGATTCTGGTTGTCGTAGTAGCCCGAAATGTCGCTGAACAGCTCGACCGCGGTCTCGGGCGTTCCGAACACCGGCACGCCAGCTGCCTCCAGTCGCTGGCGCGCCGCGGCGACCTGCGCGCCGCCCATGAAGCAGCAGCAGACCGGCACCCGCATGCTGCCGGCCAGCTCGGCTATGCCGGCCGCGACGCGCTCGGGCTGTACCATCGCCAGCGGCGAGAGCACGACCAGCACCGCGCCGACCGATTCGTCGCCGCGCAGCGCGGCAATGGCCTGCAGATAGCGTTCCGGCGTCGCGTCGCCGCCCAGATCGACCGGGTTGGCGCCGTTCCAGTCCCTCGGCAGGAATGTTTTCAGTGTGGCGATGGTCGCGTCAGACAGCCTGGCGAAAGGGACACCGAGCGCGCGCGCCTTGTCCACGGCCATCGCCGCCGGACCGGTGCCGTTGCTGACGACGGCCAGTCGCCCACCGCGTGGCTTGAACCCGGTCGCCAGCGCCTTGGCGGCATGGAACAGCTGGTTGATGCCGCGCACGCGAACCACGCCGGCGCGGCGCACGGCGGCGTCGAACACCGCGGCAGCCGTCTCGCTCGCCTGCGCGTCGAGTTCGCTGGACTTGAACAGGATCACCGGCTTGCTGCGTGCCGCAGAGCGCAGCGCGCTGACGAAGCGGCGCGCGTCGCGTACCCGCTCGACATGCAGCAGGATGTAGCGCGTGCGCTCATCGTGGACCAGGAAATCCAGGATCTCGCCGAAATCGATGTCCAGCGCGTTGCCCAGCGAGACGACCGACGAAACGCCGATGCGGTTCTGCGTCGCCCAGTCGAGTACCGAAGCGCACATGGCTCCCGACTGCGCGACCAGTCCCAGATCACCCGACAGCGGCGAGGTGTCGGTGAAGGTCGCGTTCAGTGCCAGCCTGGGCCGCACTATGCCCAGCGACTTCGGGCCCAGGAGGCGAACGCCCCAGTGCCGTGCGGCATCCGCGATGCGCCGGTCAAGCGCGGTCTGGCCGGCGGTCGAAGGACTGGTCACCAGCACCAGGTGCCGGATGCCGGCCTGTGCGCACTGCTCGATGAGCGCTGGCATCGTTCGCGGCGGCGTCGTGACGATGGCGAGGTCGACGCGCGCGCCGATCTGCCCGACCGATGCGACACAGGGCTGGCCGAGCACTTCGCTGTGCCTGGGGTTGACCGCCCAGACCCTGCCCTTGTAGCCGCCGGCCATCACGTTGCGCAGGATGACATGGCCGATCGAATCGGCCTGGTCGGAGGCGCCGATGACGGCCAGGCCTTGCGGTTCGAGCAGCGGCTTGAGGTAGTGGGTGTTCGGCATGGTGGCAGGTGGGACTTTAGCGTTCCATGGTAGCGCTTGGGGCGCGTGCCGGCGCCGCCGACCTTCACCCCTGCCGCGAGCTCGCGAGCTGCTGGCGCGCGCGCCCGAGCATGCGCTCGAGCATGTCAGCCAGCTGATCCTGCTCCTGCGCGCTCAGGCAGTGCAGCAGCTCGATGTTGCGCTGCTCGATCAGCGCCATCACCTGCTGCCAGCAGGCCCGGCCCTGCGGTGTCAGCGCCAGCTGCACGCAGCGGCCATCGACCGGGCTCGGGCGCTTGCTCATCAGGCCGCGCTCGACCAGATCCTGCGCCGTGCGGCTGACCTGCGCCTTGTCGAGATTGGCCTCGAAGGCCACTTCGTTGACTGTCAGCTCGCCGGTGACTGAGCCGACCGCAGCCAGGCAGCGCGCTTGCGGCAGGCTCAGCCCGGTACCCTGCAGATAGAGTTCCTGGCTGAGCATGTCGTTGATCTTGCTCAGCACGTTGAGGCGGTAGGTCATCTGCCGCTGCAGCGTGGGAGCATTCCTGTGACCTGCCATCATCACCCCATCGCGTGCACCAGCCAGAGCGTGATGCCCGGGAAGAAGACCAGGAAGGCGATGCGGATGAAGTCCGAGGCCAGGAAGGGCATGACGCCCTTGGCGGTCTCCATGTAGGGCACATCCTTGGCCAGCTTCTGGATGATGAACAGGTTCATGCCCACCGGCGGGTGCACCAGGCCGATCTCGACCACCATCAGCGCCAGGATGCCGAACCAGACCGACTTGTCGGGCACGCTCATGCCGAAGAAGTCCAGGCCCATGACCATCGGATAGAAGATCGGGATGGTCAGCAGGATCATGGCCAGCGAGTCCATCACGCAGCCCAGCAGCACATAGACGACCAGGATCGCGATCAGCACCAGCAGCGGCGGCAGGCCCGAGTTCTTCACCCATTCGGCCAGCTCCACCGGCAGCTGCGTCAGCGCCAGGCCCGAGTTGAGCAGGTCGGCGCCCAGCAGCACCAGGAAGATCATGGCGGTGGCGTGCGCGGTGCCGATCAGGCTCTTCCTGATGCCGTCCCAGCGCATGCCGCCGGTGATGACCGCCAGGATGCCGCAGGCGGCCGCACCGATCGATGCCGCCTCGGTCGGGTTCGCCCAGCCGCCGTAGATGCCGACGATGACCACCGCGAACACGCCCATCACGGGCAGCACCGCGATGCTGGCCTTGAGGCGCTCGGCCCAGCTGTGCTTCTCGCTGGCCGGGCCGGCCTGGGGGTCGAGCGTGACGATCAGCTTGATCACCAGCATGTAGCCGGTCATGGCGATCAGGCCCGGAACGACGGCGGCCATGAACAGCTTGCCGATCGATTCCTGCGTCAGCACGGCGTAGATCACCAGCGGCACCGAGGGTGGGATCATGATGCCCAGCGTGCCGGCAGCCGCCAGCGTGCCGGTGGACAGTCGGCCCGAGTAGCCGTGGCTCTTGAGTTCGGGCAGGGCGACCTGCGCCATGGTGGCGGCGGTCGCCAGCGAGGAGCCGCAGATGGCGCCGAAGCCCGCGCAGGCGCCGGTCGAGGCCATTGCCAGGCCGCCCTTCCAGTGGCCCATGAAGGCGGCGGCAAAGCGGAACAGCGAGCGCGACAGGCCGCCGTGGGTGGCGAACTGGCCCATCAGCATGAACAGCGGGATCACCGCCAGGTCATAGTTGGACAGGCGCGCGTAGGCCAGATGGTTGAGCGTGAACAGCAGCGCGGCCGGGTCCCAGTCGTTCATCGCCAGGAAGCCGGCTGCGCCGCCGATCAGCATGCCGACGCCGACATGGATGCGCAGCGCCAGCAGCGCCAGCAGGAAGCCGAAAATCGAAAGTCCTGTCGCCATGCCGCTCATTTCCGGCCTCCGGTCACGATGTTGAGGGAAACGAAGGTGCGGTAGAGCGCCGCGAGCGTCAGCAGCACGAAGCTGGGCACCAGCAGCAGCACCGGCTGCCAGACCGGGATCAGCAGCAGCGTCGAGACTTCCATGTTCTCGTGGCACTCGATCACGTAGAGCGTCGAGCGCCAGCTGATGAGTGCTGCGGCGCCCGCCAGCAGCGCATGCGCGAGCGTGTCGAGCGCCGCGCGGCCGCGCTCGCTCATCCAGGTGGTCAGCGCATCGACCTTGATGTGGTGGTCCTCGAACTCGCAGATCGGCAGGAAGGCGGCCGATCCGATCGCCGCGCCCATCATCAGCAGCTCCATGTCGCCTTCGATCGGGGTCGCGAACAGCTTGCGGCCGACGATCGAGATGATGGACATGACCACGAGGGCGACGAAGACCATGCCGCCGGCGATCGCCCAGCCGCTGATCACGGTGTCGAGCAGGGCGGCCAGGCCGGTGCGCCGGGGCGCTTGCGCGCCCATCTCGTCAGGTACTAGTTCAGCCATGGTGGTTCTGCTCACTTGCCGAGGTACTTGTTGCCGATGGCGTGGACCTCGGCCGCCAGCTTGGCGCCGTCGAGGCCCTTGGCGCTGGCCTGCTTGATCCAGTCGGCCTCGACGCCGGCCGAGGCCTTGACCATCGCCTTGTAGTCGGCGTCCTTGATGATCAGCACCTTGTTGCCCTGCGCGATGAGTTTCTGGCGCGCCTCGTCGTTGCCCTTGTCCCAGGCCCTGGCGGCGAGCTCGGTCAGCGCCTTGCCGCTGTGCTTGTCAATCACGGCCTTGAGCTCGGGCGCCAGACCCTCGTATTTCTTCTTGTTCATCAGCACGGCGAACGGCGTCTGCGAGAAGCCGGCCAGCTTGGCGGGGCCCTCGATGTGGTACTTGGTGACCTCGTCGATCTTGACCGCCGGCAGGACCTCCCAGGGCGCCATCGCGCCGTCGATCACGCCCTTGGCGATGCCTTCGGTCACGGCGGTGATCGGCATGTTGACCGGCGTGCCCCCGAGCGAGCTCAGGAACAGCGAGGTGAAGCGCGACGGGCTGCGCAGCTTCAGGCCCTTGAGGTCGTCGGGTGCCATGACCGGCTTGCTCGCGGTGCTGATGACGACGTTGGAGCCGCTGAACAGGGCCAGCAGCTTGAAGTCCCTGTAGTCCTCCATGCCGTATTTTTGCGTGTAGTCCCACATCGCGCGCGACCCGGCCAGGCTGCCTGCCGGCAGCGAGAACGGCAGCTCCAGCGCCTCGGTGCGCGGAAAGCGCCCGGTCGAGTAGCTCGGCGAGGTCCAGACCACGTCCGAGACGCCGTTCTTGACCTGGTCGGCCAGCTGCGCCGGCGTGCCACCGAGCGCCAGCGAGGGATAGAACTGGCACTTCATCTTGCCGTCCGAGTCCTTCTCGATCGCCGCGCACCAGGGTTCGGCGACGCCCTTGTGGAAGTTCGAGTTCGGCGCCAGGAAATGCGAGAACTTGATCGTGATCTGGGCCTGTGCGGCAGAGCCGCAAGCCAGCAAGGCGGCGGACAGGAGGGCGAGTTTGTTCATGTTCATGATGTGTGGATCTGGTTGAGTTGAACCCAGGTCGTTGCGGTGGCAACTTTAATGCGCGGCCCTGGCAGCATGCACTATCGTTAACCCTAGATGGGCAGGCTACAAGGCATGGCTTGCCGATCCAGCTGGTATGCCGTTTTGCTATCGCACGCTCCAGCGGCTTGTGGCCTGCCGTCAGGCCGCGCTCGCCGGCCCGAACATGCGCGTGCACAGTTCGGCCAGCAGGCGAGCTGCCGCCTGCTGCGTCAGCGTCGCGGGCCGCTGTGCGCTGGAGGCGATCCCGACGCGCGGGCGCAGTGGCGGGTCGGTGATCTGGCGCAAGGTGTACGCCGAAGGCCGGACCGTGTTCGATGCGGCGTTGCGCGGCAGCACGGCGCAGCCCATGCCTTCGGCGACCAGGTCGAGGATGGCCGCGACGCCATCGATCTCGAGCGCGATCGTCGGCCGCAGGCCCAGCCCGGCGAGCTCGTGCTCGACATGCATGCGGATCGCGTTGGGCCGGCTCGGGATCACCAGCGGCAGATCCGCGATCTCGCGCAGCGCGACCGGCGCCGGCGGGTCTTCCTGCAAGCCAGGCGGCCTGGCCTGCACCAGCAGCAGCGCCTCATCGAACAGCGGCTGGATCTCGAGCTCGGGCAGCGCGGCTGCGTCGTAGAGCAGCGCCAGGTCGAGCCGGCCCTGGACCAGCGCTTCCTGCATGCCGGTGGACAGCCCCTCGCGGATCGAGAGCTGCGCTTCGGGCAATTGCTGGCGGAAGGCGCGCGTCAGCGGCACCGTCAGCACGCGCGCCAGCGTCGGTGGCAGGCCGATCGCCACCCGGCCCGCGAGCGCGCCGCGCACGCGACCGAGGTCCTCGCGCGCCCGCTCGACCTGGTGCAGGATGCCGCGCGCATGATCGAGCAGCAGTTGGCCGGCCTCCGTCGGCGTCGCACCGCGGCCGTTGCGCAGCAGCAGGTTCTGCCTCAGCTCGACTTCGAGCAGGCGTACCTGGCGGCTCAGCGCGGGCTGCGCGACGTCGAGCGCATGCGCCGCGCGCGTGAAGCTGCCGAGCTCGGCGACGCGGATGAAGTATTCGAGCTGCTTGAGATCCATCCGGAGAATTCTATATACCTGGATTGCAGCTATACAAGTTTTTTCTAGCAGCTAGCAGCCGTCTCGCTTGTGGCGGCAGCGCCACGCAAGCACAATCTGCGGCAACGATTTCCATCCCGCTAGAGGAGTTCCCCCCATGAGCAAGAAGCCGCTGATCATCGACGTGCACGGCCACTACACGACGGCGCCGGCCGCGCTGGGCGCCTGGCGCGACCTGCAGATCGCCAGCCTGAAGGACCCGGGCCGCAAGCCCGACCCCAGCAGCCTGAAGATCAGCGACGACGAGCTGCGCGAGTCGATCGAGACCAACCAGTTGCGCCTGATGAAGGAGCGTGGCTCCGACCTGACCGTGTTCAGCCCGCGCGCGAGCTTCATGGCGCACCATGTCGGCGACTTCGAGACCAGCTCGACCTGGGCCGCGATCTGCAACGAACTGTGCTTCCGCGTCAGCCAGCTGTTTCCCGACCACTTCATCGGCGCGGCCATGCTGCCACAGAGCCCGGGAGTCGATCCCAGGACCTGCATCCCCGAGCTCGAGCGCTGCGTCAGGGACTACGGCTTCGTCGGCATCAACCTCAACCCCGATCCTTCCGGCGGCCACTGGACCAGCCCGCCGCTGACCGACCGCCACTGGTATCCGATCTACGAGAAGATGGTCGAGCACGACATCCCGGCGATGATCCATGTCTCGACCAGCTGCAATGCCTGCTTCCACACCACCGGCGCGCATTACCTCAACGCCGACACCACCGCCTTCATGCAGTGCCTGCAGGGCGACCTGTTCAAGGACTTCCCGACGCTGAAGTTCCTGATCCCGCATGGCGGCGGCGCGGTGCCCTACCACTGGGGCCGCTTCCGTGGTCTGGCGCAGGAGATGAAGAAGCCGCTGCTGCAGGAGCATCTGCTGAACAACATCTTCTTCGACACCTGCGTCTATCACCAGCCCGGCATCGATCTCTTGACCCGGGTGATCCCGGTGGACAACATCCTGTTCGCCTCCGAGATGATCGGCGCCGTGCGCGGCATCGACCCCGAGACCGGCCACTACTACGACGACACCCGGCGCTATATCGCCGCCACGCCGAACCTGAGCGATGAGCAGCGCTTCAAGGTGTTCGAGGGCAACGCGCGCCGCGTGTTCCCGCGTCTCGATGCGGCACTGAAGGCCAAGGGTTTGTAATCCTTTTGCGGGACAGACCAGCGTTTGCGCAGCAAACCTGCTCTGTCCCCAACCGTCTAAGTGTCTTTGCGGGACAGACCTTCAGCTCTGTCCCCAACTGAATGAAGGACTGATCATGTACGAACTCGGTGTCGTTTATCGCAATATCCAGCGCGCCGACCGCGCGACCGCCGACGCCTTGGCGGCGCTCGGTTCGGCCACGGTGCACGAGGCCATGGGCCGCGTCGGCCTGATGAAGCCCTACATGCGCCCGATCTACCCCGGCGCCCAGGTTTCCGGTACGGCAGTGACCGTGCTGCTGCACCCCGGCGACAACTGGATGATGCATGTCGCAGCCGAGCAGATCCAGCCCGGCGACATCGTCGTCGCGGCGATCACTGCCGATTGCAGCGACGGCTATTTCGGCGACCTGCTCGGAACCAGCTTCCAGGCGCGCGGCGCGCGTGCGCTGGTGATCGATGCCGGCGTGCGCGACGTCAAGGAGCTCACGCGCATGAACTTTCCCGTGTGGAGCAAGTGCATCAGCGCCAAGGGCTGCATCAAGGAAACGATAGGCTCGGTCAACATCCCGGTGGTCTGCGCCGGCATGATCGTGCATCCGGGCGACGTGATCGTCGCCGACGACGATGGCGTGGTCTGCGTGCCCGCCGCGCTGGCTGCCAAGACGCTGGCGACCGCGCTGGCGCGCGA
>JACCEE012615858.1_pt1 | contig 11645 bp, 10 predicted proteins | sample 7449931 | NCBI WGS metagenome assembly JACCEE01 (sample SAMN15323457, study PRJNA562643) | freshwater metagenome | isolation source: river surface water | place: USA:Blue River Watershed | collected 2017-08-19 | reverse complement strand
CAATCTGCAGGAAATCGCAAAATGCACAGACAATCAGCACTTTCGCTATTCTCGCCCAAAGCCCGCCCAAAAAGGTGCTTCGCAAGTCCTCAACTCCGCTTCGCTTCGTATTTAAAGGTGCTTCGCAAGTCCTCAACTCCGCTACGCTGCGTATTTAAAGGTGCTTCGCAAGTTTTCTACTATTTCTTCAATTGTGCTTTGATAGTTAAGAACGACTCTTTTGTTAAGTATCAGAATATGAGTGAAATATTAAATTTCATGCATACACCCCATAGTATGCATGTATTTGTATAATTAACAGATATACAGATGTATGAGAAGTTTGTATTGTGAGATATAAGAAGTTTGTATTGTGGAGTATAAGGGATTTGTGTCTTGTTTCAAAATAGTAGTATTTAGTAGATTATATTGATTAAGTCTTGTTGGTTGGATAATTTAACAAGAACTATTTAAATAAAAAGGCAGGGTTTTAGTCCTGCCTTTTGGGGTTTAGTATTTGGTTTAGTACTTTGCTTAGTACTTTGTATGCTACTTGTTATGGTACTTTGTTTGCTCCTTTGTATGGTACTTGTTATAGCACTTGGTTTATTTGAATGCTTGTTCGCTGAGGCCGGGGCCGGTGAGTTTGAGGTTGTGGAAGTAGTCTGGGACTGGCTTTCCGAGGAGGTGGTCTACGTAGAGTTTGGCTATGTATTGTGAGAGCATGAAGCCGTGTCCGCGCATTCCGGTGAAGAGGCCGAGTTCTGGGTCGACGATGTAGCGTGGCTCAACGTAGTAGCCCGACCAGATTGCTTGGAAACCAACACCCGATAGTTGTGGTATCCATTGAGTGAAGATTTCTGAGACGATTTCTAAAAATTCTTGACTGTTGATTTTTAGGTTTTTGTCGGTCTCTTTTGCGTCGATAATTGGTGAGGCGCAACCGATGATTTGACCTGTCTCAGCAAGTTGTTGTCCGTAGACTGCAGAGAATCCTTTGTATTTGCGACGGTCGATTAGCATGTCGAGATTAGCTCCGTCTTTACCTAACATTGGAAGACGTTTGGTGATGAATGCTTGGTGCTTAACAGGATACAGACCAGTTTCGATGCCAAGTTTACGAGCAAATTTATCGGCATCTTGACCTAATGCATTGATAAAAATCTCAGTACGATATTCGATATACTCTTTGTTCGCTGTTTGAACAATCACTCTATACTCTTTTCCATCCTTCATCAAGTCAACAAGTTGGGTGTTCTCTAAAATAACACCACCGTTGTTTCGGCCAATTTCACGAACAGTATCAATTGTCAAACCTGGATTAGCTTGCCAACAGTCGTCTGTGATAAGTGCATGCGAGTAAAGGTCGAGATTTGGATTGAAATGTGAAGAGATCTCTTTGCGGAAGTCTTTCTTATCTACCATTTTTGCATTGCTCCAAGCCCTTGATGCATCAAGTGAACGGAAGGTCTCTTCGTCGTGAGCAAAACTTACGTAACGTATCAATTTAAAGTCGATATCTCTCTTCTTCTGAAGTTCGCTAAAGATCTCCAGATTGTGCTTTGCAATGTCGGCAAGTGCAGGCAAACTAAATGCTGGTCTACCACCTGCGATGTTACGCCAAGAGCTTCCAAGTCCGTTGTTGATCATATAAGGTTTCATTCCTGCTTCGGACATGTAGCGGAAAAGACCTGTACCTGCAATACCGCCACCAGCGATAATTGCATTGACCTTAATAACTTTTGTATTGCTCTTTGGTAATACAATTTCCAAATTTGCTTGGGTGTTGACCATCTCCCCGACATTCACAAGGTTAGACATCGGTCCGCGAGGAGTAGGCTCTCCAGTAACTTCGATTCCGTAAGGACGAAGAAGCTGTTTTGCCCTTGGAACACATCTATTTCCACGACATGCACCCATGCCTAGACGTGAGATATGTTTTAATTCGTCGGAAGAGATAACCGTTCTGTCACCAATTACTGAGAGTAGCTTCTCTACTGTAATGTCTTCGCAGTGACATATATATGTTTTTGATTCTGTCTTCTTCTCAAGAGGGGTGATCTGTGGTTTGTCTGGATAGTTCTCCTTAACTATGAATCCTCTGACATTCAAAAGATCCTCACCATGAACGGTATTCGATTTAACTCTTGCGATATTGGTCTTATTTGGTTTCATTAAAACTTTCTCAATGATACCCTCTCCAAGAATTTCGCCATTGTTGTTAACAAGGAACACTTCGGCACCTTCGGAAGCCTTATATTCGATTGGTAAGAAAAGTTTGTCTGTTTTTAATTGATATCCGAAAATTGCTAAACCAGGACATTGGTACACGCAATCCATGCAACCAACACATTTATCGTAATCAATTCTTGGAACAGTTGAGGTTGAAGATTTTGTGATAGCTCCATATTTACAAGCAAAAGAACATGGATTACAAGCAAAACCGTATAGACAATCGATTTGAACGAACCCCTTATCCTCCATACGCTCTTTGGTAGGACGGAAAGGTTGTTCAAGAATTCTATGTGGATGTTGTTGTGAATCAATGTACTCTTTCGAAACGGCAAGATATTCGTTATAGTTGAATCTGTGTCCCAAATCCTGCATAATCTCGTAGGCACACTGTTTGCCTCTTAGAACTGCAGATGTACCTTCTCCGATTCTTACAGCGTCTCCAACTCCATGACATCTGCGGCCAAATACTTCGCTTCCTTTTCTAAATAGCTGATTGTCTGGAATCAAGCCTGTGCAGATGTTGATGCAATCAATTCCGTCTATCCTTTGTTCGGTACCAGGTATTGCTTTAAAGTTTTCACATTTTGCAATAATTGCCCCAACGACTCCAGTGTGGTCTTCGTTTGGAATAGCTTCGAGTAGAATATGAGATGTAATGATTGGAATTCCGAGACGTCGAACTCTGTTTGCCTGAACTGGGAATCCCCCTTCGTTTGGCATAGCTTCAATAATCGCTTTAACTCTTGCTCCAGCTTGCATCGCTTGGTAAGATGTCAGGTATCCGATGTTTCCTGCTCCTACTGTCAGAATGTTTTTGCCAAGAAGTGTAAGTTCGTTGTTCATCATACGTTGCACAACAGCAGCAGTATAGACTCCCGGAAGGTCATCGTTTTTGAAGGCAGGCATGAATGGAACAGCACCAGTTGCGATAACTAGTTGTTCTGCATCTACATAGAATACCTCTTGTTTTGCGATATCTTTTACTACGAGTCTTCTATCTTCTAATATGTCCCAAACTACAGAGTCTAAGAGAATTCCGCTATGGTCGTCGCCTGCTAGCGATTCTGCAATATCGAACCCACGAAGACCTCCAAACCTTTTCTCTTTTTCGAAAAAGAAGAACTGGTGAGTCTGCATTAAAAACTGACCTCCAATTTTGCTATTGTTGTCGAGTACTATGTTGTGGATTCCTGCTTTGTTCAACTCTTCGCGAACTGCTAATCCTGCAGGTCCCGCTCCGATGATAGCAACTGTGGTTTTGTAAACTCTTTGTTTTTTAGTCTCTTGCGCCTCAATCTGTCTCTCTTCCTCTGGTAGGTATGATTCATCAATTCTTCTAACATTCTCAACTTCATCTACCTTTGTGATACAGATTCTACGGATCTTTCCATCTACTAACATTTCGCATGCACCGCATTTACCGATGCCGCACTCCATTGTTCTTTCGCGATGATCCAAACTGTGTTTGTGAATAATTAGCCCTGCTTGATGCAAAGCGGCTGCAATTGTAAACCCTTTTTGCCCGGTCACCCTCTTTCCTTCGAAGATGAACTCCTTTAGATTCTCTTGTGGGATAGGCAAGATAGGGTGTTCAGTTATTTTGTACATAGTATAAGTTTAAGATTATTTTTTTGTTTAGGTATATCAAAGTTATTTAAAAAATGAATTTCTAATTTTAAAATTAAATATTTTTTTACTTTTTTACATTTATGTTCGTTTTAAGTTATAGTTCGTAATAATTTTATGCCTGATTAACAATTAATTTTTGAAAGTATGAGGCGTAAGATTTTTTTTAATTGGGCGAGAAATTTTTATCTCTGCCTATGTTTTGCTCTGCTTAGCATGGTTGTAACTTCGTGCGAAAGTTTTGCTTTTGTTGATGATTCTCAAGGGCGTGTGGAGATGTCTATTGGGTATGTGCCCGAAAATAAGGCGATTGGGCAGACAGGTGCTGACGCGCAGACTAAGGCTGTTGCGAGAGACTTTCCAGACAGTAATGCTTTTTTAATGACAGTAACCTCGGCGGGTGGAGAGACAGTGTATGACGGAAAGTATGGCTTGAGACCTAAGGATTTTAATTTAAACACAGGTACCTATTCTGTATTCGTTCGTTCGCACACTTTTACTACACCAGAGTTTTCTCGTCCGGTTTATGCCGATAACAGAACATTCGTGGTTGAGGGAGGTAAGTCCACTAAGGTTGCTTTGGTTTGTAAGCAGATTAATTGTGGCTTGAGGGTCACGTTTAGTAGTGCTTTTAAAACTAAATTTTCGGGAAGTGTTTTGAAGATCTCTGATTCTAAGGGGAGTGCAAATTTTCCATTCGAAGAGACAAGGTTTGTATATCTAAATCCAGGAATCATTTCTCTTGTTATGAGGCGTTTAACATCTCCTTACGATGAGACAAAGATCTCTGATTTGTCTTTAACTGCCAATGAGATGCTTAGTTTAAACATCGACTATTCTGGAGGAGACGGGCAGACAGGCACAAAGTCTGGAATAGTAATCGACACTGCGTCGGTTTGGGGCAAGAGTGAGATTGTGTTTGGTGAGATCTCTGGTGGAGACGGATCTTCTAAGTTAAAGGCTATGTCGGTGGAGCAAGCTAAAGCTAATATTGGTGCAAAAGGCGTCTGGGTTGTAGGCTACATTGCAGGTGGCGACCTTACACAGTCTGCCTTGAAGTTTGAACCTCCATTTACATCGGAGTCGAATCTGGCGATTGTAACTTTGGCTGGTTCGCGAGACAGGAGCAAATGTCTGGCAGTTTCGCTGCCTACTGGAGCTATCAGAGATGCCGTGAATCTTAAATTGAATCCTGGAAATTTGGGGAAGAAGATTTGGTTTAAAGGGACGATTGTTGCTGATTATTTTAATCTTCCAGGGATCAATACAATTACTGAATATTCTTTTTAAATTTGAGGCTTATAATATGTAAGCTTTGAATTTATGGAAAGTATAGCAAATGAGTATTTTGCGCACGAAACTGCGGTTGTTGACAATGGTTGTGTGATTGGTGCAGGCACCAAGATCTGGCATTTTTCTCATGTAATGAGTGGTTGTAAGATAGGGGAGAGGTGTAACATAGGTCAAAATGTTGTGATTTCACCTGGAGTTGAACTTGGGAACAATGTAAAGATTCAAAATAACGTATCTGTCTATACTGGAGTTATTTGTGAAGATGATGTCTTTCTCGGACCTTCGTGTGTATTCACAAATGTTATTAATCCAAGAAGTGCGGTTAACCGTAAATCGGAGTATGCTTCAACGAGAGTTGGAAAGGGTGCGACGATTGGTGCTAATGCGACTATCGTTTGCGGTCATGATATAGGAGAGTATGCTTTCATAGGTGCAGGAGCAGTTGTAACAAAACATGTTCCTGCTTTTGCACTTGTGATTGGCAATCCAGCGCGCCAAACTGGCTGGATGAGTGAGTATGGTCATAAACTGAAATTTGGCGCAGATGGAATTGCCATTTGTCCTGAGAGTAAGGAGAAGTATAGATTAGCTGATGGCAAGGTCTCAAAATTATAGCACCCGTAAAGGGGTTGATTCTATTGCAGATAGACTTAAAAATGATCTGCTTAGCAGAATAATTTACTCTACCGATGCCTCGGCTTATAGAGAGATGCCAGAGGCTGTCTATTATCCTAAATGTGAAGAGGATATTGTCGATTTAGTGAAATATGCTGCAGAATCGGGTTGCTCGATAATACCTCGTGCTGCAGGAACATCGCTTGCTGGTCAGGTAGTTGGTAGTGGAATTGTTGCTGATATCTCCAAATATATGAAGGAGATTCTTGAGGTCAACGTTGAGCAGCGTTGGGTGAGAGTTCAGCCAGGTGTTGTCCTTGATGAATTAAATAATTATCTCAAGCCTTTTGGGCTGTTTTTTGGTCCAGAGACATCAACATCTAATCGTTGTTGCATGGCTGGAATGGTTGGAAACACCTCTTGTGGAAGCCACTCTTTGGTATATGGCAGTACTCGTGACCATCTTTTAGAGGCAAAAGTTGTATTGTCGGATGGCTCTTCTACTGTGTTTAGGAGCATGAGTGAGGCTGAGGTGATGGATAAAGTGAGTGGGAAGAGTGCTTCTGGGAATGTTGAGAGGGAGATTTATGCCTTTTTGTATGATATGTGGCGCGATAATGAGCTGAAAGAGTTAATATCACGTGAATATCCCGATCCTCTGCTCAGACGAAGAAACACTGGTTATGCTTTGGATGAATTGTTATTCGGGGAGAATATAAATCTTTGTAAACTGCTAGCTGGTTCCGAGGGTACACTTGCCTTTATTACAGAACTTAAGCTTGCATTGGTTCCTCTTCCTCCTGCGGTCAAAGGATTGGTCTGCGCTCATTGTGAGACAAAAGAGCAGGTTTTTTTGGCAAATTTGATTGCTTTAAAACATAATCCTGTTGCAGTTGAGATGATGGATAGCAATATTTTGGAGCTGAGTAAAGGTAATATTTCGCAAAATAAAAATAGATTCTTTGTAAAGGGTGATCCTGCTGCGATTTTGATTGTAGAGCTTGCGTTTGACTCTGTTGAATTGCTTGATGCTGCTGTTGAACGTCTTGTAGCCGAACTCTCCTCTTCGGGTTTGGTTTATCACTCTTCGGTTGTTAAGGGTGCAGATATTCCAAAGGTTTGGGAGTTGCGTAAGGCTGGGCTTGGTCTGCTCTCGTCTATGAAGGGAGATGCTAAACCAGTCTCTGTAATCGAAGACACTGCTGTTGCTCCTGAGCGTCTACCCGAGTACATGTCTGATTTTGCTAAATTATTGGAAAAGTATGGTCTCTCTTGTGTTTATCACGCCCATATTGGCACTGGAGAGTTGCATTTGCGCCCTGTTTTGAATCTTAAAAATAGTCGTGATGTTGAATTGTTCCGTATTATTGCTCGAGAGACTGCTGAACTTGTCAAGAGGCATCATGGTTCTTTGAGTGGGGAGCATGGTGATGGTAGGTTGAGGGGTGAGTTTTTGGAGATAATGTATGGGAGCGAAATTTATGAGTTGTTCAAGAGATTGAAGTTCTGTTTTGATCCTGGTAATGTGTTCAATAGGAATAAGATTACTGATACTCCTGCAATGAATGTGTCGCTACGGTATGCGCCTGCTAATGAGGTGAGTATTGATCATTTCTATTTTAGGTACGACGAGGCTGGTGGCTTTTTAAGAGCGATTGAGCAGTGTAATGGTTCGGGAGATTGTAGAAAGGCATCGCAGTTTGGAGGAGTGATGTGTCCTAGCTTTAGGGCGACTGGGGATGAGAAGGATACTACTCGTGCAAGGGCGAATCTTTTGCGTGAAATGATTTCTTATCCTAGATCCTCTAAAATATTTGACAGTCCTGAGTTTAAAGAGGTTTTGGATTTATGTATCTCTTGCAAGGGGTGTAAATCTGAATGTCCTTCGAATGTTGATATGGCTAAATATAAAGCTGAGGTTCTTCAACAGATTTATGATGTTAAGGGAGCTCCGATTCGTTCGAAATTGATTTCAGAGATGCCTTTGATTCAAAGTATATTTTATCCTGTCCGTCCGATATATAACTTTTTTGCATCTTTTGCGCCATCTGCTTGGGCTATAAAATCTATTATGGGTTTTTCGCACAAGAGATCTATCCCTCTTCTTTCAAAAGTTCGGTTACGTGATTTTTTAAAGTCAGAAACTTTTCTCAAGGTGAATTCTAGTTTAAGTGATGATAAAGCTTTTTGGCTTTTTATCGATGAGTTTACTGACTTAAATGATGCAGAGATAGGGATTAAATTTGTCTTGTTGATGCACTCTCTTGGGTATAAAATCTTGGTTCCTCGTTCATGTGAAAGTGGGCGAACTGCATTGTCTAAAGGGTTTTTAAAAAAGGCAGCTGCTAAGGCTAATTATAATGTTGTCTCTTTAGCCGAAATTGTAACCGATAGTACTCCTTTAGTTGGATTAGAGCCCTCTTGTATTTTATCATTCAGGGATGAGTATCCTGCGCTTGTCAGTGATGAATTAGTTAGCAAGGCAAAACTGCTTGCTTCAAGATCTTTGTTATTTGATGAATTTATCATGAGGGAGTTTCGAGTTGGAAAAATTGATAGAGAATTGTTCACAGATAATCAAGCTTACATTAAATTGCATGGGCATTGTCATCAAAAGGCTTTAGCATCTGTAGCTGAATCGGCTTCGATGTTGCAAATTCCTAAAAATTATGTTGTTGAAACTTTGCCAACTGGTTGTTGCGGTATGGCTGGTGCCTTTGGCTATGAGAGAGATCATTACGAAATCTCAATGAAAATTGGCGAAGAGGTCCTATTTCCATCAATCAGAGATGATGTTAAAGTTGAGGAGAGAGCGAAGCTTGAATCGAAAGTTTTAAAACTTGTAGCAGCTCCTGGAACCTCATGTAGACAGCAGATCTTAGATGGCACTGGTATTAAAGCCATGCATCCAGTCGAAATCCTCTTTGATGCACTCAAATAACGTATTACGATGCACTGAAATAATGCATTTGAATAAAATAAAACTCCCGGCAATCACTAAAGCTGATTACCGGGAATTATTTCTGAGTAAAGATTGATTCTATTCTAAATCAATTACTTCTTAACTGTTTTTAAAGCAGAAGTTTTTGTCTCTTTATTCTCTTTCATCTTACCAGTGCAAGTTGAAGCATCGCATGATCCGTCGCACTCTTTGTTATCTTTTTTAGCGTCTTTGCACTCATGTTTTGCCTCTTTTTTATCTGTGCAGCATTGAGCATCTTTTTTTGCTTCAGCCTTTTTCTCAGAAGTTTTTTTGCTGTCTGGTTTTTCAGAAGTAATAATCTGTTTTTTTACTGGTGCTTGTGGAGTTTGAGCAAAACTGATTGCTGCAATAAGTATTAAAGAGATTAATGATAGTGTTGTTCTCATGTGTTATTGTTTTTTGATATTTGTTAATTTGTGTTTTATAGTGTAAAACTATATGTAAATATAACGATTTTATAGTTCAACGCTGTTAATAACATCAAATATTAGACCGAAGTTCAGTGCAGATGTAAAAAAAGATCTTGAAATTAATTGTTGTTAATGTCAAGATCTCTGGTTTTATTTTTTCATTACAGCTCCCATTCCACAGAATTTAGTGCATTTTCCACATTCAATGCATTTTGAATCATCTATTTTTGGAAGCCCGTATCCCTCTTGTGTAATTGCTCCAGTCGGGCAGACATTAAGCAGGGGACAGCGATGGTTTTGTGGACATCTGTATCCACTTATTGTTAGTGCCATTTCTGTTTATTAAATATGTACAAATCTTTATTTCTTAAGTAAAACTTTATCTATAGCCTCCTTAAATCCGCTTTTAGACATTGCTCCCATAGCCATTTGTGGGTTTTCTCCCATTGGAATAAATAGTAGTGAAGGGATGCTACGGATTCCAAATGCTGCAGCTAACTCTTGCTCCTCTTCTGTATTTACTTTATAGATGTAGATTTGATCTTTGTATTCATCTGCAAGCTCCTCTAGTATTGGAGCGATCATTTTACAAGGGCCACACCAAGAGGCATAAAAGTCAACAATTGCCGGTTTGTCGCCAAGGTATTTCCAATCTTGTGGGTTCTCTTCGTAGTTTGCAACTTTTGTAATAAACTCTTCTTTAGTTAGATGTGCTGTTTTCATATTTTTGATTTTTATTTTATTTCTTAATTTTTATGTGCAATAATTACAAATTGTGGATATTCTCGGTTGTTTTTAGAAATCGAAGAAAATATCTCTGATTTTACTATTTTAAATTCTTTTCTTTTTAATTCTTGATTTAAATCACTAAGATTAAATCCATTGTGTGCAACTTTTTCGGGATAGTGAAATGATCCATCCTCTTCAAGTAAATCACCTATAATTAACTCTCCACCAGGCCTAATTGTTTCGTAACATCTATCGATAAATCTATCAATATTATTTATATGATGTAAAGCCATGAAAATGATAATTTTATCTACCTGGTTTCCAATATAGTCATCGATTGTCCCTTCAATTACAGTGACATTCATTAAGTTTTGTTCGAACAGTTTCTCTTCTAGCACCATTAACATAGAGGGAGAGTTGTCGATCATTGTTAATTGATTTACTTGGTTGACGAAGTTCAACCCTATTAAACCTGTTCCACAACCGGCCTCTAAAATATCTAGTTCTTTATTGAATAAGCTATTTTTTTGGATGAACTGAACAAATTTATTAGCCATCTCAATCTTTTTGGGAGAATCCCAATTTTGCGCTTTATCTTTAAATTTGTCTTCTTCCATAATGTTTTGCTCAATTAATAACTGTTTAATAATTGCTAGATTTGTCTCTGAAGTGAACTCTACTTCAGCGGTATTTTCGAAACTATTCACTGTAACACCGTATACCCCAGGTATGTTCATTATTGCTTTTTGAGCAGGATTTGATAACGAACAGCAGTTTGATTTATTCAGCTTTATTGTTGCTTTCATCTTTGTTACTTTCAACCTCTTGTTTCTTGTTCTTTTTAAACATTCCAAAGACAAGTACTCCTAATATTACACCGTAAATGGTACTATTTGTTGGGTTAGAAGTAATAGGGCATGTTCCACTATTACACCCTACGAAGTACCAGTAGAGATAACCTCCAATTGCCCCAGCTATTGCTCCAATTATCTCTAATAAATATTTTTTCAAAATAGTCTTAATTGTTTCCATTGGAAAATTTTTACAAAGGTAAATATAATTTCCAATAAAACAAATTTCCAATGGAAAATATTACTTAAACAATAATTTTAGGAATTATGTAAAAAATTATGCTAAAAAATTAGGTTTATAAAATAAAGTAGTTTACATTTGTTGTAGAATTCAATTTATAAACATCATGAAAAAATTAGTTTTTATTTTCTTGTTTGCAATAGTTTCTATTACTGTTGCTCATGCACAAGTAGGTTCACTTGTGATTAAAATCGAAGGTTGCAGATCGGCAAATGGTAAAATTATGATAGCTGTTGGTGATTTTTCGAACCCGAAACTTATGAAACTTCGTACATTGGATGCATCTCAAAGTCTTATGTCTGTACAAATTGATAGTATTAATACTGGTAAACACAACCTTTATTTGTTTCACGATGAAAATGAGAATAATAAGCTTGATTTATCGGAAAATGGACTGCCTGCTGAGGGTTATGGCATTTTAAAAGGTGAGAGAATCTCTGGTTACAATCCTCTCTTCTGTGAGATTGAGGGAGGGAAAGTAAATGTGATTAATCTTGAAATGAAATATTTATTAAAAAAATAAAAATTTAATAAAATGGAAGACAAATTGATAAACGAAAAAGAGAGTCTGGAGATCATCTCGAATATGATTGCTACAACTCGAAAAAAGTTTGAAAGGGGTGGGGGTAGATATTTTTTAATTTGGGGATATAGTACTTTAGTTGTTTCATTGATTGTGTGGT
>JACCEE010187891.1_pt1 | contig 11645 bp, 10 predicted proteins | sample 7449931 | NCBI WGS metagenome assembly JACCEE01 (sample SAMN15323457, study PRJNA562643) | freshwater metagenome | isolation source: river surface water | place: USA:Blue River Watershed | collected 2017-08-19 | reverse complement strand
ACTTCATCGTCAGACAGGTCATCGACATCATAGTTTTCTTGCAGTGCGGTAAAGATTTCCTTACGTTCAGTCTGACCTGCTTTCAAACTGATGCCGACAAACACTTGGGCTTGCTCACTTTCGCTGGCGCGATAGTTAAATTCGGTAATGTTACGGCCTTGCAGGGCGCGGCAGAATTTTAAGAAAGAACCTTTTTCTTCGGGGATCGTCACAGCAAAAATGGCTTCACGATGTTCACCTAACTCTGTACGTTCAGCGATATAACGTAAACGGTCAAAGTTCATGTTGGCACCGCAGACAATCGAAACAATGTTTTTGTTTTCGATACCATGCTCCGCTACATACTTCTTGATGCCAGCCAATGCCATAGCACCTGACGGTTCAACGATGCTGCGGTTTTCATCAAAGGTATCCTTGATGGCTGCGCAGATTTCGTCGGTATTTACGGTTACGACATTCGGTTCGACAATTGGACCAGACTGGTCAGATTTTTGCAGTCGGATCACGTCAAATGGTTTTTCACCAATTTGTGCCACAGCAGTCCCGTCGGCGAATAAGCCTACTTGCGGTAAAATGACGCGTTCACCTGCCTCTAAAGCCGCTTTTAAGCAAGCAGACTCCTCATACTCCACTGGAATCACTTTGACGTGTGGCGCAACATCACCCAAATAAGCGGCAACACCCGCAATCAGACCCCCACCACCGACAGCGACAAAGACATATTCGACATCACGCCACTGACGTAATAGTTCGTTGGCAATGGTTCCTTGGCCCGCCATGACCAGTTCATCATCATAAGGTGGAATAAAAGTCAGACCTTCTTCTTGGGCGCGTTGAATTGCATATTTATTGGCGATATCAAAAGAATCACCATGCAGAACCACTTCACCCCCCAAACGTTTTACCGCTTGTACCTTAATGTCCGGGGTGGTCTTAGGCATCACGATAATGGCACGAATCCCCAGTTTTTGTCCTGAAAGGGCAACGCCTTGGGCATGGTTGCCCGCTGAAGCTGTAATCACGCCACGTTCGAGCTGAGATTTCGGTAACTGGCTGATACGGTTGTAAGCACCGCGCAGTTTGAAGGAAAAGACAGGTTGTAAGTCTTCGCGTTTAAAGCGAATGTTATTGTTTAGTTTTTCACTAATTCGTGGCGCCGCTTCGAGTGGGGTTTCGATTGCAACGTCATAGACGGTGGCTTGCAAAATTTGTCGAACCAAACGAGACAGCATGTTAATCTTCCATCTAACAGTTTAAAATAAGCATTTATTGTAACAAACCCCTTTGCATTTGCGCCGTTTAATTGGGCAAATATCCAAAATTAGTTGAGTGAATCCATGAGTCTATATGCAACCCAAGATGAGAAGAAACAAGCTGCTGCCAAAGCCGCTTTAAAACACTTGCCTAAAGGTGGCATTTTAGGCGTTGGTACTGGCAGTACGGTCAATTTTTTGATCGATTTGTTGCCTGAGTTACAACTTGAAGCTGCTGTGGCCAGTTCTGAAGCAACCGCTGAGCGTTTAAAAAAACTCGGGATTGAAGTGGTTGATATGAATCAGGTGGGGAGTCTAGATGCCTATGTTGATGGTGCGGATGAGATTGATCGTCACCTGCATATGATTAAAGGTGGAGGTGCAGCTTTAACTCGCGAAAAAATTGTGGCTTCAATTGCGAGAAAATTTGTCTGTATCGTTGATGATTCAAAATGGGTTGAGCAGTTGGGTCGTGAGTTTCCATTACCTGTTGAAGTGATTCCCATGGCACGTTCTGCTGTGGCGCGTAAGCTGGTGACGTTAGGCGGTGATCCAGTCTATCGTGAAGGCGTGGTGACGGATAACAGTAATGTGATTCTAGATGTCTACAACCTGAATATTCTGAACGCAATTGAGCTGGAAAAAACCATTAATAATATTCCGGGTGTGGTCACCAATGGTATTTTCGCCTTAAACAAGGCGGATATTGCCATCGTTGCTACGAATAATGGTATTGAAGAGCGTAGTGCAATTTAATGCTGATCAGGCCGTTCGGTTTGCTGAGCTGCCTGAAATTAAGATTGTTCGGCATGCAAGGGCGGTACGTCTGCGCTTGCGTGTCGAGCCTAATAGTATTCGTTTGACTGTTCCACTACGTTGTTCGCAAAAACAGATTCAGCATTTTTTGGGTCAATCGGAACAATGGTTGTTGGATACCTGGCAACAGCAACAAAAACAGCAAGTCAGTACACTTCCTACAAAGCTTTCACTATTTAATCTCGATCAATCCATTCAAGTGACTTATCAAAGCCTTGACTGTCCCTTTATTTTTCATATAGCCCAGGAGCATTTGTGGGTCAGTGATCAGCAGCCAGAGCAGCATTTAAAAGCGTTTGTTCTGTCTTATGCCAAAGAACATTTACCTGACTATTTGCAACAGTTGAGTCGAGCATGTGACTTACCATTTGCAAAATGCACGATTCGCCAACCCAAAACCCGTTGGGGCAGTTGTTCAGCCAAGCATGACATCATGCTACACGCGGGATTGGTGCTTTTTCCACCTGAAATTGTGCGCTACGTTGCTGTACATGAGTTGGCACATACCCGACATTTTGATCATAGTGCGAAATTTTGGGCGAAGGTTTATCAACATGATGCAAATTTTCAGCAGCATCGTTATCAGTTAAAAAACAGTGCATTACCTTATTGGTGGCATGCTGTAAAATAGTTGTGATCTAAATATAAAAACAATCAGATAAAAGATGGTCTATAAAATAAAGACACTTTAATTTGAATATCGTTTGCTTCATTATTACCCGCATTATTTTTTTATTCCATTTATCTCCTGACACATTTTAAGGTTTTAGTACGCCTTTCATTTGGCGTTTCTTGGTATGGTTATGTGATTTTAACCAGCGGGATGCTGGCATGGTTATTCTTGAGTTGGATGGGAATTGCCTGGGTTAAAAATCTACATTTAGCGAAAGTGCTTCCCATCATTGGAACTGTTTTGGCGAGTATCGGATTAAGTCCTTTTATCTGGGGCTTTGATCTGATTATTTTGTTTGCCTTGCCGGCATTTATTTTTGCGCTTTATCTCTGTCGATGGCATTGACAACCAGTATACTGAAAATCCATTTTGCGTTGCAGGGTTAAGTGATTCATAAATAATAAAACTCAACTAAAACAGTTCAGAAAGTCCGAACTTCCTGTCATACTAGGATGTTATTTTATAGATACTTTTAAGTTGAGGTTCTAAACGTGATTACTGTCGGAATTGTAGGTGGAACAGGTTATACAGGCGTTGAATTATTGCGTCTTTTATTACGTCATCCGCAGGTTCAAGTCAGTGTTTTAACCTCACGTACTGAAGCGGGTCGCCGAGTAGATGATATGTTCCCAAGTCTGCGTGGTCATACCGATTTACAATATTCCGATCTAGATGTTGAAGCACTCAAGGCCTGTGATGTGGTGTTTTTCGCAACGCCACATGGTGTTGCCATGCAGCATGCACGTGAACTGGTGGCTGCCAATACTAAAGTTATCGATTTGGCGGCGGATTTCCGTTTGCAGGATTTGGCGCAATTTGAAAAATGGTATGGCATGCAGCACGCTTGTCCAGAAATTCTACAAGATTCTGTTTACGGTTTGTCTGAATTAAACCGTGAAAAAATTAAACAGGCTAACGTGATTGGTAATCCAGGCTGCTATCCAACGACGGTTCAATTAGGTTTGGCACCGTTATTAAAAGCGGATACAGCACTGATTCAACCTGAAAGCATTATTATTGATGCTAAATCAGGGGTGTCAGGTGCGGGCCGCAAAGCGAGCCTTGGCATGATCTATAGTGAAAATGCCGATAACTTTAAAGCCTATGGTGTTGCGGGGCATCGCCATCATCCAGAAATTGTAGAAGCGCTGGAAAATATTTCAGGCCAGAAAGGTGTATTTGATCACATTCTGTTTGTACCCCATTTGGTACCAATGATCCGTGGCATGCTGAGCACGATTTATGTAAGCTTGACGGATGTAGGTGAGCAAACAGATTTACAAAGCCTCTATGAAAGTTTCTATGCAAACGAGCAGTTTGTCGATGTGATGCCAGCGAATAGCTCGCCAGAAACCCGTTCAGTTCGCGGTGCAAACCACTTGCGTATTGCCTTGTATAAGCCACAACCGAATAAATTGGTGATTCTGGCTGCACAGGATAACCTGGTAAAAGGTGCTGCTGGTCAAGCTGTCCAAAATATGAACCTGATATTCGGTTTTGCTGAAGATGCTGGTTTAAACGGCATTGGCCTATTACCATAAAAAACGCTTTAACGCTTCACACACATTTAAATTTGGATTTAAATGTGTGTTTTGCAATGATCAAGAACCGAGATGACGATGCATAACAGTCCATTAGAAGAGAATACGTCACAACAACGAGCACCTAAACAACCTTTTTTGCAGACTAATTTGCCTTTAATTATTGGTGCTGTGATTTTGGGAGCGGGTAGCTTGGGACTAGGTTATTCGGTGGGGCATCGTCAAGGGTTAACGGTTGTTGGCTATGACGCGGATGCAGAACAGTTGGTTGAAGTGGTGCAAAAGCAAAAAGAAACGCTGAATCAGCTCAACAAAAGCCTGAATATTGCGGTCCAGGAACGTGACATGGCTGTGAGCAATGCCAATAACTTAACTGAAGCACTGACCCAAGCCCGTAATGATAAAGCTCAAATGCAAGGGTTGAATGTATTATATCGGGAAACCTTGCGTCAGCGTGGTGGTTTGAGCCTTAGCGTACAGAATCTGGTTATTAAGCCTTTGCCAGAGGAAGCATATGAATATCAACTGGATTTGGCTCAGATCAGTCCAGCACGCCGTCGTGCTGGGGGAACCGTTGAGTTGCGTTTGATTCGTGAAACTGAAGTTTTGGTGGTTCCGATGCAGGATAGCCAGTTTAACTTTGATGAGTTTGAACGTTTAACCGGGCGCTGGACCATGCCTAAAGGCTTTATTCCTCAATTTATTGAAGTGCGTTTAAATGGCGGAACGCAACCTGTAATTAAGCGTTACAGCTGGCAACGTGGTAAGCCTGTTGAAAATTCTTCCGCATTTGTCGCTGAGATTCCTCAAGCCGAAGCAAATGCTCAGTAAATAGTGAAAGTCCATTTTATGCGAACATACAAGCGTCCTATCAGTTTAGGTGAAATCAAAACGTCCTTTCAGCAATCGGGATATACCGATTGGCACTTACAACCTCGCTTAGCTGACGTACCGCATGAGCATGAAGAAGGTGATCTTGCGGTGCAGACTGCACCACCGCAATTAAAGCGACCCCCACTGTATGTGGTGGTGTTGATGAATGACGATTACACCCCCATGGATTTTGTAATTGAAATTTTACAACAATATTTTGCAATGAATCTTGACCAGGCAACTCAAGTAATGTTAACAGTACATTATGAAGGAAAAGGGATTGCGGGTGTTTATCCACGGGACATTGCGGAGACGAAAGCAAACCAAGTCAATAATTATGCTCGAGCACAAGGACATCCGTTGTTATGCCAAATTGAGCCAAAAGAATAAAGGGGGTTGCGCATGCTTAGTCGTCAATTAGAAGTATCCTTACGTTTGGCTGTGAGTATGGCTCGACAAAAAAGGCATGAGTTTTTAACAGTCGAACATTTACTGTTGGCCTTACTTGATAATGATTCTGCTGTGAATGCCTTAAAGGCATGCGGCGCAGATGTTGTAGTTTTACGTAAAGAATTAGAAGAATATGTAGAGCAACATACACCGAAGCTGGGCGAAAATAATGATCAAGCCCCTCATCCAACAGAAAGTTTTGATCGTATTTTGCAGCGGGCCATCTTTCATGTGCAATCCAGTGGTAGTGACCGTACAGTAGAAGGTGCTGACATTCTGGTGGCCATGTATTCGGAGCGTGATTCTTTTGCGGTCTATCTATTAAAACGTCATCAGATTAACCGGTTGACACTGACGCAATATCTTTCTCATGGTACACGTAAAGATGAAGTCCAAGTAGAGGAAGAGTCTGAAGATATTGAAGGTGAAACCAGTAGTTCTAACAATGCAGGTCCACTAGAGCTCTATACAGTTAATCTGAATGCTGAAGCACAAAAAGGCAAAACAGATCCACTGATTGGCCGTGATAAAGAAATCGAGCGTGCAGCGCAGATTCTCTGTCGTCGCCGGAAAAATAACCCGTTATTGGTGGGTGATCCTGGTGTGGGTAAAACCTCGATTGCGGAAGGTCTGGCTTGGCTGATTGTGAATGGTAAAGCACCTAAGCCGCTTAGCCATGCAGAAATCTACAGTCTGGATATTGGTGCACTGGTGGCGGGAACCAAGTACCGTGGTGATTTCGAAAAACGTCTGAAACAATTGCTGAATGCGTTGAAGAAAAAGCCTGATGCTGTACTGTTTATTGATGAGATTCATATGATTATTGGTGCTGGTTCCAGTATGGGCAGCACGATGGATGCATCAAATCTAATCAAGCCAGCATTGGCCAATGGAACATTGCGTTGTATCGGATCAACGACCTTTCAGGAATATCGTCAGGTTTTTGAAAAAGATCACGCGCTTTCCCGTCGTTTTCAGAAAATTGATGTCAATGAGCCAAGTATTCAGGAAACCATTGATATTTTGCGTGGCTTAAAAAGCAAGTTCGAAGATTTCCATCATGTTGAATATGATGATAAAGCTTTGGTATCGGCTGCTGAATTGTCTGCAAAATATATTAATGACCGTTTCTTGCCAGACAAAGCCATTGATGTGATTGATGAAGCGGGTGCACAGCGCCGTCTGAAAGCCGAAAATGATGGTTCTCTCATCACTGTTGAGAATATTGAAGATATCGTGGCAAAAATTGCCCGGATTCCACCAAAGACGGTTTCTACAGATGACAAGAGTGTTCTGGAAAACTTGGAGCGTGACCTGAAACGTGTGGTCTTCGGTCAGGATGAAGCGATTATTGCACTGGCATCTGCAATTAAATTGGCACGTGCAGGCTTGAAGTCACCAGATAAACCTGTGGGTAGTTTTGTCTTCGCAGGCCCAACTGGTGTAGGTAAAACAGAAGTCACTAAACAGCTGGCGAAAATGTTAGGCGTGGAATTAGTCCGTTTCGATATGTCTGAATATATGGAACGCCATGCGGTCTCACGTCTGATTGGTGCACCTCCAGGTTATGTAGGTTATGACCAAGGTGGCTTGCTTACTGATGCGATCCATAAAAATCCGCATTGTGTACTATTGTTGGATGAGATAGAGAAAGCACATCCTGATGTCTTTAACTTGTTACTACAAGTGATGGATCACGGTTCATTGACAGATAACAATGGTCGTAAATCAGATTTCCGTAATGTGATCATTGTGCTTACCACCAATATCGGTGCCGAAAGTATTTCACGAACCAGTATTGGTTTTATGGAGCAGGACAATAGCAATGACAATCAGGAAGCGATGAAAAAGGCGTTCTCGCCAGAATTCCGTAATCGTCTGGATGGTGTCATTCAATTTAAAGCTTTGCCAACGACTGTAATCGAATCTGTTGTAGATAAGTTCTTGACTGAGTTGCAAGCACAATTGGATGATAAAAAAGTTATTCTGGAAGTCGATCAGAGCGCACGTGAATGGATGGCGGAAAATGGTTATGACCGTTTAATGGGTGCCCGTCCAATGCAGCGCCTGATTCAGGAACACTTGAAGAAACCACTTGCTGAAATGATCCTGTTTGGTGAGTTGGCTGATCATGGTGGGAATGTTGCGGTTTCCGTGAAAAAAGAAAATGGTAAAGCAGTTGGTTTGAAGCTCGAAGTTTTTGAAGACCAGACTGCTGAACCTGCCTAGTTTTTAGTGATTTTATTGTGAATAACCCGTGTCATTGTGACACGGGTTATTTTTTGCAAGGAGGGATGGATTTTTCTTTGGGTAAAATAGTACCGACATTTTTGCTGTTTGGATGTATAGCTGTCGCGGAAATTTTAGGTTGTTATTTTCTTTACTTGATTTTAAAGCAAGGGAAATCTGTGTGTTATGGATGCCTGCGATCTTGAGTTTGGCGATATTTGTCTGGCTATTAACACTACATCCCGACGCTTCTGGGCGGATTTATGCTGCTTATGAGGCATTTATATTTTTACGGCTTTGCTTTGGTTGCATTTTTTTGATCAGGTGGCACTCACACGCTGGGATTTGTTGGGAAGATTGGTCGCGTTGGTTGGTGCGAGCCTGATGATCTTGCAACCACATGGTTTGATACGTTAGGCCTAACCAGTATTCCTTTATCACTTATAGTTAAAATTTACATTCACTATTTTTCATTTCAAATGTGTAGACTTCTTTCTCTGAGCTTAAAGTCATGTGTAGTTGATAAGGGTTAACCTTTTGAAATTCATGTTCGAAAAAATGATGGCAATTATTGACCATCGCTTTTTGCAGTAGATGCTTGACTTGATGGTTCCCTATATCCGCCACAAACTGTTCAAAATCAGGGGTAATAATCAGGCCACGTACTTCAATATGATCAGTATAGAGCTGAACCTGTTCTAGAACGGTGTTCTGGTCGACTTGATAGGGGAATGTACGTGAATCCTCATCACTTAACACATCAAGTATTTCAGCTAGTGCTTGTGGATTCTGAATTTTGTATTGAGCATCCAAGATATGCTGTTCGACCAAATAATGGTCGAGTTCAGTCGGTTGTGCATTTGCAGTTAGGCTACAAAGTACTGTGGAGCAGACTAAAACAATTGTCTTTAAGTGCATTTTATTCAAGCCACATATTCACATTTTCGTATCATTATAGGATATGCTAGGCAAAAAAAAGCACCCGAAGGTGCTTTATATACAAAAAGCTACTTAGTCTTTTTTCAGGTTTTCATTGAGCAAGAATTCCATCAATGCTTTTTGTGCATGCAGACGGTTTTCCGCCTCATCCCAAACCACAGAGTTCTTGTGGTCGAGCATGTTTTCTGAAATTTCTTCACCGCGGTGTGCTGGAAGGCAGTGCATGAATAAACAGTCTGGGTGTGCCAATTCCATCAGTTTTTCATTGACCTGGTAATTGGCAAAGGCTTTTTCACGGATCTTTTGTTCTTCCTCTTGACCCATGCTGGCCCACACGTCGGTCACGATGAGGTCAGCATTGACTGCAGCGTCTTCAGCTGAGTCTACGAGTTCAACACAGTGGGCAAATTCGGTTAGGAATCTTTCTTCTGGCTCATAACCTTTTGGTGCTGCAATTTTGAGTTTAAAGCCCCACATATGTGCCGCTTCGATATAGGAATTACACATATTGTTGCCATCACCAATCCAGGCAACCGTTTTGCCTTGAATCGAACCACGATGTTCCTGGAAAGTCTGCATATCCGCAAGCAGCTGGCAGGGATGGTGATCATCAGTCAACGCATTAATCACTGGAACTGTTGAGTAAGATGCAAAACGTTCAACGATGTCATGACCAAAAGTCCGGATCATCACAATATCCAGCATGCTGGAAATAACGCGTGCAGAATCTTCAATCGGTTCACCGCGGCCTAATTGAGTGTCACGTGGCGAAAGGAAAATGGCGCTACCACCAAACTGGCACATCCCCGCTTCGAAGGAAATACGGGTACGTGTACTCGATTTCTCAAAAATCATTCCCAATACTTTACCGACAAAAGGTTGATAAACCGTATTGTCATGTTGCATGCGTTTAAGTTCGTGCGCACGTTCTAAAATGCGGTTGAGTTCTAAGCTAGATAAGTCACGTAAAGTAAGAAAATGCCGTAGAGCCATGGTTACTCCACAATAATTGCCGAGTGAAACAACAATTAGTTGCTGGTTAATTGGATAGAAAAGAGAATCGAGTAATATACTATAAGCGCGAGAAAATGCAAAAAAACTAGGCCTTCTGATGGCCTTTTAGGAAAAGATCAACGCAATAAGTGAGGTAATTGATCACTTCCTGATCATCGAACGGTACTTCAATCGCCATAATAATGCACCATTCATAATTACGCAGAATGCTGAAAAACATCATCGCGGAATATAACGGATTGGGGCAGTCTAATTGTCCTTGTTCGTGTGCTTTACTTAATGCAGTGGCAATGGTGTGCTGAATATATTGAGGACCTTTTTGATGCAGGTAGAGTGCGAGGTTGGGGTTGCGTTGTGACTGTTCAATCACTAGACGCATAAAAGCCATATTCTGGGGTTGGCGAATATGCTGGTAGAAGCTGATTAAGGTGTTGATCAGGTATCTGCGCAGGTCGATATTTTTGCCATCAAATGGAATACAGATGTCCTGAAAGAACAGCTCACGTCGATAATCGCAAATGGCAGTAAATAGGCCATCTTTGTTGCCAAAATATTTATAGATCGAGGTCTTGGAGCCCCCTGCATGTTGCACGATATCGTCTAGGGAGACAGCATCATAACCATTTTGTAGAAAAAGCTCAGTGGCGCTCAGCAATAAAGCCAGCCGTCGTTCGATGCCGCGACGCGTCTGGGGTTGCTGGCAATCGTGAGGATCGGAAGGAGCGGCGGGTTCGTGCATAGACAGACGGCTAAATGAAGCAGAATAATTAAAAATATGGAGCCGATTATAACCAATTCAATGCTAAATAGCTGTAAGCCTGCGCTCGGAGCGGTTTATTGTTACGTTAAAAATTGATCCATGGAAATACAATGATTGAAGCTTGTTTTGAAGCATTGCTAAAACATATGGTGGATACGTCTTTACTTGATCTTTGTTTGAGATGAAGAAATTATGCAACGTGATGAAAACTGTTTGGTTGATCAGGCTTTTGCTGTTTCACTATCTCGGTTTACGGCTGCATCGATGAAATTATTGATTCTGATTTGACGGCTCGAGAAAGAGCTAAAATTCAACCTGTTTTTGAGGTGACAACTCATCTGTCTTAGCAGAAATAAAAAACAGAGATTTTACTCTGTTTTTATTTCTGGCGGTGTTAGCGTCTAGTTTTTACTTCAAGCAATACAGGGTCTTCGTTGAGATAGCCAGTTTCTTCAGGAAATGCTAAATATTGTGTGGTGAGCACTACTTTGTTTTGCTGGGGAATATAAAAAGCCTGTTTGACTTTTAATTCGGGTTTATAGCTGATCGCTTGCTGTAATTGACTGCCAAACCAGACTGAAGCGACCTGATATTGATAATGATATTGTTGAACTTTGATATTGGGGTCAACCCAGATAGCAGGTACTGTTCTTTGTTGCTGTTTATTAATAATAATTTTAAAAATTTTTGGGGTAATACGCTGTATCGGTTGTAAACGACGCCTAATCTTGTTCAGTTCAGGCTCAAGGACTTTGTACTGCTGATCATAATCAATCAGACCTGTACGTTTGTTGACGTATAGAGAATTCACCTGTGTGAGTTTCGGATAGCGCAGATGTTTGGAGAACTGATAATAATACAGTTGTGGCAAGCGACCGCGACCATCTTCGAAATGACGGAGTAAATAGAGTTTTTGATCTTTGGCTTCGTAACCTAAAAATTCAATATGTTGTCCGCCACCAACCGTTGCCAGGCTGTTCATGGAGATGAAGAGGAAAGCTGGGCCGATGAATAAGGATGTATAGCGCATTTTTAAAACCTCTTAAGGTTGTCATGCTTTATACATCGCACATTCACCGTGATAAAGAAAGCAGGTT
>JACCEE011794411.1_pt1 | contig 11646 bp, 6 predicted proteins | sample 7449931 | NCBI WGS metagenome assembly JACCEE01 (sample SAMN15323457, study PRJNA562643) | freshwater metagenome | isolation source: river surface water | place: USA:Blue River Watershed | collected 2017-08-19 | reverse complement strand
CTTTATCCGGTGGTCCTTTTAAAGCTTTTTTAGCCGCATTACAGCGCATTCAAAACCATTTTGAACCAGATGCCTCGCCTATTCGTACTGCATTAGTGACCGCGCGTGCAGCACCGGCGCATGAACGTGTGGTGAGAACGTTGCGTTCATGGGGGATTCGTATTGACGAAGCGTTATTTTTAGGTGGCTTACCCAAAGGCGCGTTTTTAGCGGCGTTTGGCGCGGATATTTTTTTTGATGACCAACAAGGGCATTGTCAATCTGCACAAACTTATCAGATCACCACAGCACATGTTCCGCATGGCATTGCCAATCAGAAAAAAATTGAGCGTTAATTTGCGCTAAGTAATCTTTTCTTGTCTTGTTCCAACGTACGGGTTAGTTTACCATGCGTGATAGCTTATTGATTTTGTGCATAGATTTATTTTTTACACAGAAAATACGCACATATTATGTTATATTTCAAAGTGCCGTTTTTTTAAAATTATGCACAACACACCCCATTTTTACTCTACCTAATAAAAACCATACATATCAATGCCGTTAAAAACCCCCGTGATTGCCAAGTTTTCCCCCACAATTGACCCTTACCAACAACGCGAAGCCTGCAAATACGAACAGCCTATTGCCAGCCGTGAATTAATTTTGCAGCTTATTGAACAAGTTGGACAACCTTTGTCGCGTAAGCAAATTGCCGAACAATTAGGGTTACACACAGATAATGATTTAGAAGCTTTGCGCCGTCGTTTACGCGCGATGGAACGCGATGGACAACTGTTATTTAATCGTAAGCAACAGTATTGTTTGGTTAATAATCAAGATTTAATCGCAGGACGGGTGTTAGGACATGCCGATGGTTTTGGGTTTTTACGTCCTGATGACGGTAGTGCAGACTTATTTCTATCGGCACGCGAAATGCGGGTTTTGCTAGATAATGATCGCGCGTTAGTCAGAATTGCTGGACTCGATAGAAAAGGTCGCAGGGAAGCAGCGGTGGTAGAGGTTTTAGAACACAATACTCAGCAAGTGGTTGGACGCTTGTTGTGTGAAAAAGGTTTTTATTTTGTGGTGGCGGCGAATAAAAAAATTGCACAAGATATTTTGATCCCCAAAGAAGGGCTGGGCAAGGCCAAAAAAGGGCAAATTGTGGTGGTAAAAATTATGCAGCAGCCCAGCCAGCATCACCAGCCTATTGGGGAAGTGGTGGAGATTTTGGGTAAACATTTAGCACCGGGCATGGAAATTGAAGTAGCGATTCGTACCCATGATTTACCGCATCAATGGCCGGAAAAATTACTCTCAGAAATCAAGCATTTAAAATCGGAAGTGCCAGAATCGGCAAAACAAGGGCGGGTTGATTTACGCGATACGCCGTTGGTGACGATTGATGGTGAAGATGCGCGTGATTTTGATGACGCGGTGTTTTGCAAAAAAACCCAAAAGGGTTGGAAACTGCTGGTTGCTATCGCGGATGTTGCCCATTATGTGCAACCGAATACTGCTTTGGATGATGAGGCGAAAAACCGGAGTACTTCGGTGTATTTTCCGGAACAAGTGATTCCAATGTTGCCGGAAATTTTGTCCAACGGTTTATGCTCTTTAAATCCACAGGTTGACCGCTTGTGCATGGTGTGTGAACTGTTGATTGATGCTGAGGGAAAAATAATCCGCTCGCAATTTTATGAGGCGGTGATGCGTTCACATGCGCGGTTAACGTATACCGAAGTTGCGAGTATGTTGGTGGATAATAATCAAGCGTTAAAGAAAAAGTATCAACCGTTGCTGCCATATTTAGAAGAACTTTACGCACTGTATCAAGTAATGCGTGTAAGTCGCGAACAACGTGGGGCGATGGATTTTGAAACCCAAGAAACTAAGATTATTTTTGGTGCAGAACGTAAGATTGAGCAAATTGTGCCGTTGCAACGCAATGATGCGCATAAATTAATTGAAGAATTTATGATCAGTGCCAACATTGCCGCAGCACGGTTTTTAACCCGCAAAAAAATTCCGCGTTTGTTGCGCATTCACGAAGGACCCGGCACGGAAAAATTGTTAGGGTTACGGACGTTTTTGAGTGAACTGGGTTTACAACTCGGTGGTGGCGAAGACCCTACGCCTTTGGATTTTATGCAGGTCATTCGTGCCAGTGAAGGCAGAGCCGATGCACATTTAATTCATACGGTTTTGCTGCGTTCTATGTCACAAGCGGTGTACAGCCCCGAAACTAAAGGGCATTTTGGTCTGGCACTAGACGCTTATACACATTTTACTTCGCCGATTCGTCGTTATCCTGATTTATTGGTGCATCGGGCGATTAAGCATTGTTTGAGCGGTAAAAGTATCGCAAGCTTTTTGTATGGTTTTCCTGAGATGGTGCTATTGGGTGAACATTGTTCCGCTAATGAACGCCGAGCCGACGAAGCGACTCGTGATGTAGTGAGTTGGTTAAAATGTGAATATATGATGGATAAACTGGGGGAAGAATTTACTGGGGTGATTTCCTCAGTGACCAGTTTTGGTTTTTTTGTTGAATTATCAACAATTTATGTCGAAGGTTTGGTACATATTTCTAATTTACCCCACGATTATTTTCATTTTGATGCCATCAGTCGGCAATTAAAAGGGGAGCGCAGTGGCTTGTGTTATCAGCTAGGTGACAGCGTACAGGTTAAAGTGGCGCAGGTGGATTTAGATGAAAAGAAAATTGATTTTGCCTTAGTGCAGCCTGTTAAACAACTTGTAGTGGCGCGTAAACCTGTGAAAAAAACGCGGAAAAAATGAATTTACATAAATTATTTGGACTTCATGCCGTACAAGCGGCGATTGAGCATTCGGCGGGGAAAATCCACCACGTTTGGCTGGATAGTACACGGCATGATGCACGCTTGACTGCACTGGTGGCGGATTTACAAGCATTAGGTGTTGTGTTGGAAACGGTGGACAAAAGACGTCTTGACCGTCTGGCTGAGGGTAAAGCCCATCAAGGTGTGGTGGCGCAAGTTGAATTGCCTAAAGTTTATACAGAGCATGATTTAAAACAGCGGATTGAAAATTTAACTGAAATGCCGTTTTTTTTGGTGTTGGATCATGTTCAAGACCCACATAATTTAGGTGCGTGTTTGCGTACTGCCGATGCCGCCAAGGTACATGGTGTTATTGTGACTAAAGATAATGCCAGCACTTTGACACCTACAGTATGTAAAGTGGCGTGTGGAGCGGCAGAAACCGTACCGTTGTATCAGGTGACGAATTTAGCGCGGACATTACGTTGGATGAAGCAGCAGAATATATGGATAATAGGTTCTACAGGGCAAGCCCAGCAGACTATTTTTGCAACGGATTTAAACATTCCCCTCGCTTTAGTGATGGGGGCGGAAGATGTCGGTATGCGACATTTAACCCAGCAGCACTGCGATATGTTAGTAAAAATTCCGATGTATGGACAAGTTGAAAGTTTAAATGTATCAGTTGCGGCTGCAATTATGATTTATGAAGTATTACGCCAACAGAGAGTTTAATTATGGGTGTTTTAGATCAAGTAAAAAATGATGCAAATTATAAACAATCGCCTGAGTTAACTGAACAGCAAAAGCTAGAGTCGGTTTATCAAACGCAACTTTTGCCAAAGATGCAGAAAACATTTTTGTTTTTTAAAGAAATTGTTGAGCATCTAAACTATTTAGAAAAAGCGATTGAGATTGAAGAATATAGCCACGATTACCCGCAAATGGGGGTTTTAAAGCAGGTAAATTATAAAATTAATACCGATGGTTATAGTGGACTGGCGGATTTTAATCGGATTATGCAGATTAATGTAACGTTTGTGTGTCAAGGGGAGGGCGATTTTATTTATGGATTAGAAGGAAAGTCTCGCGTTGAACAAGAAGTATCATTATTGCATTCACGCAATATTCCTTTTACTTGGCATCAATATGTGAGTGCGAAAGGTATTGAGGCGGCAACATTTACCATTACCCGCAAAATTCCGGTGCGTTTTAGATTTGAAGTGGATTATCCACAGTCAAAAATAAACTTGTTAATTACGAACCATGAAAATTTTGGCACATACAGTAAATCTTTTGAACCGAGCGCAATTAATGAATTATTGTTAGACGAAGTGATTCGTTTTATCCTGCGTCAGGATGGGGATTTTGTGCGCCTTGACATTATCAGCCAAGATAAATTAAGGATTCAGAAAAAGGCTGAAGAAGAGCAGTTACAACGGGCTAAGTGGCTCGAAGACATAAAAGTTGAGGAAGCAAAAAAAGAAAGCCAGGCGGGTGGGGAAAGTATGTTTTTTAGCCGCATCAAATCTTTTGCCGGTCGTGGTAAAAAATAGGTTTTAAATCAACGGGATATATTCTATAGGCAATGACCATGTTGAGTGTGTTGATGCAAATTTGCGCGAATAAATAAATTTTTTGTTAACACAAACGTAATACTACTATATAAAAATAAACTTAACTTAAGGACTTAAAATGACAATACAAACAAAATTAGATACTCAGACACAAGTTTTAAAAATTAAAATCACCGGACGGTTTGATTTTAGTGTACATCAAGACTTTCGCCTTGCTACGCAGCAGGCCAGTAACGGTGTTAACGGCATTGTGGTTGATATGAGCGAGACTGATTACGTTGATAGTTCAGCGTTAGGAATGCTGCTGGTGTTACGCGATAAGGTCGGTGAAAACAAAGAGGCAATCAGTATTACACAAGCTAAACCTGAGGTAAGAAAAATTTTAGATATTGCGAATTTTGATAAATTATTTACCTTGAGTTAATTTGTTCCCGCAAAAGTCTAACCTGACCTGTGATTGCTCATCAGGTCAGGGAATAAGTTAAATTATCGCGCGGGCGCGGATGTGTGTGAGTGATTCATCAATTAATAATTGTCCGTTGTGATAGACAGGTCGTAATAGATTATCAGCACCGTTAAGGCTATTAAGCGCAATAGTTTGTAATTGTCCGGCAGCATTGCGGATTAAGGCAAGCCGCCCACGTTTAGATTGTTTGCCCGGGTCTGTAATCGGGTCTTTATATACCGCTTGCCATTGCCCATTAATTTGCACGGCTGACGCTTTCATAGCAAACTTTAAAGTGTCTCGATCCAGTTTTTGTAATAAGCCGGCTCCCATGCCAAAAGCAAGATTATCAGCACTGTACCCGGCGTGTTTTAAAGCCTGTAGAATTTGTGTAATGCTGGTGATGGTAACGCCATCGCCTTGGATCACGCGCAGATAAGCAGGCAGTAATTTATAGCCTTTAGAATTGACCACACAGCCAAACAAGCTGTCCAGTTTTTGCATGGTTTGCAACACAATTTCGACCGGATTACCGCTATCTGGGCGAATCACGAGCCGACCTTGTGAATTTTGTAACGTCGTTTTAAATTCATTTCCCCACATGTCTAACGCTTGCCAGAGATTATAAGAATCACTGACTACGGCGACCGTTTTGTCTTTGCCTAAAAATTGCGTCAGCATATTACGATAAGCTTGTTGTTCTAACTCACGTCCCCACGCAGTAATGGTGGAATGTTCAGCGGCGGGAATGGAAAAAGCCGGCATATTCGGTTCCTTGTAATAACGTTTAGCGGCCAAAACTGCGGCTAAGGTGTCTGTGCCTTTAAAATTAACCAAATGTGCCAGCCCTGAAATGGCGGCTGATTCTTGTGACGATACGCCGCGCGCGCCAAAATCATGCAGTTTAAAATCTAAGCCGCTTAAATCATCCGCCGTTTCGCGTAAATAATGCGCAATAACTTTTTTGCACTGATAAGAACGGGTGGCAACTGTTGTGCCATACCAACAAGCGCGTAGTAACATGGTTTCTAAATAACTGGTTAACCAAAAACAGCGTGGGTCGGTGTTAATCACTTGCGCCATGATTTGACCGGGTTCAATAACCATGCCTTCGGGAATCGCTTCAATGTGTAGGGGTAAAAAGCCACTGTGTGCCTGCACAATATGTTCCCAACCCGCGCGATTAAACGGTACGCCATGTGGCACTAAAATGTCTTCGGCTTCGCTAATCATCGCCGCAGTAATCGGTTGTAACAAATAGCTTTTAAGGAACATTTGTAAACCGAAAAAGACAATTTGTGGATAATCGCCGCCGCGTGATTCGATATAGGAAGACACAAACTGTGTGTCTTGTGGGTATTGTAAATAATGCGATGATTTGTACGAATCGGTGTTTAAAATCAGGTTATCAAAAATCGGGTTCATCTGCAAATCCTCCAAAAAGGTTAAAAACTTGGTAGTTCTAAAATACGAGTGATACTTATTAGTTCAATAAAATCATAATGTTATATTTTTAGTGGCATAAATTTTGTTTGCTGGATTTGAGTGCTGTTCATAATGTAACATGTTGATTTTAAATATATATTTTAATAATGAATTAAAAAATGGTAGGTATTTACTAATAAAATGGTTAAAATGGAGGAGCATCTTTTTTACTAACAGGCTGATAAATAAAACTTTTTTAGAGTCACTCGTATTTTAGGACTACCAAAACAATAACTCGTATAACGCCTTGATAAACTTAGGTTAAAACAGTCTGATTAATGACTCAAAATAAAAAGCTAAGTGCAACACAATAACAATAATTTAAAACTCCTCAACAATCAAACTGTGCTAAGGTGATTTACGTTGATACTAGTTAAAAAATTACTATTTCACTCAACGTGACTACTTTACTTGCTGGTGTATGCGTTATGAAAACATCACTAAAAATTTTGCCCTATTTTATGATATTAAGCTGCGCTTCCGCCTCCGCCGAAATCATAACTGACGGTAGCATGGGCGCAGCAAAAAATTTAGCTGGAAATCAATTTCAGATTCCACAATATTTAGGTACAACAGTTGGCAATAATCTGTTCCACAGTTTTAGTCAATTTAACCTTTATCAAGGCGATAGTGCGACCTTTAGTGGTGCTGATAACATAAAAAATGTCATTAGCCGCGTTACGGGTGGCAATATATCTATTATCAATGGTCTACTGCGCTCTAGTATCGGCAACGCCAATTTTTATTTTATTAATCCGGCTGGCGTGACTTTCGGAGCGGAGGCACAGGTTGATGTTCCCAGTGCTTTTCATGTCAGTAGTGCAGATTATTTACGTTTTACTAACGGTGAACAGTTCAGTAGTAACTTGTCATCTGCAAGTGCGTTAAGTGTTGCTGAACCAAGCGGGTTTGGCTTTGTTAATAATCAAGGCACTGTGCAAATCCAAAACAGTGCTTTGGTCTTTACCCCCTCAAGTAACGTCTCATTCAGTGCTAATGCTGTAGTGATTGAACAAGGCAGCTTACAAAATCCGACAGGTTCGATTGCTATTTATAGTGCAGGAAGCAGTCCGGTCGCTGTCGAATTAAATCAACATTCAGTATCAGCATTGGCAGGACAAACAACAATTACCGACAGCGTGTTGGATGTCAGTGGTGACGGTGCCGGTTTAGTAACACTACGCTCAGGGACAATTAATCTTAATAATACGGTCTTACGCGCGGATAACTTAGGTCAAAACCATGCCAATGCCAGCAAAGGTGTTGATGTTTTTAGTCACACACTAACATTAGCCAATGGTGCAGTTATCAGCAGTGCGGTTAATAGTGCAGGGTCTGGTGCAAATTTAACCGTTAACACGGGTGAGTTGTTATTAGATGGACAAGGAACAAAAACAGGGCTGGAAACCACTGTCAACGAAATGGGCGGCAACGCAGGTCATATCAATATAAAAGCTGAGCAGATGGCTTTATATTATGGTGGTGTGATTAGAAGTGATACGTTTGGCACGGGTAATGCCGGAAACATCGATATTAATAGCGGTCAAATGCAAATGACTGCTTTAGGTTCAATTATCGAGACCGGTATTTTAACGACTACCGACAAAACCGCCACTGGCAATGCCGGGAAAATTCATGTTAACAGCGACAAGTTAGCGGTAATGAACGCCGCTGCAATCAGTAGTTACAGTAAAAGCGCGGGTAGTGCCGGAAATGTGACTATTAACGCTGCACAGTTGCTAATTGATGGTCAAGGCAATGGCGCGGAAATTTCCAGTAATGCCGCTGACATCAACAGTACGGCAACTGCCAAAGCCGGAAATATTACCCTCACCAGCAACGACATAACTTTGCTCAATGGCGGGATTATTCGTTCCAATATTTCTACCCCGAATAATGCAGGTAACGTGACAATCAACGCTGATAATTTATTAATTGATGCGCAATCCGGTGTCGTTACCGGCATTATAGCGACGAATACTAATAATAGCTGGACTGACGATAATGCCGGCAATTCAGGGGCAATCGACATCACTGTGCATAAATTATCGTTGCTTAACGGCGGTGAAATCAGTGGGCAAACTTGGAGCCGGGGTGATGCAGGTCATATTAGCGTTAAAGCGAGTGACATTTTAATTGACCCTCTTAATACCAATGTTGGCAGAACCACGGCTTTTACTGACGGCACGGGTATTTTTAGTGATGCACGGGCGTTTTCTACCGGTAAAGCCAGCACAATTGATTTGCATACCGATAAGTTAACTGTATTAAACGGTGGTCGTATCAGCAGTGACACTTATTCCAACGGTAATGCAGGCAATGTACAAATTGATGCTAAAACTTTAGTCGTGAATGGCAATGGTATGAACACTGAAATTTCCAGTGATGCGATGCCCAATTCCAGCGGTAAAGCCGGTACTGTTAAAGTCAGTGCTGCCCAGCTACAGTTGCTTAATGCAGGGACTATTAGCAGCAGCACCAAAAGCAGCGGTAATGCCGGCAATGTCACTGTCAATGCGAATAGTTTGGTGATTAATGGACAGGATAATCCTTTATATACTGGCATATTCAGCGATGCGTACAAAACCTCTACAGGGAATGCCGGCGAAGTTTCTATTACAACCAATGACTTAAGTGTGTTCAACAGCGGTGCTATTAGTACCTCGATTTGGAGTAAAGGTCATGCCGGTAATGTGGCAATTACCGCTAAAACGTTGTTGGTTGATGGCCAAAACAGTCGTAAAGCCACTGGTATAAGCAGTAATGCACAGCTAGGCTCCAGTGGTGATGCTAAAACTATTGCGTTAAATGTTGATGATTTAATGCTTGTGAACGGTGGACAAATCAGAAGCGATAGTATGGGACAAGGTAATGCCGGAAATGTTGTGATTGATGCTAAACAAGTCGCTATCAATCGGCAATCTAGTCTAGTAGATACCGGCGTTTTTACTGATACAACCTTGTTATCTGGTAGTGGACACGCAGGAAAAATTAATCTAACGACTGATTCATTAAGTTTAAAATCCGGTGCGGAAATCAGTAGTAATACCGATAATCAAGGCAACGCCGGCAGTATTGCTATTGTGGGTAAACAAATTAGCATTGACGGTCAAGGCAATAATGCAGTGACAGGTGTTTTCAGTGATGCCAGTGAATTAGCCAGTGGCGGTCATGGCGGGGTAGTGATGGTTAACAGCGATAGCTTACATATCAGTCATGCCGGAATTATCAGCAGTAATAGCTACTCACGCGGCAATGCAGGAACAGTTGACGTAGCCAGTAAACAATTAACGTTGCAAAGCAGCGGCAAAATTAGCAGTTCAACGTTTAACCAAGGTCGTGCTGGTGACGTCAGCGTTACCGCAGACTCCTTAACCGTTCAAGGCGCAAACAGCGGCGTTTTTGCCGCCGCCAGTAAAACCTCAAGCGGACAAACCGGACAACTATACGTTCATGCTAAACAGCGGCTTGATTTATCCAATGGTGGCAGCTTATCTATTCAAAATGCTGGCAATGCGGCGAATGCTGGCGCGGTAAAAAGTGGCGTTTTAAGCGCGATAAGTCCAATAATTCAATTAGATAACGGTGTTATTACTGCTGCTACCAGCGGTAATGTTGATGCCGGAACCGTCAATGTTGCGGCAACACACACTCTCACTGCTCAACATAATGCCAGTATTACCTCCTCAACCTCTGCCCCCGGGGCAGCAGGTAATGTTACTGTTATTGCGCCGATTATTCATTTAGACAATTCGGTAATTTCTTCAGAAGCCACTGCACAATCCGGTGGTCAAACCAGCGATATAAAAGTATTCGCTAACCACTCGGTAAGCTTAGTTAATCAAGGTAAAATCAGTATGCAGGATGATGCGTCAGTAGCTTCCCCTCCGCTGATAAAACCCAGTCGAGTAACGGTTGCCGCACCTAATGTTAATTTAAAAAACAGCCAAATTACCACTACTTCAACGGGCAATATTGATGCCGGCGATATCGATGTTAGATTTTCCGGCAGGCTAACTATGGATCCGTCTTTTATCATCACCACTGCTTATATTGGTAATGGCGGCAACATTAACGTTCAAGGGGGACAAGGCATTCTGCTGCAAGATTCCGGTTTTTTAACCTCGTCATTTGGTGTTAATGGCAATGGTGGCAATATTAATGTCACTGCGGATGTCTTAACATTAAAAACCGGTGTGATTCAAGCCAATGCGGTTGGCGGAGCAGGTGGGAATATTAATTTACATTTAAAATCATTAATTTCCAGTCAAAACCAACTGATTAAAGGCGGTAAACAAGTTCTATGGCAACCATTTAAAACGGGGCTAAATGTTGTTCAAGCGGCTTCCGAAAACGGAGTTAGTGGTGAGGTGAATTCCACCGCTCCACAATTTGATATTAGCGGTAGCATTAGTGGTTTAAATGCCAATGCGTTAGCATTACCGCGCATTGAAACTGATACTTGCCGTGGCGCATTGGCTAAAGTCAGCTCACTGGCGCGTAACGGCATGGGCGGCTTACCTATCACCGAAAAAAACTCCGGGTTTATTCCACCGCTGGTTAGTAGCGTCACTTATAATAAAAACACATCTCGCAAAATAATCCAAAAGCAACATGGAGAGTGTCATTATAATGCCGAATAAAATACCAAATTGCACCGATATGATTTTCCAGTTTTTTAGAAAATAAGAGCGATTTAGTTGTGATGGTTTTCCTAAACCTTTGCGGTGATTAATTGGGTTAAGCGAAATAACTAATTGCATCAAAAAATTTTGAAAGCCTTGTAGTGTGTAGTTTTGAGTGTGCCGAAGAGACGCACTAATAACAATCTTCAAATAGTCTCAAAAATTCTCAAATCTGCGTAAATTCAAGGTGTAAAGGCTTTACTATAATTCAAAAATGCTCAAAAATACACACTTTTACTCGTTTTGAGTGTGGCAAATTTGTGGCAAGTTATAGAAAGCGTGGTGATTCTTGGCATGTTCGGGTATTTAAAAAAGGTGTTACCCGTTATGCTTCTTTTGGTTCCAAGGCTCAAGCGGTTAATTGGGCAACTCAGGTTGAATCACAAATTATTTCCGGCTCGCTTGATTTGCCAACGGAAAAAACCTTTGCTGATGCGGTTGAACGGTATCGGCTCGAAGTTTCCACAACAAAGCGCGGGGAACGTTGGGAAGTTATCCGGCTTAATGCCTGGTTAAAATTGTCTTTTGCTTTCTATAAGCTGCATGACGTGACTACTCCGGTCTTAGTGGCTTGGCGTGATGATAGGCTTAAACTGGTTCAATCCAGTACGGTAAACCGTGAGCTTAATTTGATGTCGGCACTTTTTGAGCAATGTCGGCGTGAATGG